>OGXO01001919.1_pt1 | contig 10889 bp, 8 predicted proteins | sample 1576321 | NCBI WGS metagenome assembly OGXO01 (sample SAMEA3541568, study PRJEB24748) | human gut metagenome | biome: human gut; feature: human-associated habitat; material: faeces | place: China | collected 2012 | reverse complement strand
TCGATACCGTATTCTTCCTGAAGGATATCTCCCATGATCTCATAGCCTTCCAGACCCGCAGCCGCCGGGCGAGCCACAGCTCGTCGTCCCAGAAGATTCGATAGGGTTCTGTGTTCATGGATTATACGTTTTTTAGAAAAATGCATTTCGTAGATTGTCCTCCGGCGGGATTGTAGTCGCAGATCTCTTCGAGCCGGCATAGCAGCGTCTCCCCGGCGATCGTCAGCCGGAACAGGGCTCTGAAATCGTGACACAGCGTATTCGGAACGATCAGCGGTTCGATGTCCTCCGGCTTCAGATACAGGTATAGCGTGATTCTCCGTCCCCGGTTGTATAGCTCCACCGTTTTGTCGTAATATCGGTGCAATCCGTCCGCTCCGTCCCGGTCTTCGAAACAGAGTGTGAACGGCTGTTCCCCCTGCGGATCGTGGAACGCGATTTTGGGGTACTGGCTGTCGTACGACGGCCATCCCCACGGATGTCCGTCCAGCGCGGTCATGCCGCAGTACCGGACGATTTTCGGTGGGAAATTCAGGTTTTCATTCTCTTCCGCGTTACCGCTGCGGTCGCGGTCGCCGACCTGGGCGAGCGAAGCTTCCGGCGCATCGGGATACTCGCCGGTTTTGTTCAGGGTCGGCGTGAAGATCGGGTTGCTGTAAATTTGTTCACCTTCTTTGGCGAACCGGTTCAGGATCGGCGCGCTCCAGCGTCCCAGGATCTCTTTGTGGGACTCGTCCCACCGGGCTGCGCTGCCGTCTCCTGGCTGGTAACGCAGCGTGAAGCGCTGCGCCAGGTCTGCGCCGGGTTCTTCGACCGCGACGGGCCGGCTGCGGTCGATTTTTTCGCTCCAATCCACGACGACGTCGTTCCGGTAGAATGTTTCGCGCGGTTCCACATAGAGCGTCCTGGTCAGCGTGTCGGAGTAGAAATAGAGATTGAACAACTGTTTCAATGCATTGATCAGCGCGATCTGCCGGATCTCGTGCGCCGCGACGTCGGCAAATCCGATGGTCGTTCCTTCGCACGGATGCGGCATGAAAACGGGCCTGAGTGTCGTCTCCCGGCCGAGTGTCAGCTCCATGCCTTCGTCCGCTCCGCCGAAATGGAACCGGTGGAAATAGCGGGGGTTCGACGGAGATGCCGTCGCTGCCGAACTTCTGACCGTCAGTTCGATGTCGATTTGTCCGGTTTCGGCGACATAGCCGTCGTACAGCGCCCAGTCCCCGGTGAACGGCAGGTAGGTGCCGCCCGACTGGATCCATAACCGGGGATTGGATATCGTTTGTCCGGTTTGCGGTTCGATCAGGGTGCTCCGCGACGAAAAGGTTTTCACGATGGAGGTCGTTCCGTCCGTTGCGAGTTCGTGGGTAAACCGGTATGTGTTCGTTTCGGCGTGGTCGAAGACAATCAGCCGGTAGCTCCATCCGTCGCGATACGTTTCTCGCCGGTCTTCGTTGCGGTTGGTCACCTGGTAGCGGTGTTCGATGTCGTCGTCGAGGTAGACTCGGTCGAAGCATTTCAGGGCCGTCCGGCTGGCGATCCGGTAGTCCGAACGGTAACGGAGCCGGTATTCGAATCCTACGGCTACGCTCTCCGTCGGGTAATAAGCCGCCCGCTGCCCGTCTTTCCGGAAGCAGCCGTTGCGGTTGTAGACGCCCGCCACGGAAACTCCGTCGGAGATGTCGTCCGGATCGGCCGTGTCGACGATGTTCCCGACCGACGAGATCGTAGTCAGCGGATCGGCGTAAACCCTGCCGAACCGGTCCGCTACGGCCGTTGCATCGGCGAACCGTCCGGCGAGGAATCCCATCCGTTCGGCCAGCGGTTCGATTTCTTTTTCCGGATAGCGCCCGCTGATGTACAGCGCCCGGAAAAACGCGCTGTCCATGAACGTCGACGCGACCGTATAGCCTCCTGCGGCCGCGATCGCATCGACCAGCGCCCGTACGTTCAAGAACGGATGGTAGTCCGTAAAGGTCAGCATCCGAACGCCCTGCTGAACGGTGTCGGATGCTACGGCGAACCGATCGCGCTGCACGGGGAAAAAACGTACCGGTTCGTCCCATGTCCAGCTTTGTTTGATCATGTCCGCCGTGATCGTATGTTCAAAAGCGATCCCGATTTCATTGAACATCTCCGCCGCCGCTTTTTGCACCCACTCTTTGCCGGCCCCGATGATGTTAATTCGATACCATCCCTCTCCTGCCGGCGTACTTTCGCACCGGGTCATCATCGGGGAGCCTTCGAGTACCGTGCAGCCGTCCGCTTCGATGCGTGCCGTATGCGGCTGCTGGTTGAACTGCTCAGCCGCGTGTATCTCTTCCGGGTTGCCGAACAGCAGTCGGTTGCGTGCGGTCATCGGCACGCGGATCGTTTTCGAGTATCCCGTCCTTCCGGTTTCGATTTTGGTGATCGAGGCGATTCCGAGCGAAATCGACACGGCGGTCGTCTGGTCGGTATCGGCCTGTTTGCCGTCGATAAACAGTTTCATCATGGTTTACTGGTGTTGGTAGATTTCCCGGGCGCTTTTGCGGACGGTCAATTGTAGTTGCGAGAGCGTTTCGGACACGGTCGTTACCGTTTCTGTCAGGACGTCCAGCGGGACGAACGCATAATTCTGCTCCATCCACACTCCGGGCGCTACGGCGATTCCGCTCAGCCATTCCATCGTTTCGCGGTTGACGAAATCGGAGGCCAGCGATAGCCTGTTTTCCCGGCTACAACCGGTCGTGCGGTAGCCGTCGGCCGTGTATACGCGCTCTTTGCGGATGTCGTATCCGTTGCTCAGGACGCACCGCATCGTATGGTAGTCGATCTGGCCGTATCCGTTCCACCAGCATATTCGGACGTTCTGTTCGCCGGTCGGCGCTACCCGGTACCGCTGGCAGACCATCTCTTCGTCCTCGCCGTCCAGGATGCGGACCGTTACGATTTCTCCTTCGGTCGGTTCTCTCAGTCCGGCAGTCCTGAGTTTCGCCCGCATGTCCGCCATTTTCAACCCGAATACGTGCAACCCGTCGGCATCGTTTTTCGTAGCCAGCGTGACCGGCGTCGCCGGAGTGCCCGCAACGACCGCGACCGCTTTCAGCGTTCCGCCTTCCGCGATGACGGCGATTTCGTCGCTCTCTTCCGGCCCGATCGTCCGGGTTTCCGGCGACGCCGATAGTTTTTCGTAGGAATAGATCGTTCGTATCCCCGCGTTCAGCCGGGTCGTGCTGCGCGTGCTGCCCGATCCGACCGTCAGGTTCACGATCCGTTTCGGCGGGGCGACGAACGTGCATTGCACGGTTCGCAGCGGGGCCACTTCGAACTGCCCCTGTGCGTAGCCGGCTACGTTCACGTCGTATACGGTCGACCCGTAAAGCCTTTTTCTGCCGATGATTCCGGTACCTGCGTGGTCGAAAATGTCGAGCTCCACGATTTCGTCGGCCGTTGCCGAAATCCGGAACAGCGCGTCCCGGTAAGCCGGGGAGTACGGCGCGGGGATTTTGGTGATTTTCATAGGGATTCGTCGGTTGAGGTTTGACAATCGTCCGTGCGGACGTCGAATTCCACCCGCAGCGATAGTTCTCCCTGTCGGGTCAGCGTGAATTCGGCCGGAGCCATCGAGATGTTTTCCGTGCAAAAGACGTTTTGCTGCGGGGTCAGCCGGTCGGTGAGCCGTAGGGCATCCCGTTCCAGCCCGTCCCATACCCTATTTTTTGCGGATTCGTCGAATTTGCGGTTGCACTGCATCAGCTGCAGTACGACGCGGTAGGTGATCTTCCGTTCCCGCCTTCCTTCGACACGGCTCGTTTTCGGCGGCGACAGCCATACGGCCGGAAATTTCAGCGCGCATTCGTTCATGCGGTACTCGAAGCCTTCGTAAAAGTGATAGCCGAGTTTCTCGGCGGTTTTTCGGATCAGGGCCGAAAGTTGATTTCTGGGCATTTTGAGTTTGTTTTACAGGATGTTTTTTCATCGAAATCGTCCGGAAAAGAGCCGTTTATCCGTTCATTTTAATGCGGCTCTGCACGAGATCCATGAAATCGTGGCAATTCATTCGGCGTACCGGCTCGATCTCGTCGATCCGGAAATGTCCCGCCCACAGCAGCAGCTCGTTCCAGGTCGGTCCTTCGCGTCCGGTCTTTTCCCCGTTCGTCCGGGGAATTTCGTAGCAGAGCGGGTAATTGCGTTTCAGGTAGCGGTGTGCTTGCCGGAGCATGTCGTAAAGGCGCAGAACGATGTCCATCGGCAGTTTTTTCATGCTCCAGGCCCGATGCCGGCATGTCTGTTCCCGGTAGGGTTCACCTTCGGGACGGCAGAGTATCGCGACGACGAGCGGGGCGTACCGCCATTTGTCGCACAGGTACAGGTCGGTCGCTTCGCACAGTTCGACGGCCGTCGTATGCGCCAGCGGTACGACGCTGCCGTCGGGATCGACTGCCGGAGCGGGAAACAGCATCCGTATTCCGTTCCAATCGAAACCGTCCGTACTGTCGTTTCCGTCCGGATTCTCCGGAAATGGCGGCGGAAACCCGAAAAAACGTTCGCCCAGGCAGTCGGCGAACTGTTTTCGCTGCCGGCCGTCGATCTTCCGAACGGTTCCCGGATCCACTCCGCAAATGCGCTCCAGTACCCGCTCCGCTTTCCGTTCCGTTGCAGAAGTGCCGACCGTCTGCCCGGCATATTCCGCCAGCGTAAAAAACTGTTCCCAGCCGATTTCGTTCCATGCGGAAGGGCACGGATAGCTCCGATTGTCGATCGTTACGGTGGTCATGTGTCGATAACTCCGTTTTTAGTGTGTATAATCTGTTAATAGACGGTTAGCTGATATACAACGACAGCACTTTTTCCAGCTCTTTCAACTCCCGGACAACGCTTTTTGCACGGTTGTTCGACATTTTCTGTTGCATCCGGAAACGGGCCAGCCGTTCGACGGCTTCTTCCGCCTGCCGGATAGAGTCGATTGCTTCGGTCATCAGTCGATATGAATCTGTATCGGTTTTGTTTTTAATAGGTTGCGATTCGATCGGTTGGCTGATTCCGGCTTCCGATCCGGTTGTTCGGACTGCTTGCGACATGGGTTTCTGATGGTTTTGATTCGGGTTATCGACAGACTGTGCGGGACAGAACCGGTGAAGAGTGTTCATAACCTGAAACGAAATGTTCCGAATTGCAATCGATAACTCCCCGAAATGTTAATAAATAATTCGATAGAATATGGAATAAGCGAGCGGCGTTTCGTTCTCCGTTCCTCCGACCGGCGCGTTCGCCGTTTCCGTCCGGAAAAGTGCCCGGTCCGGGCCGTCGCTGTACAAATATAGAACGCCGCCTCCCCCTTTGTCAAGAGAGAGACGGCGTTTTTTTCAAAAAAACAGGAATTTTAGAGAGGCTCCGGTTTTTTATTTGATATGTAAGATGCGTTTAACCAGTTGCTTTTATTCTGTGTGAAGAAATTAATTATTGAAATAAAAAAATCGGCAAAAAGATCAATTTTTGAATTTTTCGATAGTCGTTTCACATTTTATCGTTGTTCGTTTTTGGTTTTCGGCCGGTCGCTCGAACAGTCGCAACTGTTCGAATTCGTGGTTGAACGACATGCGGTGGTATGGCGACAGACCGTATCGCATGACCGCTTCCCGGTGTTCCCGGGTCGGATATCCTTTGTTTTTCTGCCAGTTGTATACCGGATATTCCTCGGCGATCCGCATCATGTAGTCGTCGCGGTAGGTTTTGGCCAGCACCGAGGCCGCAGCGATGGACGCATACGTCGCGTCGCCTTTGACGATGCAGCGGTACGGAATATCCAGCGTTGTCCGGAACCGGTTTCCGTCGATCAGCAGCAACTGCGGTTTTACCGACAGTCGTTCGACGGCGCGGGACATCGCCGCGAACGAAGCGTTCAGGATGTTGATCCGGTCGATTTCTTCCGGAAAAACCATCTCTACGGCCCAGGCTACGGCTTCCCGTTCGATAACGTCCCGTAACAAGTAGCGGTTTTTCTCGCTCATCTGTTTCGAGTCGTTCAGCAGCGGATGGTTCCATTCCGGCGGCAGGATAACCGCGGCGGCGGCCACCGGTCCTGCCAGCGGCCCCCGCCCGGCTTCGTCGCAACCGGCTTCGACCAGTTCGTGCTGTGAGCAGGTTTTCAGCATCTCCCTCGGCGGTCGGTAGGTTTATTGGAGTAGCGTCCCGTTGTCCGTGTCGATGGGCGTAACGGTTGGCGTTTCCTGCTTTTTATCTTCCACGATTCCTTTGTCGATGAGGTACTGTTCGATCTGCCGGGCTTGCCCGGTCTGTCCGAACATGCCCGCGATCTGATAAAGGTCGTAGAGGTATTCTGCGTTTTCCTTCACGTCCCGTAGAGTCAGGTCTTTGTATTTCCCTGTAAAGCGCAGGTAATAGGTAATGTTTTCTTCCAGGTTTTTCGCGTATTCTTCCAGCACCTCGTTTCCCTTGTCGAAAGCTCCGGCCATATAATAGGCCTCGATGATCGGAACGGTCGACAGGTAGTTGTGCCGGATCTGGCTGAACGGGATCTTCCGGATGCCGGTATCCAGCACTTCGATCGCCCGCGTCGTGTCGCCCTTTTCCAGCAGGGCCTTCGCCAGCCGGGCGTACAGCGTCCGCGCCTGCGTCGAGTAGAAATTGTTATGTACCGTATAATCGGCATAGACCTTCGGATCGTCGATGTTTCCGTAGGAGAATTCGTTCATCAGCTTGTCGTACAAGTAATCCGCATCGACCCGTCCGATGTTGAGATAGTCCCCTTTGGTTGCGATCGGCACCAGCCGGTACACGAATCCGTCGACCTGCAGGTAATCTCTCAGTCCGAGTTCTCCGGGCGAAATGGCTTGCGTGAAATAGATCGGCCGTTTCCAGTCGAAGTGCGCCAGCAGATCGATCAGCATCAGCTGGTCGCGCGTGACGATGCTGCCTTTCAGGGTCAGGTAGATCGTGTCGACCATCAGGTGCGCGTCTTCCGGTTTAACGATGCCGCTGGCGATCGCGTTCTCTTTGTTGACCGGGATCGCGATTTTCCGCGTCGGAATGTAGTCCCCTTCCGTTCCGAACGGCGTGGTCACTTTGGTGACCGGATCGTCGAGCCTGATCCATTCGTCGATCACCTGTTTCGCGGTGGCCGATTTGAATCGTTCTTTGATCGGCAGGTAATCGTTCCGGTAGGTGTATTTGTCGCGCGGCAGGGTGAACGGCACGGGATCGGAGTCGTTGCTCTTCAATTTCATCTGGTCTATGTACCAGTCGGCGCCCAGGTAGCTCATGTTCATCACGCGGACGTCGGTGCGCACCCCTTCGACTTCCTGTGCGTACCACAGCGGGAAGGTGTCGTTGTCTCCGTAGTTCATGATGATCGCGTTGGGCAGGGCCGATTTCAGGTAATTCATCCCGAAGTCGCGGGCTACGAAACGCCCGGCGCGGTCGTGGTCGTCCCAGTTTTTAGCGCCCAGCAGGGCCGGTACGATTGCGCCGATCAGCGTTGCCGCTACGGCCGTGTAGACGTGATCTCTCTTGAACCAGCGTTTGAACGCTTCGTACAGGGCCGGTACGCCGAATCCGATCCACATGCAGAACGCGTAGAACGATCCCGCGAAAACGTAGTCCCGTTCCCTCGGCTCGGCCGGCGGCGAATTCAGGTAGACGGCGATCGCCACGCCCGTCATGATGAAGAAGGCCATGACGACCGTAAAGTTTCTGCCGTCTCGGTTCAATTGGTAGATCAGCCCGATGATACCGAGGATGAACGGTAGAAAATAGTAGGTATTTCGTCCTTTGTTTGCCGCTTTCTCGCTCGGCAGGTGGTCCTGCGGGCCGAGGAACAGTTCGTCGACGGCGTTGATCCCGGAGAGCCAGTTGCCGTCCGTAATTTCGCCGGTCGACTGGATGTCGCTCTGGCGTCCTACGAAATTCCACAGGAAGTACCGCCAGTACATGAAGTTCATCTGATAGGCGAAAAAGAATTTCAGGTTCTCTGCGAACGTAGGCACGGTAATCGTTTCATCGCCGAACGGGATTTGACGTCCTTTGATCTGAACCCAGTTCTGGTAAGCCTTGATGTCGGACGGTTTTTCCGAGTACATGCGCGGAAAGAAGAATTCGAACTGCGGATCGTATTCGTACCCGCCCAACGTCTGCGCCGATTCGTATTTCCCGCTGTCTCCCTTGTAATAGGCCGTTTTTTCTTTGTAAGCTATCGGAGGCGACGAATAGTAGGGACCTTTGACCAGCGGTCTTGCGCCGTACTGGTCGCGGTTCAACAGCGACAGCAGCCCGTAGGGGTTGTTCGGCGCGTTGCTGTTCATCGGCGGGTTCGCCGCCGACCGGATCACGACCGAAGCGTACGAACTGTATCCGAGGATCACTACGGTCACGCACAACAGAATCGTGTTGGCCAGCACCTTTCCTTTTTTATGCGTAAGATAAACGCCCCATGCCAGCGCGGCGAACAGCGCGAAAGCGTAGACCGTGATTCCGCTGTTGAACGGCAGACCGAACGTGTTGACGAACAGCCTGTCGAACAGTGCGCCCAGTTGGATCGTTCCGGGAATGATGATGAACATGGCCGCCACGAGGATCGCGGCGGAAACCAGCAGCGCCTTGACGACTCCCCATTTGGTCACGCTGTATTTGCGGAAATAGTAGATCAGTACGATCGGCGGAATGATCAGTAGGTTCAGCAGGTGTACGCCGATGGCCAGCCCGGTAAGGTAGGCGATCAGGATCAGCCAGCGGTTCGCATGCGGTTCGTCGGCGACGTTTTCCCATTTCAGGATCGCCCAGAATACGATCGCCGTAAAGAACGACGACAGCGCGTACACTTCGCCCTCGACGGCCGAAAACCAGAACGTGTCGGTGAACGTATAGGCAATGCTGCCGACCAGTCCGGCGCCGATCACGGCGATCGTCTGCGGCATCGACAGTTCGTTTTCTCTTTTACGCATCGCCCGGCGGGCCAGGTGCGTGATGCTCCAGAAAAGGAACATGATCGTGGCTCCGCTGGCCAGCGCCGACATCGCATTAACCATCAGGGCTGCATGCTGCGGCCCGGCGAACATCGTGAAGAAGCGCGATATCATCATGAACAGCGGCGCTCCGGGAGGGTGTCCCACTTCGAGTTTGTACGAGGTTGCGATGAATTCGCTGCAATCCCAGAAACTGGCCGTCGGCTCCATGGTCAGCAGGTAGACCATCGACGCGAAGACGAAGCAGAACCAGCCTCCGATCACATTGATTTTTTTAAAGGAATTGTTCATCAGATTTCTGTCGGTTATTTTTTCAATGCCGTTTTTCGGGAAAACGTATAATCCCTGCAAAATTAGAAAAATAACGGAAGAAACCGCAATTTAGTCTGAACTATCGGAGAAAGTTTTTAATTTTGCGTTGTTAAAAAACGCAGCCATGAAATCGAATTTGTCTATCCATAATACCCTGACACGCAAAAAAGAGGCCTTCGTGCCGCTGAAAGCTCCGTTCGTGGGACTTTATGTCTGCGGCCCGACCGTCTACGGCGATCCGCATCTGGGGCACGCCCGTCCGGCCATTACGTTCGACCTGTTGTTCCGCTACTTGCGGGCGACCGGTTACAAGGTGCGTTACGTGCGCAATGTCACCGACGTGGGACATCTTGAGAACGACGCCGACGAAGGCGAGGATAAGATCAGCAAGAAAGCCCGGCTCGAACAGCTCGAACCGATGGAGGTGGCTCAGTACTATACCGACCGTTATCACGATGCGATGCGTCAGTTGAACGTCCTGCCGCCGAGCATCGAACCGCGCGCTTCGGGCCATATCATCGAGCAGATCGCGATGGTGCGGACGATTCTGGATCGCGGTTACGCCTATGTCAGCAACGGCTCCGTTTATTTCGACGTCGAAGCTTATAACAGGAAGTTCCGTTACGGGAAGCTCTCCGGCCGCGTACTGGAAGACATGATGGCCAATACGCGCGACCTGGACGGGCAGGGCGATAAGCGCAATCCGTTCGATTTCGCGCTGTGGAAAAAGGCGGCTCCGGAACACATCATGCGCTGGCCTTCGCCGTGGAGCGACGGTTTTCCCGGCTGGCACATGGAGTGTTCGGCGATGAGCACCCGCTACCTGGGCGAACAGTTCGATATCCATGGCGGCGGTATGGATCTGATGTTTCCGCATCACGAATGCGAGATCGCGCAGAGCACGGCCGCCTGCGGTTACGATTCGGCCCGTTACTGGATGCACAATAACATGATTACGATCAACGGCCAGAAGATGGGTAAGTCGCTCGGCAACTTCATCACGCTTGAGCAGTTGACTACGGGCGCCCATCCGCTGCTCGAACAGGCCTACTCCCCGATGACGATCCGTTTCTTTATCCTGCAGGCGCAATACCGCAGCACGCTGGATTTTTCGAACGAGGCGTTGCAAGCAGCCGAAAAGGGATACGAACGCCTGATGAAAGCCGTCTCGACTTTGAAAAAGATCAAGCCGTCGGAAGCGTCTTCCGTCGATATTTCGGACGTTGAAGCCCGTTGTACGGCGGCGATGGACGACGACCTGAATTCGCCGATGGTGATTTCCGAACTGTTCGACTGCGTTCGGACGATCAATCAGATTTACGACGGCAAGCAGACGATTTCCGCCGCCGATCTGACCGAACTGCAGCGGGTCGTCGACCTTTTCGTGTTCGATATCCTGGGCCTGCGCGACGATCTGGCCGGCGATAATTCGCAGATGCTGTCTTCGGTGGTCGACATGATCCTGAATATCCGGATGGAGGCCAAAAACGCCAAAGACTGGGCCACGTCGGATAAGATCCGCGACGGCCTGGCCGCGATCGGCATCAAGGTCAAAGACCGCAAAGACGGTTTCGATTGGGAGGCGGAGTAGGGGCGAAGAGAGACGCTTCCGGT
>OGXO01001917.1_pt1 | contig 10916 bp, 10 predicted proteins | sample 1576321 | NCBI WGS metagenome assembly OGXO01 (sample SAMEA3541568, study PRJEB24748) | human gut metagenome | biome: human gut; feature: human-associated habitat; material: faeces | place: China | collected 2012 | reverse complement strand
GCACTTTGTACAATCACTTTTCGTCCCTGCGCTTCCACTGCGATAATCTGTGAAGTGGGAACCATATAAGTCATTTGTTTTGTCTCAATTGGAATTTTGGCACTTATGGCATTAAAGGAAACCAGGGCATCTTTCATATTTCGGAAAAAGCGCTTCAGATTAATGGGCTTGGAAAGATAACGAAATACATGAAAACGCATGGCATCATCTAGATATTCTGTATATGCGGTCACGACAAAAATAAGAATGTTTTTGTTTTGCTTTTTTAATTCATTTCCGACATAAATGCCGTTTACACCAGGCATTTCGATATCCAGAAAAACAAGATCCTTTTCGCCGTTGTCGGCAAGCAAATCTTCCCCACAGGTAAAAGATACGATTTCCGGGCATTTGATATGGCATTGTTCAAAATAGAACTGGATATAACTGTATAATTGTTCGATTATCAGGGGATCATCATCACAAATTAAAATTCGCATGGTTCATTCGACTTTCTATTAAAAATAATTTCCATATATTATATCATTTTTAAAAATTAAATACAAAGATATGCGCATGAAAAGACAGATTTATGTCGTTTTTGGTTGAAAATAGGAAAAATATGACATAAAAATATGAAAATTACAGAAGTGTTCTGTTTTACATATAATTTTTCTTGCGTTTTAAGAAAAATTTACCAATATATCAGGGAAAATGATTGTTCGTGCAAAATAAGTGGAATGTTTTACGGATATACGATATGATAATGACGTGAAAACCAATGACAAATCTACGCAGTGAAAGGAGGAAAAGCATGAAAAAGCAAATAAAGGGATCTATGGCAAAAGGTGTGAAGGCGGCACTGGATATGGTATTGCGCACAGAAGCAAACAGTACATCCTGTTGTCTTTTGTATCAGCCTAAAGCACCCGAAGGATTAAGAAAGTACAGGAGAATGTAATTATGAAAAGATACACAGAGACAGTGGTTGATTGGATGATCAGGCAAAATGTAATTAATGAGAAAGAAAAAGAACTGTATGGATATGCATTATACAGTGCGGGTTTGTTGATATTGCCATTATTGTTTGCTGTGGGAATTGGCTTTTGCCTTGGAAGTATAAAGAGAGGAATTGCACTTGTAGTTCCTTTTATGATTCTTCGAAAATATAGTGGCGGATATCATGCAAAAAAATTTTCTCATTGTGCAGTTGATTCTGTATTACTTCTGTTTTTGTGTATCAAATTTTCTATGCAAATAAAATGTGATTGGAAGTTATTCCTTGTCACGGTTATCGCGTCAGTCAGTTTAATCAAATTCAGTCCTATAGATCATGAAAACAGAAAGCTGAATGAAACTGAAAAATACAGATATAAAAAAATTGTAATAGGTTTGGTGTGTTCGTTAGATGCGTTGTGTATCATCTTATTTCTACATGGATATCATAAACTGATTATTAGTATGTGTATTGGAATACAAATGACAGCAGGAGTGCAACTTCCAATTATTATTAAAAGCATGGCACACAATGACCAAAAAGGGATTTAAATGGTCGTTTGATGTAAAAAGGGTTGAAATTTTACAAAGACAAAGATAATTTAAGATTGTTATTGGTTTCACCTTTTATTTTTAAGAAAAAGCAACTAAGAAATTATCTTTTAGAAGGAGAAAAAGCAATATGAAGAAAACAGTTTTGGCTACGGCATTAGCTTTGTCAATTATAGCAGGCACTATGCCAACTTATGGAAAATCAGTCGGAATATTTTCAAATTTTACAGTTACTTATTCTGGTGGAGAAAAGTTTACAAAGGCTGTAAGTAAATATAAAGATGGCGGAAATGGTGTGGTTAATATGAACAACGATTCAGGCGCTGCATGGATTACAGCCAATATGAAGAATTCGGATGGAGTATATCGTGGAGGATGTACTTTACAGAGGGGCACAAGAAAAACTTTTCCAAATACAGGCAAAGCTGGATATATGTATAAACTTGGATTGTCTAAAACTAATAATACAGGTGGTGGAACAGTTACCATCAATGGTTCATGGTCGCCAGATGAAGATTAACAATTAACAGGAAAGGTATAGTTTGGAAGCTATAAAGCAAAAAGACTATACCTTTTAAAAATTTACCATATTAAGGGTAAGGATGAAAGATGAAAGAAATTTATAAATTCAGAATAAAAGAAAAACGTATGTTTATCAGTGGAATCGTTTTATTACTTATTTTGTTTGTGTCATGGTTTTTTGAAAGTTATTTTGCAGAGGTCATGTTTTTTATGGATTATGATGCTCCGGATTTGGTTAAAAATGCAAAAGAAATTATGTTGCATGATATTTTGACATGGGAACGATATATTGATTCAGCAATGCGCTATGTGGTGAATTTTTTCCCTGCATTTGCAGTTTTTCCAGCACTTCCTTTTTTGCAGGAACGAAAGAGTTATTTTGTGATGGGGGCAAATCGGTTTAGTAAATATCAGATGGAATGTATGAAGGCTATTGTTGTCTATTCTTTAAAAAGTGGAGTTACAATTGGTGGTGCATTTACAATCTTTGGAGTTATAGGAAGTTTTTTCATGCATCCTTCGGTTTACAATATTGGGGGATTTGCTTCTGTTTTTCCAGATAATTTTTATATACGGCATCCGTTATGGTTTTTCTTGTTTATGACATGGACGGTTTATTTTTCATTTGGTATTGTATTTGGACTATTGGCATGTGGTTTGTCGTTTATATTCGAAAAAGAAATATATATTTTTATTGCTGCATTATTTTTCTATATTGGAGAGACATATATGGGATATATATTTAATTTTCTGCCATTAAAAATATCAGAAAGCGTAGTGGCATTTAATACTTTGTACAGTACAGGCGAAATTTTTATACCGATAATCACATTATTTATTATTGATGTTATTTTGATAACATATGAAATGAAAAAGCAAAGGGGATTTATTGATGATTAGACAAAAAACAGAACAATATGTTTGCGTCTGTATCTGGGCTATGCTGCTTGCAATTGGTTCTGTTGTTTTAGCAGATCAGAAACTTCTGCAGTTTATAATGGAGGAATCCTATAAAATTACAGAAAGAGATTTGTTAAATGTTATTTTTATGACAGATCAGTTTGGGATGTATCCATATTTGAACAAAAGTGATATTGGAGAGCTGCTTCCGATATTTTCTTTTTATACAGTTGGAGTTTTTGTTGCAGATTTATCTTTTTTATCAAAATCGAAAGAATATTACAATATGATTTTTTCAAGAGTTCAGGATCGGAAACATGCAATAAAATACATGAAAAAAGGAAGCTTAAAAAAGATAATTATTTTTGTATGTAGTTACACCATATTTTGTTATGTTGGGATGAGGTGGAGCTTGATATTTTGTTTTCATGCAATACAGCTGCAAGATACAAAATTATTTTTAGAATTGATATTACATGCAATTTCGGCAGCATTGATGTTACTGGTATTGCAAAAGATTACTTTATTTGGTTATATCAAATGGAATGCAGCCCCATCGTTTATGGAAGGACTGACTGTTATAGTAATTATATTGCTTTTAGATATGCAGATGAAAAGGGTGAATCTTATTTTGTTTTCACCTGTTCATTTTTATTTGGACAGTATAGGAATATTAGGGGGATTCAATATCATTTTGTATATAATAGAAACTGTTTTTTTACATAAAAATTTATCCTTTAAGGGGGTGTGAAAAATGATCCGATTAGAAAATGTTTCAAAAAAGATAAAAAATCAGCAGGTTCTGCAGAATATTTCTATAGAAATGGAAAATGGAAAATGTTATGGAATTGTAGGAAATAATGGCTGTGGAAAAACAATGCTTTTGAGAGCAATTTGTGGATATATGGATATTGATGACGGAAAGATAACGTTGGATGGAAAAGTAATCGGAAAAGATATTGATTTTATAAAAAATGCGGGAATTATTATAGGAGAAACGCAGTTTATAAACAGCTTATCCGGATTTGACAATTTAAAGATTTTAGCTGAAATTCAGAATAAAATAGGGGATGAAGAAATCAATAATATTTGCCGTTGGATTGGATTATACGAAAATCGTTATAAAAAAGTAAAAAAATATTCATTGGGAATGAAACAAAAACTCAGGCTGGCTCAGGCTTTCATGGAAAATCCAGAAATTTTAATTCTTGATGAACCGTTTAATGCATTGGATAAAGATACTGTTACGAAGGTGCAAAACAAAATTCAGAATGAAAAAGAGAATGGAAAAACAATTTTATTAACGAGTCATGATGAGAGAAATATTAACTTATTGTGTAATATAGTGTTTGAAATGGATTGCGGAAAGATTATAGAAAAGAAAACAATGTAAATGATATATAACGGAGATGCTGAATATGAAGAAGATAATACTAATATTGTTATTGGTGATACTTGGTTTTGCGATCTGTAAAAACAGGGTGGAAGTGAAAGAACAAACAGAAGAAAATTTAACAGAAGAAAATTTTAATAACAAAGAAGAAACTTCTGCTTATATCAATCAGCCTAAATTTAATTGTAGCGTAGACAAAATGTGTGAGGTGTTAAAAAAAGATAAAAATTTAAAATTACAAAACAATAAAAAATTATGTATTTTTGAGGATAAAAATGAGAAATTTGAGATTCAGATAGGAGCATGGGATACGGAAATATCTGAAATATATTATACAATACATGACAAAGATCCAATGAAAGATGATAAAGTATCTGTTGCTTTCTTTGAAACCGTAAAAGAAATTTTAGATGTCTTTTCGGAGAATGTAAAGGAAGAAGAAATCCGACAGGAATTTTCTAAAATAAAAATTCCAGAACAATCTATGGAATGGAACTATTCGGAAAAGATAAGCTTATTTGTAGGGAGAACGGGAGACGACTTTGACTTCAGAATTTATCCGCGTTGAAAGTATAATGGTCTCATAAATTAAGACACTTTTTCGGACAGATTTTAATGAATCTGATATACTACAATCAGTATGAAAAAGAGGAACGATTATGTTTATCTTATTAAGTATGCTATCATACATATCAAATTGTTAAAAATAAATAATATCAACAAGGGCAGTATGAGAAGCTGCCCTTGTTTTGTTAATGTATAAAAGGAACCATATAAATTGGAAGACATATAATATCACCGTCTTTGCAGAAATCTTTGGTGTATACCAGATATTTCTGTAGAATACGGTCGGAATATTTCAGTGAAAATGCATCCAGAGATTTATGTGTTTTATAACCGGATGATTTTACTTCTATCGGGCAAACTTTATTTTTTTGTGCAAGAAGAAAATCGACCTCATAGTTATGATGTGAGGTTTTGTTCATAAATGTATGGTAAAACAGCTCGTTTCCATTGGAGTGCAGAAGTTGTGCCACGACATTTTCATACAGATATCCAAGATTCGTTCCAAGTTTGTCGTTTAAAAGTTTTTCATAAATAATATTTTCTGTAAAATCCTTATCTTTGAACATTAAAGTCGTAAATAATCCGGTATCACAGAGAAACAACTTGAATTTTGATAAATCTTTGTTGGTTGCCATGCCGGCATTTGGATCATTTGCATGATAGGATACGAGAACAGTTTTGGAATCTTTCAGTTCTGCAATCAGTTCTAAAATTGTGTCAGCTCTTTCATTGGTGAAAATATGATGACTGTGACTTTTCAGGTCAGCGACAGGGTATTGCGGCGGAAATTGGCAGATTCGGGCCGGAATGGAGTCAAATAAAAGAGAGAGCTTTCCGGTTGCGTCTATTTTCTTAAAATCATCCTCATATAAACTTAAAATATCACGTTTTATGGCATCAACTTTGCGAAAATTGTTCGTCTGGATATATTCATCTATAGCCTGTGGCATTCCGCCAACTAGCATATATAGACGGAAATCCCGAAGGAGTTTTCGATTCATGCTCTCACCTGCCGGTTTTTGAGCGGTAAATAATTTTTGCAAAAGAACCGGAGTTGTGGTATCGCCTAGCGCCCATAAAAACTCTTCATAATCCATCGGAAACATACTTATTTTTCGTTCTTCGCTTGGAATAAGTATATTTTGCACATTTTTTTTGATGGAAATCAGGGAACCTGTTTCAATGTAATCATAGCGATGATCTTTGACCAGCGATTTGATTGCCTGCCTTGCCAGTGGGCAAAGTTGTACTTCATCAAAAATAATCAGTGATTTTCGTTCTATCAGATCGGTTCTGTATTGAAATTGTAATTGTAAAAACAGATAATTTAAATCGGAAACATCTTCAAAAAGTTCACGGACATTTTTGGATGCCGTGGAAAAGTCAATCAGAATATAACTGTCATATTCATTTTTCGCAAATTCTTCCACAACAGTAGATTTTCCAATTCGACGGGCTCCTTCTATTAATAGTGCTGTTTTTCCTGCAGATTCCTGCTTCCAGGCTAAGAGCTTGTCATATATTTTTCGCTTAAACATAAACATCTCCTACAAATGCGCATTTTTTATATTGTTATTTTACCACAAATGCGCATTTTTTAAAGCACTGTTTTACCACAAATGCGCATTTTCTACAGGATTATATACTGTGACCGCCGCCACCACCGGAGTGACCGCAGCCGCCACCACCGCCGCCGGAATGGCCACCACCACCGCTGCTGCCGGAAGATACCGGACTGTAAGTACGTGACTGGCGGATGAATTGTGTGCGTGGGTTATTGATCTGCATCTGTGCATACAATCCGGTCATCACCTGTCTGCGGTCTGCCTTGTGGGAACGTGAACTCCACAGCGCGAAAAAGAGATTGAGAAACAGTGCAGCAACAATGGCCAGCAGCGCACTGCAGAGGTAGCGCATCGGTTCTGCAATCCGTTTGCCCTGCATCAGCGTTTCGATCTGGGTAAAGACCTTGTATGCACAGGTATAATAATCCTTATCGCGCGCGTAGGTATAAGTGTTATCGGTAATTGAACGTGCGCGGGAATTGGTGATGATTTTGTGCGCCTGTCCATCGCTGTAGAGATAAATCTCATTCAGGCAGCGGTCAATGACGAAGATCGTACCGTTGGCATGTGGACCAAAGACATCATCAAAATAATCTGCAGCAAAATCTTCGGTGGAAGATTTACTGTGTCCGGTTGTGGTTACAAAAGCCACATTACAGTATGCGGTCAGATCATACAGCTGCTTTTGCAGACTGTTTTCCTGGGAGTCTGTCAGAAAATCGGCAGAATCATCCAGCACATAAACGTAGCCGGTTTCCTCATTGGAAGCGGAAACTGCGGATGCACAAACCGGTATGGTGCTGGCGGAGAGTATCAGACAAAATACAAATGCCGTAAGGATACGTTTTATTTTACGCACGGTCATCACCTCCCTGTTTGTCAAATTGTGGCAGCCGGCGGGTGGACAACAGATTATACGCATGGATAATACTGATGAACGACACGAGGATGGCAGCCATGGAAAGAATTGCGGCTCCGTAATAGTAGAGATCCGATACCGGATGCAGGAACCATACCCCAAACGAAAGTACCGCAGCACAAAGCGGAAGAATCCAGCCAAGCGGATTCGTTTTTGCGGCTGGCTTTGGCTGGGCTTCAGGGGTTTTCGGTTTGTCTGCAGCAGAAGCTTTCTTCGATTGGATGAACATTTTGCCCCGGTCATTTGCCCCGGTATCTTTTTGGTGGATAGAAACGCATTCGTAACAATAGACACCGATGGAAAGCAGTGACAAAAGCAGGGTAGTCATTACCAGGGAAGAGGGCTGTAAAAATGCCGACCATGCCAAAAGAGCAAAGATCGGAATTGCCAGAAGCAGCGAACCGAGCAGATAACGCTTCGGATCAATCGGGATATCCGCAACGACCAGTCCGGTCTGTCCGTTGACCGTTGCATAAGCGACACGGTCTTTTTTGCGGTAGGATAGAAACCATACCGGAAACATGGTACTGTCGATGGTTTCTGTTTTTGTATGGAGCTGTTCAGGACGGATGGTATCCATGGTAAAACCGGCAAATGTCCCGTCAGAAGCAATACGCTCGGTTGTTTCCGCAGATGCAGTGTATTCGGCATCGCCCTGATATACTTTTGCATCCACATCGGAAGTGTCCGCGTAAAATCCGCTTAAATAGGCGGGGGTAAAGGCTTTCATGCCTTTTAAATTATAAGGAGCCAGTTCTTCACTGATATTGTCATCAAAAGAGGATGAGGCATCATAGGAAAGACCTTTGTAGTAGGCATCCAGATCCCCGGTAAGTGCGTAGTGATCGGTAATAATATAATCACCGCGGCGGGAAGTCTTTTTTCCATCGAGCGAGAGAGAACCTTTCTGGGAGATATAAAACGCCCAGTACGGCATGTAAATTCCGCGGAAACTATCGATATAAGAAGGATCGCGGAGTTCTTTTGGCGCAAAAATGGAATGTTTCATACGGCGTGCGTACGCTTCCTTACATTGTTCCTTTGTCTTCTGGAACGGAATAATATAATTGGGCCGTTTTTCGTGACTGATTCTGCTGTAAAGAATCGTGGAGGCTCCGCAGAAACTGCAGAAACCGGCAGCTGCATTGTCGGTACTTAAAATTTCACCGCCACACTGCGGACAGGTAAAGATCGTGACCTCGTAATCTCCGTCGAATGTCTTTGATTCTTCGGCATCACTTGTTTTCCCGTCAAAATCATAAGGATCAAACAGTGTGTGACAATGCTCGCATGAGAGTTGCTGGGAAGGAATGTCAAATTTGAGATTTCCTCCGCAGTTTGGACATGATAGCATAGTGTTTTCCCTTTCCAAAACATTTTCCTTTGTAACTATTTTATTCTAGCATTGTGGAAATATTTTTACAATGGGTTTAAAGTCATAGAGCCTGAAAATGCTGATTTACATGGATTTTACAGACTTTACTCAAATTTACAGCAATTTTACAACATTACGGAAATTTTACACAGAGTTTACATTCTGGGATGGTTTGATTTTACACTCCGATGATAAACTTATTACAATCTCAGAAAAAAAGTATACGGAGTGTAAAGTTTATGAAAAGAAATGGGGAGGAACCATAAGTGAACGAGACGATGAAAATTATTTTCGGACTGGTCGGAGGTCTGGCAATCTTTATTTACGGCATGAATATGATGAGCGAGTGCCTGCAGAAAGCAGCAGGGGAAAAGATGAAGAAAATCCTTGCCCTGCTTACAAAAAATCCGATTCTTGGTGTGCTTGCGGGAGCTTTGACGACCGCAGTGTTACAGAGCAGCAGCGCAACAACGGTTATGACAATCGGCTTTGTCAGCGCAGGACTGATGTCGCTGCCACAGGCGATCTCCATTATTCTCGGTGCCAATATCGGTACGACCATGACGGCACAGATTATTGCATTTAAAATAACGGATTATATTTATCTGTTCATTTTTGCGGGATTTCTTATTTCTTTTGTATCAAAAAAGGAAAAGGTGAAAAATATCGGACAGACAATTTTCGCATTTGGTTTGTTATTCCTTGGAATTGAGACGATGGGCGATGTCATGAAACCATTGGCATCCAGTGCATTCTTTGTCAACATGATTGGAAAAGTATCCCATATTCCGATTCTTGGGGTATGCGTGGGTGCCGTTATGACACTTGTTGTACAGAGCAGCAGTGCAACGATTGCCGTATTACAGAATTTTGCAGCCCAGGCAGGACCGGACGGTGTGACCAGTATCATCGGACTGGCAGGTGCCATCCCGATTCTGTTGGGAGACAATATCGGTACAACGATTACCGCAGTGCTGGCATCTATCGGACAGCCAAAAGATGCCAGAAGGACGGCGTTTGCCCATTGTGTATTTAATATTTCGGGAGCAATTTTATTCCTGTTTCTTGTAAAACCGTATGCAGCCCTGATTCAGTTCATTTCGCCGAAGGGAAACGAAATTGATGTGATTTCACGGCAGATTGCAAATGCACATACCGGATTTAACCTTGTCATGACGCTGATCTGGATTCCGCTCATTCCTCTGATGGTAAAGATTGTGATGAAACTTGTACCGGATGGAAAGGGAAAGGAAACGGAAGTCGAAGTAGCTGAAAATCCGAAATATCTGGATAACAAGCTGATTGCACAGCCGGCAGCATCATTGCAGCTGGTTGCAAAAGAAGTAATGTACTGCGCAAAACTTGTAGAGGAAATGATCGGAAAACTGCAGTACAGAAACGGAAAGATTGATAAAGAAAATGCAGAACTTGTAGAAGAAAAGGCGAAAATACTGCAGAAGCTGTATGCTTCGGTCAATGATTATTTTGCATCACTGTATTCCGGAGGTGTGCTGACCGAGGAACAGGCATCACAAAGTGCCGGTATGCAGTACATTCTCTGTGATATTGACCGGATCGGGCAGCTGACGAGGGAAATCATGGAAACCGTGGCAAAACAGAATAAAGGAAAACATAAGTATTCCAAAGATGCTTTGAAAGAACTGAAAAAGGCAATGGAACAGATCCAGATGATTTTCGGAAGCTGCATTCAGGCGATTTCCGGGGATGTGAATATGGATATCAAAGAACTGATGCGGCAAAAAGAAGACATCATGCAGCTGGGTGAAAAAATGCGCAAAAACCATATTGCCAGAGTGGGAAAGGGAAAGTGCGATTCCAAACTTACCATTCCGTTTAATGATGTGCTCCATAATATTGACCGGATTGGAAACAGTTGTGTAAACCTTGTGGAGGTAGCAAAGGAAAATGTAACTATGCAGGCATTTTTTGCAGAGGATTAGGGCATGCAATAAATAAAGCTGTCAGTAATAACGGTTCGCGGAAATCTGCGAACCGTTATTTTTATACAGGTACATAACTCTGATCCACATGAATCATAAACTGGTAGTTTCCTTCGATTTCCTGAAGCTTGTTTTCAATTTTTTTCTTCAGGTCTTCCGGACGGATCCGCACACCCCTAAGCTTGTC
>OGXO01001916.1_pt1 | contig 10919 bp, 11 predicted proteins | sample 1576321 | NCBI WGS metagenome assembly OGXO01 (sample SAMEA3541568, study PRJEB24748) | human gut metagenome | biome: human gut; feature: human-associated habitat; material: faeces | place: China | collected 2012 | reverse complement strand
AAGTGACGAATCAGTGTTTCCGTATAGCCAAGCTGGGACTGTACCGTGTCAAGACGTTCAAACAACGGCTCCGACTGTTTGAAATAGCCTTCAAACATCTCGCGCATCATCCGCAGCGTCGTCTCCTCCCGGAACAAAAGTGCATTCTGGTAATCGGCGCTGAAAGCAAGCGCACAGTGCTCCGTCAGGACTTAATGGCTTCTCCCACCGCTTTTTCATTCATATAAGCAGCTGCTGTGTCGATCAGACGATATCCGCTCTCGATCGCGTCCAGCACTGCCTGCTCGCACTGTGCCGGATCCGGCACCTGAAATACTCCAAATCCTTCCAGTGGCATTTTAACACCATTATTCAATATTACATATTCCATCATAAAAACCTCCTACTTTTTTGACTTGTATTCGTTCTCTTTACAAGTCATATTGTAGGAGGTTTTTCGTATCATGTAAAATGCCAATTCGGCAGAATAGTATAACTTAAACGCATACTATTTGTCTGCTGCTACTTTTTATTGTACAGAAGCTTAACCCTGTGCAGCGAAATTTCCGGTATACAGCTGATAATACTTGCCTTTCTCCGCAATCAGCTCATCATGGGTTCCCCGCTCGATGATGCGTCCCTGTTCCATAACCATGATACAGTCAGAGTTTTTGACAGTACTTAACCGGTGGGCGATCACAAAAGTGGTCCGTCCTTTCATCAAGGCGTCCATTCCGGCCTGCACCAGCTTCTCCGTACGGGTATCAATGGAAGAGGTAGCCTCGTCCAGAATCAGTGCCGGCGGATCTGCCACAGCCGCCCGGGCAATGGCAAGAAGCTGTCTCTGTCCCTGGCTTAAGTTTGCGCCGTCCCCGGTCAGCATCGTGTTATATCCGTCCGGCAGACGCCGGATGAATCCGTCCGCATTGGCAAGCCTTGCTGCATTGATACACTCTTCGTCCGTAGCATCCAGCTTGCCGTACCGGATATTTTCCATAACCGTACCGGTGAACAGATGCGTATCCTGGAGTACGATTCCAAGAGAGCGCCTGAGATCCGGCTTCTTGATCTTATTGATATTAATGCCGTCGTAGCGGATCTTTCCATCCGCAATATCGTAAAACCGGTTGATCAGGTTGGTAATCGTCGTCTTCCCTGCTCCGGTAGCTCCGACAAAGGCAATCTTCTGCCCCGGTTTTGCCCAGAGGCTGATATTGTGCAGAGCGATCTTATCATCCGTATATCCAAAGTCTACATCATCAAAAACCACACCGCCCTCCAGCTTCGCATAGGTAACGGTGCCTTCTGCCTTATGAGGATGCTTCCAGGCCCAGAGACTGGTGCGCTCCGGCGTCTCTGTAAGCTGCCCGTTTCTATCTTCCTTTGCATTGACCAGCTCTACATACCCTTCGTCCGCTTCCGGCTCCTGATCCATCAGATCAAAGACACGCTGTGCTCCGGCTGCGGCATTGACTACGAAGTTGATCTGCTGACTTACCTGGGTGATCGGGTTGGTAAAGCTGCGGTTCAGTCCTACGAAGGTAATGACGGTACCAATCGTTACTCCTGCCAGGTTATTGATTCCTAGGATCGCTCCCAGGATTGCCACCAGCGCATAGCTGATCCAGCCGATATTTGCATTGACCGGCATCAGCAGATTGGCATACCGGTTTGCCTTATTTGTGCTGTTCCGGAGTTTTTCATTTACCTTGTGAAAATCCTCCATTGCCGCCTGCTCATGGCAGAAGACTTTGACTACCTTCTGGCCGTCCAGCATTTCTTCGATAAAACCGTCTACTGCTCCCAGGTCGATCTGCTGGCGGACATAATATTTTCCCGACAGCTTTGAGAACCTTGATGTCACAAAGAGCATGACAAATGCAGTCAGAATCGAGATGATCGTCAGCACTGGATTCAAAATGATCATCGTAACCAGCGTTGCACACATGGTGATCACCGAATTGATAATCTGCGGGATGCTCTGACTTAAGAGCTGTCTCAGTGTATCTACGTCATTGGTATAAACCGACATAATATCGCCATGTGCATGGGTATCAAAATATTTGATAGGCAGTGCCTCCATCCTGCGGAACAGATCGTCCCTTAAGCGGCGCATCGTTCCCTGGCTGACATTGACCATGATCCTGTTGTAGGAAAATGCGGTGATCACGCCGACTGCCATAATGCAGGCAAGCTGAAACAGATCCTTTGCCAGGCCGCTGAAATCATCAGTTCCGTTCTGCAGCATCGGAGTGATATAGTCATCCACCAGCGTCTGTGGAAATGTAGCTCCTATGACCGTCGCAATTGCTGTGATCAGGATGCAGACAACGACTATTATAAACGGAATTTTATAGTAATGAAGCATGTATCGGATGACCCTGGTGATCAGCCTGGAGGCCGTTGATGTTCTGGTCGTCTTTTTTTCGTTTTTATTCTCATTCATAGATCATTTCCTCCTTCCTGTTCTAAGCCGGCTGGTCGAAATCTCCGCCGCCCTCGATCTGCGAATTGTAGATCTCCTGGTAAATGGCGTTGTTCTCCAGCAAATGTTCATGGGTCTCAAAGGCATTGATCCGTCCATTATCCAGTACAAGGATCCGGTCAGCAGACTGGACGCTTGATATTCTCTGGGCAATGATAATCTTTGTAGTTCCCGGAATCTGCTCGGCAAACGCTTTACGGATACTGGCGTCTGTCGCCGTATCCACTGCGCTGGTGGAATCATCCAGAATCAGGACCTTGGGTTTCTTTAGCAGTGCACGGGCGATACAGAGCCTCTGCTTCTGTCCGCCGGATACATTGGAGCCTCCACGCTCGATCCGGGTGTGATACCCCTGGGGCATCCGGTCAATGAATTCATCTGCACAGGCCGCTTTGCAGGCTTCGATACATTCTTCCTCGGTAGCCTGGGGATTGCCCCAACGCAGGTTATCAAGAATCGTACCGGAAAACAGGGTGTTTTTCTGCAGCACCACTGAAACCTGGTTTCTTAATACCTCTGTATCATATCTGCGGACATCCACGCCGCCCACGCAGACGGAACCTTCATCTACGTCATACAGCCGGCAGATCAGGTTGACCAGACTGCTCTTCCCGGATCCGGTTCCCCCGATAACGCCGATCGTTTCACCGCTTTTAATATGAAGATCAATATCTGACAGGGCATTTTTCCCACTGCCGTGCTGGTAGGAAAAGTCTACATGGTTAAAATCAATTCTTCCATCTTCCACTGCCATAACCGGGTCCTGCGGGTCTGTAAGATCCGGCGTCTCGTTTAAGACCTCACTGATACGCCGGATGCTGGCCATGGACATACTGATCATGACCACTACCATAGACAGCATCATCAGACTCATCAAAAGGGCCATGATATAACTGAACAGGCTGGTCAGGTCGCCAGTGGTCATGGAGCCTCCCACGATAAACTGTGCACCGAACCAGGATACGGAAATGATACAGAAATAAACAGCGATCATCATAGCCGGATTATTAAATGCCAGCAGGCCTTCTGCCTTAACAGAAAGGTCATAGAGCATTTTTGACGCCTTAGAGAACTTCTCATTTTCATGATCCTCCCGGACAAATGCCTTGACCACGCGGATCGCAGTTACATTTTCCTGTACACTGGCATTTAAGTCGTCATATCTCCGGAAAACCTGACGGAAGATCTTCAGCGTCACTACCATGATCGAACCGATCACAACCAGCAGAAATACCACCGCGATCAGAAACATGGCGCTTAAGCGCGGACTGATGATCAGACACATGGCAAAACTGAAGACCAGGTTCAGCGGCGCACGCACCGCCACACGGATCAGCATCATAAATGCATTCTGCACATTGGTAATATCTGTCGTCATACGTGTGACCAGACCGGGCACACTGAATTTGTCAATATTGGAAAAGGAAAAAGTTTGGATATTTGCATAGATTGCCTCGCGCAGATTGGCCGACAGGCCGGAGGCTGCGCTGGCTGCGTTTTTTCCCGCAAGAGCTCCGAATCTGAACCAGTGATACTGGATGATTATCTCATCTTCCCAGCGGCCTCTCCGCCGGGAAGCATCTGTCGTCTGGAACCGCTGATCTCTTACTTGTCAGCTGCTCCGCAGGCAGATCCACATGCAGATGGCTTCTCTTCCGGTTCGTCAGCCGCACCGCAGGCAGCCGGTTTTTCCTCCGGCTTATCAGCTGCTCCGCAGGCAGAACCGCATGCGGATGCCGGTGTATCCTCCATCTTTTTGCTCCATCCAAAGAGATTTGAAAGTGCCATAATGATTTCCTCCATTTTCTTAAGTGTCAAACGCTCTTTTTCGTTTGCAGTATTATTGTAACTTTTATTATTACATCTTGGAAGTACGCACTTTTTTATTACCTGGTTACCGAAAAGTAACTTTTGTGCAGCTGCAAGGCTCGTCATCTAAGAGTATTTTTTCGTTGCAGGATTCTGTATCTTACACTATAATTTGAATGTAACATTCGATTTTGAACTATTGTGATAAAATGAGGTGATTTCCTATGAAGAAAAAAGAAGAACTGCCGGCCTGCCCGGTGGCCACCACCGTCCAGCTGATCGGCAGTAAATGGAAGCTTTTGATTTTAAGAAATCTGTTTATGCGCCCCTGGCGGTTTAACGAGCTTAGAAAAGATCTGGAAGGCATCAGCCAGAAAGTACTGACAGACAGTCTCCGGGCTATGGAAGAGGACGGGATCATCACCCGCACCGTCTATGCGGAAGTCCCGCCCCGGGTAGAATATGCCCTGTCCCCCTTAGGAGAATCCATGAAGCCTATTCTGGACGCCATGGAACAGTGGGGAACCGAATACAAAAAAATGATGCTGTGATCCGGGCTATTCTATTCTTCCGCTTCCAGCCTCCTTATCACTTTAGCGGGCACGCCTCCCACTACCGTACCCGCAGGCACATCCTTTGTCACCACCGCTCCGGCTGCAACGATGGCATTTTCTCCGATGGTTACACCGGAAAGGATCGTAGCATGGGATCCGATCCAGACATTTTTTTCCACACGGATGGATGCCGGAATGTTGTCACTTCGATACTCCGGTTCCATGCCGTGATTGATAGTGGCAAACACCACATGGGATCCTACCAGTACATGATCTCCCAGATAAATGCCTCCCTGATCCTGAAAATGACAGCAGCAGTTGATAAACACATTCTTTCCGATAAATATATTTTTCCCGCAGTCCGTATAAAACGGCGGAAACATCGCAAACGTTTCATCCACCGGTCTCCCGGTGATCTGGGACATAAGATTCCTGATCTCCTCCGGACTGTGATAACTCCCATTGAGTTCGCTGGTCAGACGCATGGCCTCCTCCGCCAGTTCATGCATCATCCGATGTTCTTCCGACCGGCCTGTAACCCGTTTCCCGTCTCGCATTTTTTCCAAAAACTGTTTCTGATCCATGATCAATCTCCTTACTTCTATGGATTTGTTTTCGCTATCATTATAGAACCTGTGCATTTCTATATCAAATACATATAAAGAATCATATTTTATACTTGAAAGGTATAGCAAGTGCAAATATAATGAGAACAAGAAATATATTTCATCTGTAAAGGAGAAATGAGCTTTGGATATCCGTGTATTAGAATATTTTCTTGCCGTCGCCCGTGAAGAGAGCATCACAAAAGCGGCGAAAGCACTGTCAATGACTCAGCCGCCTCTGTCCCGGCAGCTGAAGGAACTGGAAGATGAACTGGGAAAACAGCTTTTCATCCGCGGCAATAAAAAAGTCACGCTGACAGAAGAAGGGATCCTTCTTAGAAAGCGTGCCGAAGAACTGATAGAATTGATGGAGAAAACAAAAGAAGAGATCCGCTCCTCCGAAGAGCGAATCCATGGAACCGTTCTGATCGGCGCCGGAGAATCAGACGCCGTCTCCTTCCTCGCCCGGACCGCCAGACGTTTCCAGATGTCCCATCCGGACATCTCCTACCACCTCTACAGCGGAGATGCCACATCCATCACAGAAAAACTGGATCACGGTCTGATTGATTTCGGACTTCTGGTGGAGCCTGTGGATATTTCAAAATATGAATATCTCCGGCTGCCCGTTAAGGATACCTGGGGCGTCCTGATGCGGCGTGACAGCCCTCTGGCAGTAAAAGACCAAATCCTTGCCGAAGATCTATGGGAAAAACCTCTGATCGTCTCACACCAGATCTACGACAGCAGCGAGCTTTCCTCCTGGTTTCAAAGAGACATCCGGAAACTGCATATCACTGCCGCCTATGAACTGCTCTACAACGCCACACATTTTGTAAAAAGTGGATGCGGTTATGCTCTTTCCTTAGATAAACTGATCAATACCACCGGCGAGAGTGAACTTACCTTCCGCCCCTTGTACCCGGCCCTGGATGCCGGCCTGTGCTTTGTCTGGAAAAAACACCAGATCTTTTCCCAGGCATCCAGACTCTATCTGGACACACTAAAAAAAGATCTGGCTCTTTAAACCGTTATTTCCGGAAAATATCAAGTTCATTTAATCCCTTCCGGAACCGCATGATATCCCAGGGCAGAAATTCTGTGATCCCAAGGGCTACAACGTCAAATTCCTTTGACACATCCTGGATGATCCGTAAGATCTGATCCAGAGTCATCTCTCCTACCGCATACTCCACAGGCGGGATATGCGGCTCTGCACAGAGAAGACAGCGGAAATCCTCCGGAGATAGCACGTCCAGATCCCAGTGGATCATCACATGCCGGTAGCCGCCTTCCCTGAGCCAGGCAAGCAACGCTTCGCTGTCATCCAAAAGCTGATCAGGTGTAAGGAACTTCATCTGATATTCCTTCTGGTACTCTTCCTCCCAGCTTTCCAGATGATCCGCAATGATCCCGGCATAAATGATATCCTCTTTCCGGAACGGATGCTTTACCATGGCCGCAAAATCCGGTGCGCCGTCACCGATCAGATTCCCCAGCACCATAGAGTGTTCATTGGGAGCATCTTTCGGCCTGGTAAAATCCGGATGGGCATCCATCCAGATCACGGCCGTATCTTCCGGATATTTCCCATGCAGGTAGTCAAAAGGAGCCTGCTCCACCGAGCAGTCGCCACCCAGCACGATGATCCGGTCCGGATCTTTCTCCTCGCAGATAGCATAGGCGGCTTTCTGCTGCTCAAGAAGCTCTTCCTTCCAGGCAATGCTGTCCGTCACCGGTACCTCGTCGTCAAAATTTGTCTTGACCGGGACTTTCGCACACTCCATAGAATCATTTTTTGGCGCAAGCCAGTCCAGGATATGGCTGCCTTCGTAGTAGGGCGGATTGATTCCTCCCTGCCACTGCGGGAATGTCAGTCGTAATGTCTTTTTCGTCATGAACGATTCTCCTTTTTTATAGATATTTTTCCAGATCCTCCATCACATCTTCCAGTGTGATGGAGGCAAGTTCCCGCTCCATGGCCTGCTGCACTCTAAGAAGCTTATCATCCAGGATGTTGTGGATATTCTTTCCCACCGGACAGGCCGGATTCGGATTTTCATGAAAATGAAAGAGGGTGTTTTCCTCGATACATTCCACCGCCTGATATACATCCAGGAAGGTGATCTCAGAAAGCGGCTTTACGACTGATGCTCCGCCGGTTCCCCGCTTTACCTCGATCATACCGGCGTCTCTTAACTGGGAAAGGATCCGGCGAATGATCACTGGATTCACGTTGATACTGGACGCCAGAAAATCACTGGTAATTTTATAATCCTCTTTAAATGTCTCCATACAGGTCAGCATATGGATGGCTATGGTAAATCTGCTTGAAATCTGCATTAATTTTCAACTCCTTTTCGCTTCACCTTTTCCAAGGCCCTTTGCTGCTCGTAATCTCTCAGAGCCTTCATCGCCTGGGGCGCCAGTGGGAAGAGTGCGATCATATTAAAAATGGTCATCAGTCCGACTCCAAAATCTCCCAGATCCCAGACGAAAGAATACGCCGCCAGCCCGCCGATAAAGAGCATAATGAGAGCCAATATCTTATACAGTGTCTGGGAAATCCAGTTGTCCCCGAAAAGATATGCAATATTCGACCTTGCATAAAACAGGATCCCTATAAATGTAGAGAAACTGAACAGCCAGATAATCAAAGCAATAAAGATTCCTCCCGCACTTCCCATATGGTACTGCATTGCTGTCTGCAGGAGAGCCATCCCCTCCAGTCCAGACGTCATGGCCTCCGGAGTCAGGAGCATGATCATAGCCGTGCAGCTGCAGATCACCAGCGTATCAATAAACACACCTAAAGCCTGAAGCAATCCTACCTTAGCCGGGTGGCTGCTGTCTGCGGCCGCCGCTGCACAGGGCGCCGAACCGGAACCTGCCTCATTCGAAAACAGACCTCGTTTCGCTCCGTTCATAATAACAGCTCCAAGTCCTCCTGACACCACCTGACGTATCCCGAAGGCTTCTTCAAAAATTCTCTGAAAAACTCCCGGCAATGTTGTAATGTTTGTAAGAATAATATAAAAGGTAATCAGAAGATAAAAAACAGCCATAACCGGAACCATAATGTCCAGTACCCGAACCGTAGCATTTTTCCTCAAAACGATCACCGCTGCCAGCGCCACCAGCAAAACCGTCGTTACAAGAGGCGGGATCTGGAAGGCATTTTCAAATGCCGAGGAAACCGAATTTCCGATCACCTGACTGATCCCGCACCAGCAGACCAGTCCGGAAACCGCAAACAGACAGGCAAGGATTGATTTCTTTCCGCCCCGTTTTTTCTTGAAAAGACAGTGAATATAGTAAGCCGGTCCACCCCGGTATCCTCCGTAAAGCGGATCTTTTTCTTTATATAGCTGAGCCAGGGTTGCTTCCACAAACGCTGTAGAGGAGCCCAGAAGAGCGATCAGCCACATCCAGAACACAGCCCCTGCTCCTCCTGCAGAAATCGCTGCCACCACGCCCACCAGGTTTCCCATTCCTACCCTTGTGGCCGTGGATACGATCAATGCCTGCACGCCGGAAATAGTGCCATACTTTCCGCTCGTTTTCTTTTCTGTAACCACCCGTATCATTTCTGGAAAAAGCCGGAATGGCATGAATCTGCTCCGGATCGTAAAATAAATCCCGGACGGGATCAGAATCATCACCAGCAGTGAGATTCCAAGCTGACCGCCGCCCGGAAGGGGTATTGTAATAAAATCTCCCCATAATACATTGAATACCGCATAAAAAGCTTTTCTAAAACCACTTCCTGCACTCTGAAAAAAATCCACCATATCTTGTTCTTTACCTCTATCCTAAATCTTTCGTGTCTTTATAGTATAGAGGATCTATTCAGTTCTGTAAAGCTCTAAAGCGCCCAAGAGTTCCTGGTAAATATCATAATCTTCTTGTTTGAAGACATTGAACACAACCTTTTCGATGGAGGTGTCTCTATCCAGCTCATTAAGAACTGTCTGAACTGCAATTTCTGCCGCCTTCTTCTGCGGGAAATGAAATTCTCCTGTAGAAATACAGCAGAATGCAATACTTTTCAGTCCGTGATCTTTTGCAATCTCCAGACAGGACCTGTAACAATCCGCAAGCTGCCTGCAGTGCTCCTTTGTCAGTCTCCCTGATACAATCGGTCCGACAGTATGGATCACATATTGGGAAGGCAGATTATACGCAGGGGTAATCTTCGCTTTTCCCGTTGGCTCATCATATCCTTGCCCGTTCATAATTTCGTCACAGGCCAAACGAAGCTGTATACCGCTTACGCTGTGGATGATGTTGTCCACACAGGAATGACAGGGAACAAAACATCCCCTAAGGGCGCTGTTTGCTGCATTTACGATGGCATCAATCTTTAATGTTGTAATATCCCCTCGCCAAAGTACCAGGCGGCTGTCAAGAGAAGAAGCCGGAAGCAGGGCACTGTCTGTCACTCCTTTTCTCTCAACCTCTTCACCTAAATATTCATCCTGAATTCTAAGAAACTCCTCACTGATCGGGCGGGGAGGCCGGATATTCATAAGACTCCGAAGAAGCCTTTTTTGCCCGTCCTCCTGGTCTGGTATCTTCATATCACTGTATTGCGGAACTTCTGACAGCAATACTCTGATCAGATATTCTCGTCTTTCATTCTGCGTCATCTTTTGTTCACCTCGTTTCCAGGAGCTGTCATGCTATCCTCTAGTTTCTTCATGCATCCTGACAGGTCCCGGACGGCATTTGCCAGATCCGCATTGATACCTACCGCCCGCTCTCCAAAACTTGCCGGTACGACCGCCTCATCAAGATTCATCCGGATCAGAGTCCAGTTTTCGTGCTCCCGCACCATCTTCTCAAAAGGAAGGCGTATGATTACCGGAGTATTAAATCCCACGCCCAGTTCCAGCAAGACAACCCTGTCCGTCTGATGCGCTTCCAGAAATTCTTCATACCGCCCGGCAGCTTCATTCCAATGCGCATCCTCTACAAAATACTGGTCAGATCGCAGATGCATGGCCATGTTCCCGCCGCAGACCGGACATTTGGGAACCAGTTCTGACGGGATTTTACAGTCTTTTCTTGCTTCTCCCATTTTTCCAAACAGCTCTTTTGCATCATACACTTTGTCGTGGCATCCCCGGGCGCACTGAATCTCTCCATAGTCTCCCTGGGTGGCAAAGATCCTTTCATCCAAGAAGCCGGCCTTCCAAAACTGATGATCCACATTGGTGGTCAAGACAAAATGCGGTTTTTCCTTTATCAGTTCAAAAATCTGCCGGTAAAGATGGAGCGCCTCTGGCTGGATTCGGTTCAGATATGCATGTCTGGACCAGTATCCCCACTTTTCTTCCTCTGTAGGAAAGGGATAAAAACCTGCACGATACATATCTGTCATATAAGAAGCGCCATATTTTTCGATAAATTCGCCGAAATTTTCCTGAAACCGCTGCCCGCTGTAGCTTAAGCCGGCCGCCGTAGAAAGCCCAGATCGGAAGAGCA
>OGXO01001915.1_pt1 | contig 10921 bp, 9 predicted proteins | sample 1576321 | NCBI WGS metagenome assembly OGXO01 (sample SAMEA3541568, study PRJEB24748) | human gut metagenome | biome: human gut; feature: human-associated habitat; material: faeces | place: China | collected 2012 | reverse complement strand
TGATAAAACGGAAAATTAAACTCAATCGACTTCCCCTTTCAGGGGAGGCTGATTCGGCAGACTTGTACAAGGGCAGCAGCTGTTTGCTGTTTTTTCTGCACACGGGTCGATGTGGGCATCGACCCCTACAGGTCTTCGTCAAGACCGGACTCTGTCAGCGTCCCATAGCAGCATTCCGCATCACTCTCTTCTATTCTAACACAAAAAATGCGATTACGCAAACTTTTTTTTGGATTTTTTGCAGAAATTCGCACAACGGTGCCGTTCGGGGTGTGTCCCACGTGATAGCCGTCGCCACGCTCACGCTCGAAAAGCACCGGAAATTCCGTGCCGATCTGGCTTTTCAGAAAGTTTTCCTTGGCGGTTTTCGCCGCTTTCTGCGCCTGTTCCATCCGGGCAGTTTTTTCTGCGCCGCTGCACTGTTCCGGAAACGCCGCAGCCCGTGTGCCGGCTCTGGGCGAATAGCGGAACACGTGCATGGCGGCAAACGCCATCCGCTGTGCAAACGCCAGCGAGTCCCGGAAGTCCTCGTCCGTCTCGCCGGGAAAGCCCACCATGAAATCTGTGGTAATGGCGCAGTCGGGAAAGTACCGCCGGATGCGCTGACAGATGACGGCATACTCGGCGCTGTCATATTTCCGGTTCATGGCACGCAGAGTCCTGTCACAGCCACTTTGCAAAGACAAATGGAACTGGGGACAGAACTGGGGCAGCGCCGCCAGCCGGGAAAGCTGTTCTTCCGTCAGCCGCTCCGGTTCGAGAGACCCCAGCCGGACACGCTCCACGCCGGGGACGGCGGCACAGGTCTCCACCGCCTCTGCCAGCGAGCCGTCCCACTCCATGCCGTAAAAGCCCAGGTTGATGCCGCAGAGGACGATCTCCCGATAGCCGTTCTCCGCAAATCCGGCGGCGGCTTTCCGCAGTTCCTCCGGCGGCAGGCTCCGGCAGCGTCCACGGGCATAGGGGATGATGCAGTAGCTGCAAAAACAGTTGCACCCGTCCTGTATCTTCAAGAAGGCACGGGTGTTGTCCGGCATGGTGTCGCAGGGCAGCGCCTCGAAGTCATCCTGTGCGCCGTAGCTGTCCACGGCGGCGATCCGGGCATGGTTCTGACACAGCTCCGCCAGCAGTCCCGGCAGCCTGCTCCGGTGTTTTGTGCCAAGCACCAGGTCTGCCTCCGGAATGGCGGCTGCCTCATCGGGATACGCCTGGGGATAACATCCCGTCAGCACCAGCAGAGCATCCGGGTGTTCCCGGCGCACCTTTCGCATGGCGTGGCGCAGGCGGCTGTCCCCGGATGCGGTGACGGTGCAGGAGTTGAACAGGAAAATGTCCGCCTCTTCCGGCTGAGAGACCACCGTATAGCCGGCGCTTTGCAGCAGAGACTGCATCCCGGCGGTCTCACAGGTGTTCACCTTGCATCCGAATGTATAAAAATAACAGTTCAAGTCTGTGCGATACCTCCTCATCTCCAGAAAAACGACGGAATTTCCGAAAAAACGACCGGGTTTCCGCAGAATCTTTGCGCCGTTTTCACTGGATTTTCATGAAAATTAACGTCACTGTCAAAAAAACAGGGGTGTTTCCATCTTCTATTATACTATATCGACGAAATTGTTGCAATCGTCTTGACAAGAAAATTTTTTCGTGGTAGACTATAGGTACAGAACGGGAAAGCACCCGGAGCTTGCACAATGAAAGCGAAAGGCGGTATGCACGTTGCCGTTTTATGGGATGTGCTTTTGGTTCTGCAATTTATTGTGACACCGGAAGGGCGAGAATCAGACCCCTTCAAGAGGAGGTAATTGTTATGTATGAAACAACAATTCAGCTGAATGCGATCAACGATGTAAAGGATTTCGTAAACAAGGTTATGCTGTTCAATTATGACATTGATCTGGTGTCCGGCCGTTATGCCATTGATGCAAAATCCATCATGGGTATCTTTAGCCTGGATCTGTCCAAGCCGATCAAGCTGCAGGCACACACAGACGATGCAGACAAGCTGGTAGAGGCTATCGGCAAGTACATCGTAAAGTAAGTTTTTAGAACACACATCTTTTTCAAAGATTGAGTAGAATAGTAAGAGGGAAAAACGGCACTCCGGAGACGGGGTGCCGTTTTTCTGTGCTATGCTGCTGTAAATTTTTCTCAAAAGCTCTTCCGCCACACCGACGGCGAGAGCAGCACCAGGATGGGGAAAATTTCCAGCCGTCCCAGGAGCATATCTGCCGACAGCACCATTTTGGAGAAGTCTGACAGAAAGGAAAAGTTCTCCATCGGTCCTACCCGGTTCATGCCCGGTCCGATGTTGTTGATGCAGGTGGACACCGCCGACACCGCCGTGCCGAAGTCCATATCGTCCAGAGAGATCAGCATGAATGATGCAATCACCAGTCCCAGATACAGGATCAGATAGCTGAGGACGTGCTGCAATACCTCCGAGCGCAGGATCTTGTCGTCCGACTTCACCTGGTTCACCGAGTTGGGGTGTACCATTTTCCGCAGGGACGCAAAGCCGCTTTTCCACAGGATCACAAAGCGCTGCACCTTAAAGCCGCCGCCGGTAGAGCCGCCGCACGCTCCGATAAACATGAGCAGCAGCAGGATCATCTGGGAAAACAGCGGCCAGTTGTTGTAATCCGCCGTGGCGAATCCGGTAGAGGTCATGATGGACGCCACCTGGAACACCGCATAGCGAAAGCACTTTCCCACACTGTGGTAGATGGGCTGGATATTGAGCATGATAAGCCCTGTGGCGGCGGCGATGATGCAGAAATAGACACGCAGTTCCGTGTTTTTCCGCACCTCCCGGAAACGCCGGATGAGCAGGTGATAATACAGGGTAAAGTTCACCCCGAACAGGATCATGGTGACGGTGATAACACCCTCCAGATACGGGGAATTATAGTAGGAAACGCCGTCGTTTTTGATGCCGAATCCCCCGGTTCCGGCAATACCCATGGCGTGGCACACGCTGTCGAACAATGGCATTCCGCCGGTGAACAGCAGGATCACCGTGACCAGCGTCAGCACGCCGTAGATGAGGTACAGATACAGCGCCGAGGTCTTTCCCTTGGGGACAAGCTTTCCCACCTGGGGACCGGGACACTCCGCCTGCATCAGATACAGGGCGTTTCCCGTGGACGGCAGAATGGCGATGGCAAGCACCAATACGCCCATGCCGCCTACCCAGTGGGTAAAGCTGCGCCAGAACAGGATGCCCCGTGGCAGCGCCTCCACGTCCGTCAAAATGGACGAACCCGTGGTGGTGAACCCGGAGATGCTCTCGAACAGCGCATCCACATAGTGGGGAATGCTGCCGCTGAGATAAAACGGCAGCGCACCCACCGCAGAAAAGATGATCCACATAAGGGCTGCAATGACCATGCCCTCTCTGGCAAACATATACCGCCGCTTGGGACGGTACAGCGCACCGGGCAGCGCCGCCAGCGCCATGCCTGCGCCCACGCACAGAAAGATCAGCAGGAAGTAGTATTCCCCATAGTACAGGCTCACCAGTGCCGGCACAACGAACAGTGCCGAGGACAGCAGCAGCGCCATGGAGAGATAGTGCAGAACAATTCCTTTATTCATCCCGTCACCGCCTTAATCCAGAATGCTTTTCAGCCCGGAGAAGTGGTGTTCCTTGGAGACGATCACCACAGAATCCCCCAGTTCAATCACGGCGCTGCCGTCCGGAATGATGATCTCCCGTTTCCGGATGATGGCGCAGATCAGGATGTTCTTCTTCAGCCGGACATTCTTCAGCGGCACGCCCACCAGGTCGGGGATACGTTCTTTCACCCGGAACTCGATCGCCTCCACCTGGTTGCCCACCAGATGGTACAGGGACTCGATCTCGCTGCCGGCGATGCTTTCCAGAGAGCGCACATAGCTCAGCACATTGCCCATGGTGAGGGACTTCGGCGACACCACGCAGTCCAGCCCCAGGTCTGACGCCAGTCCGATGTAATTTTCCCGGCTGATCTTGGTGACCACCTTGGCGTTGGTGTTGTCCTTGGCGAACAGGGAAATAATCATGTTTTCCTCGTCGATGCCGGTGAGCGCCACAAAGCCGTCCACCTCCAGTACACCCTCTTCAATGAGCAGATCCTGGTCTGTACCGTCGCCCCAGACGACGATGGCTTTCGGGAGCCGTTCCGCCAGTTCGTTGCAGCGCTCCCGGTCCTTTTCGATCAGCTTGACCTTCATGCCCAGCGCCAGCAGCTGTTTCGCCAGATAATACCCGACTCTGCCGCCGCCCACCAGCATAGCGGTCTTGACCTTGTCCTTCATGAAACCGCTGGCACGGAAAAAGCGCTCGATGTTCTTATGGGATGCCGCCACATGGATGCGGTCGCCGCTCTGCATCACGAAGTCGCCGCCGGGTATCATCACATCGCCGTCCCGCTGGACAGCGCAGACCAGGAACTTGGTCTTGATCTTCTTGTAAAGTTCCGCCAGGGTGATGCCCGACAGCCACGGGAAATCCGGGAGACGGTATTCCACCAGTTCCAGCTTGCCCTTGCCGAACACTTCCACCTTTGCCGCCGACGGAAAGACCAGCACACGCATGATCTCGTCTGCGGTGGAAAGCTCTGGATTGATGACCATAGACAGCCCCAGATCTTCCCGGATGAGGTGCATCTGCTGATAGTACTCCGGCATCCGCACCCGGGAGATGGTCTTTTTCGCCCCCAGGCGCTTGCCGATGAGACAGCAGAGAATGTTCAGCTCGTCATAAGGCGTAGCGGCGATGAGCAGTGTCGCCTTGTTGACCCCTGCCTCCAGCTGTGTCTCCGCCGTAGCGCCGTTGCCCTCGATGCACATCACGTCCAGGGTATTCTGGCTCTTGCGTAGGTGCGCCTCTTCGCAGTCCACCACAGTCACGTCGTGACCCTCACGCACCAGCACAGCCGCAAGGTTGCTGCCGATCTTTCCGTTTCCGATAATTACGATTTTCATAGTATCCACCCAATAAATTGGCAATCGCTTGCCGCAGCTTATCATCTGTTTTCTCAGAGCCTGTTCCGCATCTTTTTCCCACGTCTTTTCGGCAGATTTTTTCGCTGACTGCGTCAAAATCCGCACGTAAAAAGATACTGAACAGGCTCTTAAAAATGAACAAAATCTATTATAGCATCTTTGTGCAATAATGTCAACGGAAAAACTGCTTTTTCACACGCAGACCCATTTTTCTCATTTTTCCCCTGGAAAAGGACGATTTTCCACGGAGACGGTCGGGCGCTGCTGAACCGTGATGCTTTCTGCAATGCCTTTTTGTAATGCTCTCCTCAACGCATTTGTAGGGGCGAACATTTATCCCCCTGTCCCTCCGGGACATCCCCCTTTTCAAGGGGACAATAAGCCTCCCTTGAAAAGGGAGGTGGCACGAAGTGCCGGAGGGATAAATTTAATTGAGGATATAATCCCCCTGTCAGCTTACGCTGACATCCCCCTTTTCAAGGGGGACAATAAAAAGAGAGACAATCCGGTGACGCACCAACGGGCGAACCATGTTCACCCCTACGAGACCAACAAAAAAGCACCGCCGGGAAACCAAATCTCCCGGCAGTGCCGCAATATTTCTGCTGTTATTTTTCCGCAAACACGGTGCTTTTCAGCTGCTGCTTTGCCGCATCGAAGTCCACCTGCAAAACGGACTCGCCGCCGATATCTGCGCCCTGATAGGTGCCGTCCGCCGGCACACGCTGCTGCGCCATGTCATAGGTCGCCAGCTTCAGCGGCGTGGTGACTGCATAGCCGTACAGAGACAGCACCGACATATTGGTGGTCATCTTCGGCAGCGCACCCATGCACACCGGAAACAGCCGGAACGGGTTGCTTTTGATCTTGCCCATAACCTGCTCCATAACCGTGCGCTGGCGCTCGGTACGCTCAAAGTCGGCGTTTCCCACATACCGGATACGGCTGTAGGACAGCGCCTGCTTGCCGTCCAGTTTCAGCTTGCCGCCGCCGTCCAGCAGGTCGTCCTCCCGGTCGTCGCCCATGATCTCGTTGACCTCGCTGATGAGGATCTCGTTGACTGCCTCCGCCTCCCGGTCGGATATCTCCAGCTCCACACCGCCCACTGCGTCGATCATCGCCGCACACGCCGCAAAGGTGATCATCACATAGTCGTCGATATGTACGTCAAAGTTCTCCTCGATGGTGTCCATCAGCAGTTCCGGGCCGCCGTAGGAATACGCCGCATTCAGCTTGGCGCTGCCCTGCCCCGGAATGTCCACATAGGCATCACGCATAAACGAAGTCATGTAGATCTGATGCGTTTTGGAATTCAGCGACACTAAAATCATGGAGTCTGAACGTCCACGCTCCTCGTCCGGGTCACGGGTGTCCGTGCCGATCACCAGCACGTTTTTTACATAGGATGCGTCCATACTGCCGCTGGTGACAGTCCGGTCTCCGGTGTCCACCCGGTTCATGCCCAGGATGCCCACCATAGCGATAGCGGAATAGAGCAGGAACACCGCCACGATCACCGTCAGCACAATGCGCACCAGCCGGCTCAGAAAAGAACCCTGCCGCTTTCGTGAAGTACGGTTCCGACCGGAACTCTGTCTCGGCGTACTCTGCCTTGGCGGTTCCCGTCTGGTCTGGCTCTGCCGGGGCGGATTCTGTCTCGGCGACGTCTGCCGGGAAGCTTCCCGGCGTGGCTGATTGTAACCCTGTCCCTGGGGACGCTGGGGCTGGCGGTAGGTCTGACCGCCGTGATATCCCGGTGCAGCCTGCTGTCTCGGCGGCGGACTGCCCTGCGGACGCTGTCCCTGGGGATAGCTCTGCCGTGCCGCATAGCTGCCCTGTGCCGGGCGCTGTGCCTGCTGCCCGTAGCCGTTCTGGGGATACCCATTCTGCGGATAGCCCTGCTGCCCATAGCCGTTTTGCGGATACCCGTTCTGCGGATATCCTTGCTGTCCGTAGCCATTCTGCGGATAGCCCTGCTGTTCGTAGCCGTTCTGAGGATACCCATTCTGCGGATACCCGTTCCGGGGATAACCCTGCTGTCCGTAACCGTTTCCCTGACTGCGCACCTCCTGTGCGTTCAGCTGCCGGGTATCGTACTGGTCTGTGGAGCCGTCCGATGCAGCGGCACGGAAAAACATGGTCTCCTCGCCGTCTGTGTTGTTCTGTTTATGATTTCGTTCCACGCTAAGCCACTCCTTTCACGGGAATTACCGTATCCGCACCGCCAGTGCTGTCACCAGCGTCAGGATCGCATGATAGATCAGGAAAAAATAAGCCGTCATCTGGGTATATGCGCCGGTGACCACATGGATCATCGCCAGCGAAAAGCCCAGGAGTCCTGCCGCAACCAGCAGGATCACGCCCAGCACCGCCGCACGGCGCACCCGTCTCGCACCCAGCAGCAGCGCACCTGCACCAAAGCCGGTGTCACCCACGGTCATGGATGCGCTGACGCAGCCCAGGTCGCCGGTCTCACGCTGGAACAGGTGGTGCATAGAGGTGGGAACGATCTTTAAGTAAGCCTCCGGGAAATCGAACAGCGCCGCCAGCCGCCGGAGCGAAACGGAACAGTCCACACTCCGCAGCACCAGCGCCACACGCTCCTGCCGCAGCGCCTGCATCTGCCGCTTTACCTTGGGGTCTGCCGTGATGCGCACGGAAAACATTGCCGCCAGCACACCGCTCACCGACAGATACAGCACATCGCCGCTGCCCTCTGCCAGCTCTGCCTCTCTGGTCTTGGTGGGCAGTCCCTCGATGTTGTGGTTCGCCATCATCTCCCGTCCGCCGAACAGCACACGCCGGTTTGCGATCCAGCCGCAGAGTCCCAGCCCGTCCTCACAGACAAACTCGTCTACCGGCCGCAGCGTTTCCCGGTCGGGGATCATCTCCGCAAAGGCGCTCTGGAGCATACTGTCTCCGTGATGCACCAGGCTCGCCGCATCCAACAGCACCTCGTCCATCTTCGCCCCGGAAAGCACCTTCATGCCGGCGATCTGCACCGATCCCTTGGGGAACAGGTCGTTCGCCTCCACCAGCAGGGCGTTGGTGTCGAAAAAGTCGTCCACGCTCTGATAGCCCAGCATCGCACTGTTGGATGCCGCCGCCTTTTTCGACTCACGCTCCAGCGGCAGATTGACTGCCAGGGCGCTCGCCGTACCGCAGCACGCCACCTGCAATAGTGCCAGCATGGAGCAGAAAAAGCTGATCCAGGGCATCCCGAACGCCGTTCCCATGCGAATCAAAGTCATGCCCACAGCGATGAGCAGCGTCACTGCGCCGCAGATGGGCGTCATGGTGCGGCAGAGACTGTCCGCCATATCCGTGGAATAGGAATACCGCAGGATATCGCACACCCCGTCTGCCTTGCGCACAGCGGTGACAATGGGGATATCGTGCAGCACGCCACGGGTGAGCAGTTCTGCGGTCTCCTCCTGGGAGACATAGGAAAGCACCCGTTTCTGTCCCTCCCGGGAAATCACGTTCACATTCCGCAGCGCACGGCGCACCATGAGCAGCCGTCCGATGATGTTGCAGAACAGCGCCAGCAGAGCGCACGGCACGTAGAGATGCACCGTCCCCGAAGAAAGGGTCTCCGGCGCAACGACGGCGCAGACTGCACCCAGCAGCGTGGGCAGCAATGGCAGCACCGCCATGCTGTCGCTGTCCGCATGAAAGCGGAGCAGATTCCACAGTCCGTTTTTCACCGTGGGGAACATCACGCCCAGCCCCAGCAGTCCCAGCGCCAGCTGAATGATGCTGTAGCCTCTGGGGGTGACCGTCTGTAAAAACGCACTGCCGCTCAGCACTTCCAGACACGCCAGAACAGCGCCGGCAAGTGTCAGCACCAGCATGGCGACAAACCGGCCCGGGCGGATCGTCGATTCTTGCATTCACAAAAGATTATTCTTTTAATTCGATAGCTGGGTTAAATCTGAGCTCTATAGATAAATTGAATGAAAGCTACGTTAAGCATTATTTAAGAGATTAAACTGACGATGATTGTCCGGTCCTGGAGCGAGCGTGCCTCAATCCAGACCGTAGTGATAAGGGAAATGATATGCGTATGGATGCGTTTTAATGCGAAAGCCAATAAATGTATTTATTATACTGATATCGGTGCTGATACTCACCGGGTGTGATAACAAACCAGATAACATGTTATCCGGTTATTCACATGGAGAATTTGTATACCTTTCATATTCTGGTAATGAAAAAATAGAACGGATCTTGATCAATAAAGGAGATAACGTCGCCGCAGGACAGGAGTTAGTGAAGATTGAGTCCTTCGATGCGCAAAATATTTTCCTGCGCGCTGAGGAAAAGCTATCAGCAGAGAGCGCTCTATTACGAAATCTGGAATCTGGCGAACGGCCTGAAGAGTTGGATATTATACGTTCGCAGATAAAAAAAGCACAATCGGCAGAATCCCAGGTAAAGCGGCAGCTTGGGCGATATCGTAATCTTTACGCCAATCATGCCATATCGCTTGCGGAATGGGAGGATATCCGGGATGAATTAACTCAAAAAGGCGCACAGGTTGAAGAGTTAATTAATCAACTCAAAGCACGGCAACTCCCTGCCCGGCAGGATGAGATTAGCAAGCAGCGCTCAATGGTGGCCGCGGCAAAACTCGAACGGGATAAGGCGCTGTGGGATGTCCAGCAAACGACGATTGTTTCTCCGGTCAATGCTAAAGTCTTCGATATTATTTATCGTGCCGGGGAGCGCCCTTCTGCTGGTAAACCAATAATCAGTCTGTTACCTCCTGAGAATATAAAAGTAAAATCGGATCTAAGGTAAAACTTATATGCGATGGTTGCGCTGAGCCCATTGCTGGCGTTATTAACTATATCAGCCCTGAGGCCGAGTTTACGCCTCCAGTTATTTATAGTACGAAACGTCGTGAGAAGCTCATTTTTATGGCGGAGGCTATCCCTGCGCTGCAGCAGGCAGGGCGGATGAAAATCGGCCAACCGTTTGATGTGGAGATTATTGGCGATGAATAATCTTTGTATTGATGTAAAAAATCTCAATAAACATTTTGGCGAGCATCACGTCGTAAAGGATTTCTCTTTACAGGTGGCAAAAGGCGAGATCTATGGTTTTCTCGGTCCGAACGGTAGCGGAAAAACGACATCGATTCGAATGATGTGTGGTTTGATTACGCCGGATTCCGGTGAAGGTACTTGTCTGGGTATGGATATCTTTACGCAGCGGGAAAAAATAAAAAAAAAGATAGGCTACATGACCCAGTATTTCTCAATGTGGGGAAACGAGGCGCCGACCAGCGCGCCAAGAAAATCAGCCAGCACCCAAATCGCCCAGAAGGTAATCATCGCCGAACCATAAAACAGATATTTTTCCTTTTTATTTCCTTCCATCTCTTTGACGGTGGTGGCATACACCTCGTCGGTGAGCGCATAGGACATAAAGCATTTTTTAAAGAATGAAGCTTCGCGCACGGTGCCGGAAATAGAGGCGCTATACAGCACGTGGCGAAGATTGATAATTAATGTGGTGAAAATAATCACGCCGAGCGTGGCGCCGGTTTTTAACATATTCAGTGCCAGCATTTGCGCCGAGCCGGCAATGACGATCGCCGACCACGCCGTACTCTGCCAGACGCTCATGCCCGCGCTAACGCTTAATGCGCCGACAATAAATGAAAATGGAAAGTCGCCGATGCATAGGGGCATAATAGCGCTGGCGCCGCGGAAGATGACTTTTTTATTCATCTGCTATACCTGCTAATTTATAAATAATAGTGTGGGTAGAGTACGTTAATCGGGGCCTGCTCTTTCAGGCCCGTGAAATGGTATTATTTAGCGACCATAATGCTGATAATTTCTTTATCGGTGAGAGTCATTGGTTTAATCACCAGACGGCACAGGTTATTAATAGTCTGCTCGACATCGGCGCAGACAATACC
>OGXO01001914.1_pt1 | contig 10928 bp, 8 predicted proteins | sample 1576321 | NCBI WGS metagenome assembly OGXO01 (sample SAMEA3541568, study PRJEB24748) | human gut metagenome | biome: human gut; feature: human-associated habitat; material: faeces | place: China | collected 2012 | reverse complement strand
GAAGCTGGAAGGCGGAGAGGAGATCATCGGTACGGTGAAACGCATCCTCAGTGCTGGTATTCCCGTCATGGGACATCTTGGACTGATGCCGCAGTCCATTAATAAGTATGGAACATATACAGTACGTGCCAAAGACGATTCGGAGGCGGAAAAGCTGATACGTGACGCTCATTTGCTGGAAGAAGCCGGATGCTTTGCCATTGTATTGGAGAAGATTCCCGCTGCGCTGGCAGAGCGCGTGTCGAGCGAACTGACTATTCCTATTATAGGTATCGGAGCCGGTGGCGGGGTAGACGGACAGGTATTGGTGGTTCAGGACATGCTGGGTATGAACAATGGGTTCCGTCCCCGTTTCCTGCGTCGCTATGCCGACCTTCATACAGTGATGACGGACGCTATCAGCCATTACATATCCGATGTGAAGAATTTAGACTTCCCGAATGAGAAAGAACAGTACTAACGGACTTATGACGCTGAACTTCTGGCGGATGTGCATAGCAAACCTGCTGCTGTTTGCATCTGCCTACATGCTCTTTCCCGTACTTTCGTTTGTGATGCCGGAGCAAGTGGGGATATCGCTTCCTCAAACGGGGACTATATTTCTGGCGTTTGCGGCGGCAATGTTCGCGGTAGGGCCGTTCCATGCCTTCCTGTGCGATGAGTACAAGCGGAAGAACGTATTGCTTTATTCCACCCTTATCATGCTGGCGGCAACGGCAGGCTATGTCTTTGCAGACAGTTATGCGAAGCTCTTGCTGCTTGCATCGGTGCAAGGGGCATGTTTCGGGCTGGCAACGACGGCCGGCATTACGGTGGCTATCGACATCACAGCATCTACAAGACGCAGTGCGGGAAATATGGTATACGCATGGTCGGCAAGGTTGGGTATGCTGATAGGAGCGGGAGCAGGTGTTTTATTGTTCGATTTCTATGGCTTCCGTACGGTTGTCTATCTGGCTGTTGCCGCAGGGGCTTTCAGCATGTTTTTAGCTTCGAGGGTATATGTCGCTTTTCGTGCGCCTATCGGTATGAGGTTGTGTGGCATGGACCGTTTCCTGCTGCCGCGTGCATGGGTTCCGGCGCTGAACATGCTGCTGATTGCTTTTGTTCCGGGGGTATTGTTGCCCTTATTGTACATAGGAGATTACATTGCGCTTTTAGCATTGGTGATATTGGTATGCCTGACAATGCCTTTCACAAAGATGTTTGTGAAGCTGTCGCACCATTGCCAAAGAGGTACGGCCAATACGACGTGCTATTTGGCTATGGAAACGGGACTTCTGGCTGGGCTTGCAACCGCCTGCCGGTTGGCCGATGCATATCTGCTCTATCATGCTGCCGGCGTAGCTACCATACTCGCGATCTTTTTCTTCGCACTGTTGACCTATCCCTATTACAAGAAAAAAAGGGTAAGGTAAAAAAACAGACCCTTAAAAATACGGTATAAAGATAATCAACCCTATAATTGCCGCCGCAACAGCGCATATCAGCACTGCTCCGGCGGCAATGTCTTTCACCTGGCCCGCAACGGGATGCCGTTCGGGAGACACCAAGTCTACCAGTTTCTCAATGGCGGTATTGAACAGTTCGGCTGCGATAACCGTCCCTATACACATCACAACCATTATCCATTCGGTACGTGTAATTCCCAAAACAATCCCTGCTATGATTACTGCCATCGCAGCAATCAAGTGAAAACTCAGGTTTTGTTCCTTGCCTACACAGCTTTGAATACCCTTCCAAGCATAACCGAAGCTGCGGAGTTGTTTTTTTAAATCATATTTCATGAGCAGTTGGCGATTGGTGATGAATGATTGGTGATGAATCACTTGAACTCAGTTTCTTGAAACCTGCTTCACTCCCTTTATCGTTCTCAATTTCTTGATAAGCGCTTCCAGACGTCCGGTGTCGCCCACCATGATGGTCAGTGTACCGGAGAACAAGCCGTCGTGCGAATCTATGCCTATGCTCCGCAACGTGATTCCGGTTTCTTTGGAGATGATGGAAGTGATGTTCGTTACGATACCGATGTCGTCGTGCCCCACTACACGCAGTGTGATGGGGTACTGGGTCCCTTGGGATTTACCCGCCCAGCGTGCCTTTACGATACGGTATCCGAAACGCTCGCGCAGGTCGCTCGCGTTCGGGCAATCGCAACGGTGTATTTTGATACCGCCGCTTACGGTGACAAAGCCGAATACCTCGTCGCCGTAGATTGGATTGCAGCAACGTGCCAGTTTGAAGTCCAGCCCTTTCAGGTTTTGGTCGATGACGAGCACGTCCTCCTTGGCATTTGTCTCTTCGGGCAGGGCGGCTGCTTGCAGGTTATAACCTTCGGCGCTACGGTAGACGATGTCGTCGTGCGTATCGTTTTCCCGTTTCTGCAGTTCAAGGTACTTGTCTATGATGTCGTTCACGTCGAGCGTTTCGTCGGCGATGCTCTGATAGAAGTCCGTCACCACTTTGAAGCCGAGGCGTTTGATGAGGCGCATCATCGTGCCCTCGTCATATTCTATTTTCCGGTTCTTGAATTTGCGTTCCAGTGTTTCTTTGGCAAATGCATGCTGGCGGGCAGCCATTTCCTTGAGTGCCTGCCGTATCTTGGTGCGTGCTTTGGAAGTTGTGACGATGTTCAGCCAGCCCTGTTTGGGGGTCTGCGTGTTGGAAGTCATGATTTCCACTTGGTCGCCGCTGTTCAGTATCTGCTTCAGCTGTGCGTTCCTGCCGTTTACTTTTGCTCCGATGCATTTGCAACCCAGTTTGCTGTGGATATGGAAAGCGAAGTCGAGTACGGTGGAACCTTTGCCCAGCTTAAATAAGTCTCCTTTGGGAGTGAAGACGAACACTTCGTCTTCGTATAAGTCCAGCTTGAACTGGTCCATTGTCTCCAGTCCACTACTGTCGGAGTTTTCCAGCGCTTCACGTACGGAAGTAAGCCATTCGTCCAGACCGCTTTCACCTTTGATTCCCTTATATCTCCAGTGCGCTGCAAGGCCGCGTTCGGCAATTTCGTCCATACGTTCGGTGCGTATCTGCACTTCCACCCATTTGCCTTCGGGGCCCATTACGGTGATGTGCAACGACTCGTAGCCATTGCTTTTGGGCACAGACAGCCAGTCGCGCAAACGCTTGGGGTTGGGCTGGTACATATCCGTTACGATGGAGTATGCCTGCCAGCATTCCAGTTTCTCCTTTTCGATTTCGGAGTCCAGAATTACGCGAATGGCGAACAAGTCGTATACGCCTTCGAAAGGGCACTTCTGCTTCTTCATCTTCTGATAGATGGAGTGGATGGATTTGGTGCGTCCCTTGATGTGGAAGTGCAGCCCCGCTTCTTCCAGTTTCTTTTGGACGGGAGCGATGAAAGCGGCTATGTATCTGTCTCGTGAGGCCTTTGTCTCGTTCAGTTTCTCTTTGATATGATAGTAAACATCTTTCTCTGTATATTTCAGTGAAAGATCCTCCAGTTCCGATTTTAGCTTGTACAGTCCCAGCTTGTGGGCGAGGGGAGCGTACAGATAGGCGGCTTCATTGGCAACCTGCTTGCGTGCTTCATCATTCCTGCTGTCTTTTATCTGCCGCATGACATTCACGCGGTCGGCAATCATAATGAGTATGACGCGCATGTCTTCTGCAAATGACAGCAGCAGGTTGCGGAAGTTTTCCGACTCGATGGTGGGGCTTTTGGAGTAAAGTTCGTTTACCCGGATCAGGCCCCGTATGATACCTGCCACATCTTCGCCGTAGCCCCGTTCCACTTCTTCGGAAGTACAGGTGCCGCAACGTACGGAGTCGTGGAGCATCAATCCCAGAATGGATGCCCGCTTCATTCCTATTTCTTCCGCTACGATGACGGCGGTCTGCATATCTTTGATAATGGGGTTCAGACCGAAAATATCCCGTTGTATGCGGTTGTTCTGTATAGAGTTTACAAGATGTGTTTTCAGTTTTTTGCAATCGCCTTTGTGGAGCGTGTCTCCGGAAAGCTGTAACAATTTTCGGTAGAGAACGAAGAGCAAACGCTTCTCTCCGGTAGTGAAAAATTCATCTGTTTCCATAATCGTCCGTATTTTCTGCTGTAAAGGTAGTTTTTTTCTTCCTTTTCTTGACGGCACTTGTGCTTTTTTTGTATTTTTGGGCATCAATTAATAAAATTAGATATTATGATAACACCCCAAGACAAAGAACTGCTTGCTAAAAAAGGCATATCCGAAGAGCAGATTGCCGAGCAATTGGCATGCTTCGAGAAAGGATTTCCATATTTGAAATTATTTGCCGCCGCTTCTGTGGGACAGGGTATCCTTGCTCCGGATGCCGATGAACAGAAAAAATACTTGGATGCATGGGAAACATACACCCAGACGGACAAGACTGTTGTGAAATTTGTTCCTGCATCGGGTGCGGCAAGCCGTATGTTCAAGAATTTGTTTGAATTTCTTGGAGCAGACTACGACGCTCCCCAATCGGGGTTCGAGAAAACATTCTTTGAGAAAATCGAGAAGTTTGCTTTCTATGATGACTTGAACGCCGCTTGCCTGAAAACAGCCGGTAAGGACATTCCCGCATTGCTGGCTGCCGGAGATTACAAGGCAGTGGTTGCTGCATTGCTTGAGTCGGCAGGGCTGAACTACGGTGCGCTCCCGAAAGGGCTGTTGAAGTTCCACAAATACGAAGACGGTGCCCGTACTCCGCTGGAGGAACATTTGGTGGAAGGTGCGCTTTATGCGGCCAATAAGAACGGCAAGGTGAATGTTCACTTCACCGTATCTCCCGAACATCGTGCATTGTTCAAGGCGCTGGTGGACGAGAAGGCGGCTGCCTATGCCAAGAAATACGGTGTGGACTACAACATCAGTTTCTCCGAGCAGAAGCCGAGCACCGATACCGTTGCCGCCGATATGGAGAACAAGCCTTTCCGCGATAACGGCAAGCTCCTGTTCCGTCCAGGTGGGCATGGCGCGTTGATTGAAAACCTGAACGATCTTGATGCTGATGTAATCTTCATCAAGAACATAGATAATGTAGTGCCCGATAAGCTGAAAGGTGATACCGTATTGTACAAGAAGCTGATAGCCGGTGTGCTCATCACTTTGCAGCAGCAGGCATTTGCCTACCTGCAACTGCTGGACAGCGGTAAATACACGCATGAGCAGGTGCTCGATATCTTGCAGTTCGTGCAAAAGAAACTTTTCTGCAAGAATCCGGAGACAAAGAACTTGGAAGATGCCGAGCTGGTGATTTACCTGAAGAACAAGCTGAACCGTCCGATGCGTGTTTGCGGTATGGTGAAGAATGTGGGCGAACCGGGTGGCGGTCCGTTCCTTGCTTATAACAGCGACGGCACAATCTCTCTGCAAATTCTCGAAAGCTCACAGATTGACATGAACGATCCGGAGAAGAAGGATATGTTTGAAAAAGGCACGCACTTCAATCCGGTGGACTTGGTTTGTGCCGTACGCGACTATAAAGGGCACAAGTTCGATTTGGTGAAGCATGTGGATAAGGCCACCGGATTCATTTCTTATAAGTCGAAGAACGGTAAAGACCTTAAAGCACTGGAACTTCCCGGACTTTGGAACGGTGCGATGAGCGATTGGAATACAGTCTTTGTGGAAGTGCCCCTCACTACATTCAATCCGGTCAAGACTGTCAACGATTTGTTGAGAGAGCAACATCAATAAGAGGGGGAGGCCGTTTCACTGAAATAAAGGTGACTGTTTGCCGACATTATAATTGCGGGAAGCTGACTTCATAGGGAGAATGAAGTTAACTTCCCGTATTTCTTTTTATATCGTTTTTTCTCCCTATCTTTGCCGTAATTCTATAATAACTGATACTGAAGATGAAAAAGATTTTACTGTTAGGTTCCGGTGAACTGGGTAAGGAATTTGTGATTTCCGCCCAGCGTAAAGGCCAATACATCATTGCCTGCGATTCTTATGCCGGAGCACCTGCCATGCAAGTGGCAGACGAATGTGAAGTGTTCAGCATGCTGGACGGTGACGCATTGGAACGTGTAGTACGCAAACACAAGCCGGACATTATCGTACCGGAAATTGAGGCTATCCGTACGGAGCGCTTGTACGACTTTGAGAAAGAAGGAATTCAGGTTGTGCCCAGTGCGCGCGCAGTAAACTTTACCATGAACCGTAAAGCCATCCGCGATCTTGCCGCCAAAGAACTGGGACTGAAAACCGCCAAATATTTCTATGCCAAATCTTTGGACGAACTGAAAACTGCCGCCGAAAAGATCGGCTTCCCTTGTGTGGTGAAACCGTTGATGTCTTCTTCCGGCAAGGGACAGTCGCTTGTGAAGAGTGCCGACGAGCTGGAGCACGCTTGGGAATATGGCTGCAACGGCAGTCGTGGTGACATCAAAGAGCTGATTATCGAAGAGTTTATCAAGTTCGACAGTGAAATCACCCTGTTGACGGTTACCCAGAAGAACGGGCCCACCCTGTTCTGTCCGCCTATCGGCCATGTGCAGAAGGGTGGTGACTATCGTGAGAGTTTCCAGCCTGCCCACATTGATCCTGCTCATTTAAAGGAAGCGCAGGAAATGGCAGAGAAAGTGACGCGTGCCCTGACAGGGGCCGGTTTGTGGGGAGTGGAGTTTTTCCTGAGCCATGAGAACGGCGTTTACTTCTCCGAACTTTCTCCGCGTCCGCACGATACCGGTATGGTTACTTTGGCAGGGACACAGAACTTGAACGAGTTTGAACTGCATTGCCGCGCCGTTCTTGGCCTGCCTATCCCGAACATCAAGCAAGAACGGATGGGTGCAAGCGCCGTCATTCTCTCCACCATTGCCAGTCAGGAACGTCCCAATTACCGGGGCATGGAGGAAGTGACGAAAGAAGAAGACACCTACTTGCGCATCTTCGGCAAGCCGACCACCCGCGTCAATCGCCGCATGGGAGTTGTATTGTGCTATGCGCCGCTGGATAGCGATCTTGACGCGCTGCGCGATAAAGCCAAACGAATTGCAGGAAAGGTGGAAGTGTACTAAATCACACAACCAGCTTTCCTTTGTATACAAACGCTTCCTTGCCGAAATCTATATCCGGCAAGGAGGCGTTTGGTTTGAATATCCCATAGACCGATGAGCCCGAACCGCTCATTGACGCATATACAGCACCTTGCCTGTACATTTCCTCTTTGATTTCCCTGATAGCGGGGAATTGCGGGAATACACTCTCCTCAAAGTCATTCACCATGCAGTTTCTCCATTCTTCAACGGGTAGTTGTATCGTCTCTTTCAGTGGCCGTTCCGGACGGTGCGGTTTTATCTGTGAGAAGGCATCCCGCGTAGAAACGAATATATCCGGCTTCACCAGCCAGAGCTGATACCCTTTCAACGATAAGGAGATAGGCGAGAATACATTGCCGATTCCTTCCGCATAAGTAGGCGCGTTCCGGATGAAGAAAGCGCAGTCAGCACCCAGTCGGGAGGCATAGTCTTCCATGCTTTCAATGCTTAGGCCGAGGTTGAATTTTTCATTCAGCAGTTTCAGCATGAACGCGGCGTCTGCCGAACCTCCACCCAGTCCCGCCCCCGAAGGGATATGCTTGAATAGGTGGATATCCACCGGTGGCAGGTCGAACAGTTCGTCCAGCAGTTTGTAAGCCTTCACCACCAGGTTGTTTTCCGCTTCACCCGCTATTTCGATGCCGGCTTGGTGCAGGCAATACTTTCTACTGCCTTCATGCAGCAGATTTATTTCCAGCGCATCTTCAATGGGAATGGGGTAGAATACGGTTTCAAGGTTATGGTATCCGTCCGGACGTTTCTCCGTAATATTCAGTCCCAGGTTTATTTTGCCATTCGGAAAGGTCAGCATTGTTCAATTGAGAATTAAGAATTGAAAATTAAAAAAATAACAAACAGCTCGTTAAAATGAACTCCGGAGACAAAGTTAATGAATTCTGTTCATAGTAGATTGAAAACTTAACAACGTTTTTTGGATAGCTATCAATAAAATCGTTTATCTTTGCTCTCCCTTTTGAAAAGGCGGACTGTTATTTCATAATTTTTAATTCTTACATTCAAAAAAAGTGGCAGAACAAAGACGAACTACACGTACTCCGAAGGCTAAAACGCCCCAACCCGTCAACGACTACGGGCGCATACAGCCGCAAGCGCCGGAACTGGAAGAAGCTGTGCTCGGTGCATTGATGATCGAGAAAGATGCTTATTCACTGGTGAGCGAAATTCTCCGTCCCGAATCTTTTTATGAGCATCGGCATCAACTGATATATTCCGCTATTACGGACTTGGCAGTCAACCAGAAACCGGTGGATATTCTTACGGTGAAAGAGCAGCTTGCCAAGCGTGGAGACTTGGAAGAGGTGGGTGGTCCGTTCTATATAACCCAGCTCAGCAGCAAAGTTGCATCTTCCGCACACATCGAATATCATGCCCGCATCATTGCCCAGAAGGCTTTGGCGCGCGAGCTGATAACATTCACCAGCAACATCCAGTCCAAAGCGTTCGACGAGACGCTCGACGTGGACGATCTGATGCAGGAGGCCGAAGGCAAGCTGTTCGAGATTTCGCAGCAGAACATGAAGAAGGATTACACGCAGATCAATCCGGTTATTGCCGAAGCGTACGACCTTATTCAGAAAGCTGCCGCGCGTACCGACGGTTTGAGTGGTTTGGAGAGTGGATTTACGAAGCTGGACAAGATGACTTCCGGCTGGCAGAATTCCGACCTCATCATCATCGCCGCCCGTCCTGCCATGGGTAAAACGGCATTTGTGCTTTCCATGGCAAAGAACATTGCGGTGAATTTTCGCAATCCCGTCGCCCTGTTCTCCCTTGAAATGAGCAACGTGCAGTTGGTGAACCGTCTCATCTCCAACGTGTGCGAGATTCCGAGTGAGAAGATTAAGAGTGGACAGCTTGCCGACTACGAATGGCAGCAGTTGGACTATAAGTTGCGCGACCTGCTGGATGCACCGCTTTACGTGGACGACACTCCTTCGCTTTCCGTCTTTGAACTTCGCACCAAAGCCCGCCGTCTGGTTCGCGAGCATGGGGTAAGGGTGATAATCATCGACTACCTTCAGTTGATGAACGCCAGCGGCATGTCTTTCGGTAGCCGTCAGGAGGAGGTCAGCACGATTTCGCGTTCATTGAAAGGACTGGCCAAGGAGCTGAACATTCCCATCATCGCCCTGTCACAGTTGAATCGTGGAGTGGAGAATCGTGAAGGGGAAGAGGGCAAGCGTCCGCAGTTGAGCGACCTTCGTGAGTCCGGAGCCATTGAGCAGGATGCCGATATGGTATGTTTCATCCACCGTCCCGAATATTATAAGATTTATACATCTGCCGACGGCAGCGATTTGCGCGGTATGGCAGAAATCATCATAGCCAAGCACCGTAACGGTGCTGTGGGCGATGTGCGCCTGCGCTTTATCGGACAATACACCCGTTTCCAGAATCCGGAGGACGATATGATTATTCCTCCACCCACCGAGGGTGGAGGAGGAGCTACTTTCGGCTCGCGCATGAATGCACCCATAGGCAGCCCCTCTACGCCACCACCGTCTTCCGCCGACTACCTGCCGCAAACCGATAATCCGTTCGGCGGGGTGGGAACGGACGGGCCGTTGCCGTTTTGATTGAGGAAAGAACCCGGAAAAAAGAGGGGGCCCTCTTACACATTCATGGCATTAGCTCCGAGATCCGTTCGTTGAACGGGGAATATTCTCAGCCCAGCGGGTCTTCCTCTTCGCCTCCGTCAACTCCTCCGCCGCCGGATGTGCCGCCTTCTCCGTCTGTTTTGTTTGCCAGGACTTCAAGATCGTAGAAGTCAATCTTTTGCCGATGAACGAGGAGTGCCGCGCCAACGTAAACGCTTCTACGTCATAAGCCTTACGCTGTGTTATGTTGTCCTGCGCGATAATCCTTTTCAGGGCGGCGAGTTCTCCCGGTTTCACGCCTTCAAACTCTTCCATATTGATGATGATGCGTGTGGACAATAACCGTTCATGGTCTTTGTTGGCAGGGTCTATGATGCCGTTGTAGAAGTATTCTTTCCATTCGGGCGGCAGCAGGTGGCGAATCCAACTGCTTTTTCCTTTGCCCTGTTCGCTGTAAAGGATAATCACAAGCTGATTCATCTCGTCTTCGCGCAATGCGCATGCCACCATCCCACGAGCCACCTCCGGAAACCTTCTGTCCATAGCGGTTGGTCTTCGGTCTGTACGGTTTCCGCCAGTTGGCCGATATAGTCCGTCCCGTCCCAGGGCGCAAGCCTGTCCAGATAGTCGGTGAAGGGGTTGAATTCTTTGGCGTAGTCCGAATCTATCACTGCCTTGAGGAAATTCTGGAAACAGGAGATGCTTGCCAATTGGAGATCCACGAATATGGAGTTATAATCTTTTCCCCGCATGGGACGGTAGCCTGCGGAGGAAGTCGAAGACTCGTTGCAGACGGTGAATTCCAGACGGTCCAGAATCATGTTCCGGCGTATGCCGTAGTGTGCTTGCAGAAAGTCCATTACGCGGTTGATGACCGGTTGCTTATCCTCTTTCCGGGTGGTGGTATCGGTAGTCTTGTCAGTGTAGATGTAGGCGTTGTGCAAAGGTGTGCGGACATCGAGGTCATCTTTGCCGAAGTCCTTTTGCGCCAGCCCGATGGCTTTTTCTTCGTCAAGTCCTTTGGCATAGCACTTATTCCCCAGCGCAAAGAGGAAATTGTTACGGTTTCCCTTTTTGAATTTCATGCTGCGTTTTACGGCGGTCACCGCTTTGGAGAATAGCAGTTTCTCCCAGGGCTCTGCTTCGGGCAGGGGAGAAGCTGCGGTGCGGGGACACACCTCTATGCCGGCAGGTTTTCTTACCGGCTGTTTTTTCGCTCCTTTTTCGGGAGCGATTCTTTGAGAAATATGGCGAGATGCTACGCTCAAAAGAAGGGTTGA
>OGXO01001911.1_pt1 | contig 10933 bp, 8 predicted proteins | sample 1576321 | NCBI WGS metagenome assembly OGXO01 (sample SAMEA3541568, study PRJEB24748) | human gut metagenome | biome: human gut; feature: human-associated habitat; material: faeces | place: China | collected 2012 | reverse complement strand
CAGGGACAAAAATGGTCTGCTGGAAGCCGTTAATATTATTTAACAATACCAAAGCATTCCAACCGGGCAATACATTTCCTCGATAAGGACGCATTACTTCTCTTTTTCGATAAGCTCTTCCACCCCAATTTATATTCAATCTCACATTATGTAAGTTTTCATAAATATCAGCTAATTCTCGCAATGATATTTGTTTACCAGAAGAAAGAACATATTCGGATAAAACAGAAGCTGTCTCATCGTTTAGCATATCAGCCAACTGTTCAAATCCATTTACGACATCATCAATATGAAGCAAATCCAATTTCTGATCACCAGGGGACATAGCCAAAGTTTCACCAGTAAAAGCAATACGGTCAAATAAAGACAAAATCTTTTTACGAGTATCCCCCGGACCATAAGTATCACACAATTTCAATGTACAGAAACGGAGCTTACTCGTTTCTGTATAATATTTGGACATTGTTATAAAAGCTTGTTTACTTGCTGCATACAGATCTACAGGATTATATTCATCCGATTTATCTGATACATTATAATTTTGCCAAATCGTTCCTGTATTTAAAAACCACTTTGTCCCCGCTTTCTTACATGCTTCTAACAAAGCTGTTCCTAAATAGATATTAGAAAGAACTAAATCTTTAATCTGTTCACTCTTATGTTCGGCTATATAAAAAGAAGCCAGATGGATGATACCGTCGATTTTTTCCTTACGCAAATAATCAGCTAATTCATCAATATTTTCAGAAAACACAAAAATATTATTTACATTAAGAAATGTACAATTTGAACCTGAACGTACTATAATGTACAAGTTATGTCTTTCTGACAGATAGGAAATTAAATGTTTTCCAACAAATCCTGTCGCACCTGTTACCAATATATTCATAGCACTATTATAACATAAAACGGCAATCTATTACCGGCTTTTCAGTACGTGTCCGAATATCTCCGAATTCATTCCATGCTGTTGCTATTACAAATACATCCGAAGCGATCACTATCTTTTCGTATTCTGAATAATAGATAATATCCAAATCATAATGAGAAGAAAATTCCTCATTAGCTACAGGATCATAAGCATATATATTATGATAGCCCTTTTTTAGCAACTGCGCAATAATCTTTGCACTCGGAGCATCCCGAACATCATCCGATTCAGGTTTAAACGATAAGCCTAAAATTGCAATTCGGATATTTTTTTTATCACCAATGACCTTCATTATACGATTTGTTATAAATTCCGGCATCCTGTCATTTGTAGCGATCACATTCTTCAATATTTTCGCGTCAAAACCAACAGTCTTAGCCACGGCATAAAGTGCATTTGTATCTTTAGGCAAACAATAACCGCCATAACCACATCCAGGGTAGGCATAGGAAGACATTGGGCATCCTCCCCAACGCTTGTCTAAATGAAGAATGCGGAATGCCGTAGCAATATCAATATCACCAATCACATCAGCTATAACAGACATTTCATTAGAATAACTAATTAATGTTGCCAGCAAAGTGTTTGACAGATATTTGATAAATTCACCCGTATTCAATGATACACAATAAACAGGAACGGTTTGCCCGTCATAGATATTACGAAGTATTCTTTCCGATTTATCATCACTTGCTCCCAATACAATACGGTCGGCATGCATAAAGTCAGCCCAACAATGACCTTCACGCAAAAACTCCGGGTTATTGGCCACCCCGTAATTATCTCCAACCTTTATTCCTTTTCCTTCCAAAAAAGGAATAATCTTTCTTATGCAGGTAGAAGGAGGTATAGTGGATTTAGTAACCAATACGCGAAAACGGGTATCATCAACAACATTTAATGTCTGATCTATCGCCCCCAACAAATATGTCAAATCAGCCTGACCATCCTCCCCATAAGGAGTGCCGACACAATAATAAACACAATCACTTTGCAGTATGGCTTCCTTTAATGAATCCGTAGAGACAGGATGGAAGTTATGATTTAAATGACGCTCCAAAGCGGTGTCCAATCCCGGTTCTAAGAAAGGAAGTTTGCCGGATTGAATAACAGATAATCTTTTCGTATCAATCTCAACACCATAAACCTTATGTCCATATTCGGAAAAGCCCAATGCTGTAGTAAGCCCGACAAATCCTAATCCGAAAACAGTTATTACCATTTATACTCCCCCTCCTCACTTTCTTTTATAAACTTCAAAAATCTTTTCACACCCTCTTCAACAGAAACAGACGGATTATAACCCAGAATTCTTTGAGCTTTCTCTATTTTCGGACAACGTCTTTGAGGGTTGTTCGTTAAATACTCACTATCATCCGAAATGGCATAAATCACTTTACCTGTGTAACCAAAAATATCTTTACCGGCACTTGCATAAATCTCTGCCAGCTGAAAAATACTAATTTCCGGAGTTTCAATGCCAATATTAAAATAGTCATATTTTCCATAAAGCAGTATTTTCAGGTAACCGTTTATAGAATCAGCAATATAGCAGAACGTACGGGTCGGAGACCCATTGGATAAAATCTCTATATTCCTGTTTTCTTTGATTGCCAATGCAAAATCCGCAGGCACACGTTTATCATTGATGCGCATCCCGGGACCATAGTTATTGAAAGGCCTTGCCACCCCAATCGGCATGTTATATTTCTGCGCAAACAGCATACACATCGTTTCACCAAAACGTTTGGATTCATCATAACATGCGCGCGGTCCTGTGACACATACATACCCATAATATTCTTCAGAAGTAGGTATATGTTCCGAGTCGGGATTTCCATACAATTCACTCGAAGAATAAAATAAGAAACCTTTAATTGTTCTTTCTTTGTAAAAATCAAGAAGAGAACGAAGCCCCCAAATGTTTGCATCCAATGTTTCTATCGAATACTGGCGATAAAAGACAGGTGAAGCAATAGAAGCCATATGAATAATATAATCTGCCTCTGCAGCACCTTTAACTTTCTCAATCTTATCTTTAATAATATCAAACTTTTGTATATCAAACAGAGAATCTTTTGAAAGTTCTTCTATCCATTGTGGATAGCCAAGCATAAAATTATCAAGCCCTATCACCTTTCTTAATTCCAAGTCTTCGGCCTTAGCTTGAAAGAATCGCATGAAATAATATCCAAGAAAACCTCCACACCCTGTAACAAGAATAGTGGCCCCTTTTAGTTTTCCCCTTTCTTCTATTGTTAGTCCGGCAAATGTATGTTCAAAGTCTTTTGCCAATGTATTTGTCACCATATCAGTTACCGGTTACAAAATTCTTTTATTGTTGCAATCATATAGTCAAGCATACTATCTGTCATACCGGGAAAGACACCGATCCACAAAGTATTGTTCATCACATAATCCGTAACAGGAAGCTCACCGACAATCCTATACCCCTCCCCGGTTTCTCTCATTTCATCAAAAGCAGGATGCTTGATTATATTGCCGGCAAATAACGTCCGGGTCTGTATTTTCTTGCTTTCCAGATATTGTGTTAATTCATTTCTAGTAAAGCTTGCATCTTCACTAACTGTAAAAGGAAAACCGAACCAGCTTGGATTGGAGTTTTTCTCTGCTTCAGGAAGAATAATACCTTTTGTTCCCAATAAACCGTCATGCAACTTTTTAAAGTTTTTACGACGAGACTCTACAAAACCATCAACCTTATCCAGTTGAGCACAACCTATTGCAGCCTGCATATCAGTAACTTTTAGATTAAATCCTAAATGACTATAAACATATTTATGATCATAACCTAAAGGAAGCTCGCCATATTGTTTGGTAAAACGATTATTACAGGTATTGTCAACACCACCTATACACCAACAATCACGTCCCCAGTTACGGAACGAACGAATGATCTTATTCAGTAAAGGGTTGTCAGTATAAACGGCACCTCCTTCACCCATTGTCATCTGATGAGCAGGAAAGAAAGAACTAGTTCCAATATCTCCCACTGTCCCAGACTTCTTGACAACGCCGTCTATCTCAACCTCTGTACCTAGCGCATCGCAGTTGTCCTCAATTAACCAAAGATCATATTTTTTACAAAATTCCGATACAACTTTCAGGTTGAAAGGATTACCCAACGAATGGGCTACCATCACAGCCTTTGTCTTAGACGAAAGAGCCTGTTCCAACTGCGAACAATCTATATTATATTCAGGTATAGTAATATCTACAAATACAGGAATGGCACCATATTGCATAATCGGCGTGATAGTGGTAGGAAAAGCACACGCAACTGTAATGATTTCATCACCACGATTTATACGACGATTACCTAACAAGGGAGATGTCAAAGCAAAGAATGCTAACAAATTAGCTGACGAACCGGAATTTGTCAATGAACAATACTTTGAACCAATCCATTTAGCAAAACGCTTTTCAAACTCCAACGTCCAAGGCCCTGTAGTCAACCAAAAATCTAATGATGAATCTATCAAGTTTTTCATTTCCTGTTCATCAAAAACACGCCCTCCATAATGAACAAAGCTTTCACCGGGAACAAACACTTTCTTTGACGGATCATGCACTTCTGCATAATATTGTGCAGTTAACTCTAAAATCTGCTTCTTTAGTTCTTCTTGTTTAGACATAAAAATATTAATATTAAAAATTATTCTTTTTATTCTTTGTTACCAAACTTTCCATGGAGCGTTTTCATTATTCCACATTTCATTTAATTCTACATTATCGCGTAGCGTATCCATAGGTTTCCAAAAGCCAATATGGCGAAATGCATGCATTTTACCCGCCCTTGCAATATTTTCTAAAGGAGAGCGTTCAAATATAACAGTATCATCATTGCCAGGAATATAATCGAATACCTCCGGCTCACAAACGAAATAACCGGCATTGATCCAGTTTCGATCACCGTCAGGCTTCTCCTGAAAAGAAAGAACTTTATTCGTATCTAAATCAATCTGAAGAGCACCGAACTTACCACTTGGTTTATAAGCAGTCAATGACAATACACAACCGGACTGGCAATGCAAATCAATTGTATCGGTAATGTTCAAATCGGCAACTCCATCACCATAAGTCAGTAGAAAACGTTCATTGCCTACATATTTTTGGATACGTTTGATACGTCCACCTGTTTGGGTGTTCAGACCAGTATCTACCATCGTTACTTTCCAATTCTCCGAATGATTGTCAAGAATAGTAGTTGTATTATTCGATAAATCAACAGTCATGTCACTGTTGTGTCGAAAATAATTAGCAAAGTATTCTTTAATTACGTATTGTTTATATCCACAACATATTATAAAGTCATTGATATCGTAATGACTATATGTTTTCATTATATGCCAAAGAATTGGCTTCCCTCCTATCTCGACCATAGGTTTGGGAATAAGATTAGTAGCTTCACTCAAACGAGTACCGAAACCACCTGCTAATATGACCGCTTTCATCCTTATACAACTTTTTTATTTTTTTATCTAGATATTTAAAACACTCATTTAAGAAACAGTAAACAGACTATATCTAACAATAAACGATGTACTCAATATGCATTTTTTTCTCCTACAAGTACATTAGCTATAGTCTTATAAATGATATATAAATCAAGTAATATTGTCCAATGCTCCATATACCAGATATCGGCTTTCACACGACCTTCCATCTGAGATATTTTTTTAGTTTCACCACGGAATCCATTCGTTTGTGCCCAACCTGTTATCCCGGGTTTTATGAAATGGCGCACCATATACTTATCAATCAGTTGTGTGTAGACTTCCGTATGAGCCAACATGTGGGGACGAGGACCTACTAACGACATTTCACCTTTGAATACATTAATAAATTGTGGAAGCTCATCAATATTAGAACGGCGAAGAAAATCTCCAAATCGGGTCTTTCGAGGATCATCTACTGTTGCCTGCTTACGATCCGCCTCTTCATTCACCAGCATGGAACGAAATTTATAGCATTTGAATTCCCTGCCATTCAAACCGGTTCGCATTTGTTTAAAGAATATAGGACCGGGAGAAGTCAACTTTATGATAATTCCCACAATAAGATAAATAAACGGGAAAATAGTAACTAAAAAAAGCCCTGATAATACTATATCGAAAATCCGTTTTAATAAACGATTCTCCATTTTGCTAAGCGGTTCATACCGCAAATTCAAAATTGGCATATTACCCACTACGCTATGCCAAATACGTCTAGGAAACCCCTTACATATATTAGGAACGCCATGAAAATAAAGCAAATGGTTCTCACAATAATTCATTATAGAAAAATTATAGCGTCCCTCCTCCATCGACAAAGAACAAAAAACATGCTTGATTCCTGTGTGTCCGGACATAAATTCCAAGAAACCATCAGGACTACCATAATAAGGACATTGGGAGGAAAAAGCATCATTGGACCTAATATCGAAATAACCTACGACTTCATAAATAGATGCCAAAGAACTCTCCATTTCTTCATATAACATCTGCATATTATCACCTCCGCCTATAAAAACAGCATAACGTTTGTGCTTACCCTTAGTACAATAACTAATCAGTAAATGACGAATTATGATACGATAGATGCTTAGAACAACAAAAAGTATGAAAAAATAAACAACAAAAAAGAGTGGAGAGATTATAGATACTCCACTAAAAGCCATGATACAAGCCCAAAAGAGCGAAAAGGTTATGATATTCTTCAAAACACGTAACACAAGCTGGTCTGCACGAATTTCTCTGCTATTCCAGGCTCTTCCACGAGATGCCGAACAGGCTATGTAACAGAGACTAAGCGAAGTCATCATTAAAGAAGCAGTACAGGAAAAAGGCAAATACATAAATGCCCTTTTCCCAAAGAGAAGGAGTCCAAACAGACACAGGTTCAAGATGATCAGATCTCCCAATACTGCAATAAACTCCACAACTTTATTTATCTGGTTAGCTGACGCCATAACACTTCACTAATTGGATATATTAAGCACGGATTTCTTTAAACTTATTCAGGAAATCTTTTCCGAATAAATTCCAGAATATAACAATACAAACAGACAGGAAGACAAATGCCAGAACATATATTTTTCTACTGGTCCCCGAAGGTTCCAATGGTACCACAGCTGGTTCCACCACTGCAAATACAGGCTTCTCTTCCTGAACTTTGGCTCTGGCAACCTGAAGCTGACTCGCCACTTGGCTGTATACCTGATAAGCAAGACTCATATCATTCTGCAGACGCTCCTGTTCGGCACGGACACTCTGCAAAATTATATTATCATGAGAATCCAGATAATCGGCATATTTCTTCTGGGCGGCATAATATTCCTGCCGGCGTTCCTTGAAAAGCTTCTCCAAATAAAGGCAATCCTCTTTTGCCTTGAAAGTACGATAGTCTATAATATATTCCTGTAATTTCTTCACTACAGAATCGGCTATGACTGCAGCAACTTTAGGATTTTGAAAAGTTGCAGTAACGGAAGTCATCGAGGTTTTCTTATCTACAGTAGCAGTTATCATTTTCTTCAAAGTTTCTATTTTCTTCGATTCCTTCTTTGAAAGTTCAATTGCGCCCTGATTTGTTTTACCAGAAGATATGGACTCATCCTTTTCGGCAAACAAAAGCTTTACCTCACCAATTACCATACCTGGAAATCCTATTACATAACTCCACCAAGGAGAAGACTCTTCATCTAAATAAGTTTCCAATGTCATAACTTTATTTTTTGCTACCGATATTTCCATTGTAGAAAGTTCCAATAAGAAAGGAGTAGAAGATACAATGTCAGCAGATAAAGAAGCATTCAAGGCATCAGTGCCATCACCCACAGTCATCCCGCTTCCCAAAAAAGAAGCAGCCAAACCGGATAAACCACCAGCTTTATCACTCCCCATCTCAGGAGAAAGGGTGACTTCAACTGCATACTGTTTTGGAATACTTATTGCTATAACAATACCAATTACCAAACCAATACCAACGGCTTTATAGATTGCTTTACGAATACCTATTATCTTACGAAGAATATCCATTAGATCAATTTCAATCTCATCATCTGGATGAATATCTTGTTTCTTTTTTATTTCTTTTTCAGATTCTTGTTCTATCAAAGTAGTCATAAAAGGGATTCGTTATTTCTTTATTAAGTTAGCAATAGAGGCAACCATCATTCCTAATGTACTGAATGTAGTAGCATAACCTAAGATATTTCCAATATTAGTCTTCTTCTTAGCTTTACTAGGCACAATTATCTCACATCCCGGCTCGATCTGTTTTTTACCACTACCTTTCACTTTAGTCACCTGCCCATTCATGTATACGATAAATTTCTTACTCTTCTTTGCATTTTCAGAATAACCACCAGCCTGATTCAGATAATAATCGATATTCTCACCCGCTATATAAGAAACTGTATTCGGAACCATTACAGCACCATTAATTGTTACCGTATTATTGTTTTTCGGAATAGAAATTACATCACCTTCACGCAAGACAATATCTGCTGTACTGCCAGGATTTGTCAATGCCTTTTCCAAGTCAATACCAACACTAAAGGTATCTTCTACACGGATACCCAAAGAGTCCATCATAGCTTCACCCAACTGTCGACTCATCAAGCGGATTACATCACTCATGCGTTTCTTTTCACTTGCATTGGCTACACGAGTCAGTTTTGCACCACGTAAATAAGCATAATTCGTTGCACCGCCAGCTTTATTGATCAAGTCTGAAAGACGTTCTTCACGACTGGTCATTGCATAAGAGCCTCCGAACAAAATTTCACCTTCAACAACCACATTCTGTTGAGCCTGATAACCCGGACTACGACGTACATAAACTTCATCGTAAGGTTGAAGTACAAAGCCGGGAGTTCCATCTACAATAAAACCTTCTTTCAGAGAGAATGTGTATATCTGACCAATAGTATCGTTGTCTACTGTACTTCGAGGATTCTTGATTCGACGGGATACATCTACACGAACTACAGAAGCAGCTTCACGTAATCCGCCAGCCTGAATAATCATATCTTCAAGAGTCATATTATCCGCGTAAGGATAAGAATCTGGTTTGGTTACTTCGCCATGAATTACAACATCACCTCTATCTTCTAAGTCATGGATGCTCGGAATATAAAGTATGTCGTTTTTCATCAGGATAATATTTTGGGAAGTACCGTCCATGATGGCTTTGATGTCAACTGGAACAACTTCACTCGTCAAGTCCTCACGCTGGCGGTAAAGGACAGCACGATTCAAGAAAGCATCACCAGTCAAGCCTTGGGCTTCGTTTACCAATTCGCGGACTGTATTTAGTTTCCCGTTCAATTGATAGATACCGGGACGGTAAACAGCTCCGCGGATTTCAAGTTTATTGATAAAGCGGTTAAGGATGGCTTCAGCTGTCACAACATCACCGTTCCGCATTTTATAGACACTATAATCAAGGTCTTTGACTGTGTTTACTTCATATTCCTGACCGTTTTGGCGTACAACACGCAAGGAACGGGAGTAGGCATCAGCTTCAAAGCCACCGGCATAGTTGATAAGAGTAGATAAGTTTTCGTCCTTCTTCATTTCGAAGCGCATGGCGCGTTTCACTTTTCCATCTATTTTTACCAATACGTCATAAGCCGGAACAATCACAACATCGCCTTCTTGTAGACGGACGTCATCCTGAATGTTTCCTTTCATGATAAATTGGTAGACGTCGATTGTGGCAATCGTTCTGCCGCTACGCACCAACTGGACATTGCGAAGGCTTCCTATGTCACTGACTCCACCAGCACGATAAAGTGCATGGAACACAGTAGAAAAGGATGATAGAGAGTAAGTGCCCGGCTGGACTACTTCACCCATTACATTGATCTGAATAGTACGTATGTTACCTAGTGTCAGACGGATATCTGAAGTAGGGTCATTCGCATTATTGAGACCATTATATATCTTATTTAATGTCTTTTTGAGATAGTCGTTAGCTTCCGAAATAGTCAATCCGTTCAGGTTGACAGGACCTATTTTCTGAATATTGATGGTACCGTCAGGAGAAATCTGTTGGCGAATGGTATTTTGGCTCGCTCCCCAAATGTCGATTATCACTTCGTCACCCGGACCGAGGCGATAGTTCGAAGGAGTGGCGAGGTTGACACTAGGTTCAAAAGTAAGATTACGGGTATTGAAAATGTTTCTTCCGAAAACTTGATTACCACGTGCAAGGTCTTGAGTACTCGGGTGATCTTCCAACATATCGGAAGTGTTTTCTTTCATTTCTTCACGAAGGCGTGATTCATTGACGTCGGTACCGGTAGCATTGGAAGCATTGACATTATTCTGTTGTTCATAGAGCTGTTTTACACGCACTGCCTGTTCTTTGGTCACGCCTTTGCGTGCCAGTTCAGAAGCCAATTGCTTTTGTTCTTTCCCTTGTTTGATGCCGTCCTTGACATATTCAAGTACTTGAGAATCGCTCATGGATTGAGCCATCAGGGGAGAAAAGCCTCCCAACATCAGAAATATAAAAAAAGTCCGAAAAAGTGTTTGTATTTTCATCGATTAATTCAAATTTGAAAAATTAGCCTACATGAACGTCTGCCGATTCTACATATCCGATAGGCATATCCACACAGGCACAACCAAGCATATTCAAACGAACGGCAATCTTACTTTTACCATCAACATTGACCAGTTCACCAACAAGACCAGACAAAGGGCCTTTCACAACACGGACTTTTTCACCACGTGCCAGAGGAGAACTGTTCATACAAATAGCTTCTTCTGAATAGTCAAGCATGAAACGGAAACGAGCCATCTGCTCATCTGGAATCACCGCTGGAGAACTCTCACCACGCATCACCATATAACGGCTGACTGTAGAAAAACTTAGAACTTCTTTGCGTTCTTTCGGATCAGCATGTACAAAAACCATCATTGGAAGAAGGACCGCAGTCACCGCAGATATACAAGCAGCTCCTTATGATATCAGGTTATGACAGAT
>OGXO01001910.1_pt1 | contig 10933 bp, 10 predicted proteins | sample 1576321 | NCBI WGS metagenome assembly OGXO01 (sample SAMEA3541568, study PRJEB24748) | human gut metagenome | biome: human gut; feature: human-associated habitat; material: faeces | place: China | collected 2012 | reverse complement strand
GAGCAATGGATTGAAGCTCCATGTGTCGGCGGTTCGATTCCGTCTCGCGCCATTTTTGTTAAGCGGGTGTAGTTTAGTGGTAAAACTACAGCCTTCCAAGCTGTTGTCGCGAGTTCGATTCTCGTCACCCGCTTTATTTGGATATTTTAGCCAAGCATTTGCTTGGGCGCGTAGCTCAGATGGTTAGAGCGCACGCCTGATAAGCGTGAGGTCGGTGGTTCGATTCCACTCGTGCCCATATTGGAGAATTACTCAAGAGGCTGAAGAGGACGGTTTGCTAAATCGTTAGGTCGGGTAACCGGCGCGGGGGTTCGAATCCCCCATTCTCCGTAGTATTATGACGAATTATCTTTAAGATAATTCGTTTTCTTTTTTTTGAGGTGACAAAATGAAAAATAGTTTTTATCGATTTCTTCTTTATGGGTTTATTATTTTTCTATTTTTTGTAATGCTTTTTTCTTTTGTCTTTACTAATAAAAAATTAACCAAGGATATCTCGTCTAATGTTTCGGGTTTCGTTACCAAAGTAGACTCAGTGGTTTCAGTTCCATTTACTGCTTTATCAAAATCTCATAATGTTATTTCTGATCTCTTATCAACCTATAATGAGAATCAAGATTTAAAAAAATCTTTATCGAATTTAGAAAATCAATCATCTATTATTTCTAACTTGCAAGAAGAGAATGATTCTTTAAGAGCTTCGCTTAATCTTTCGGACAAGCTAAGTCGTGATACTGTTCTCACTGCTGAAGTTTCTATGCGACCTTCTGTGACTTGGTTAAAAGAGTTAACGATTAATGTCGGTAAGTCTAAGAATGTTAGTAAATCTATGCTAGCAACTTCTAATGGTGGAGTAATTGGTTTTGTAACTAAGGTATATGATGATACTACTACTATTTCTTTACTTTCTAGTAGTTCTAGTGATAGTTACCTTGCTTCTAGCGTCAAATCAGAGGATGATAACCAGATTTTCGGGATTATATCTCGTTATGATAATAAAAAGAAGCTGTTAGAGATGACACAACTCAATTCATCTTCTAACGTTAAGGTTGGGACTGAAGTAGTTACAAGTGGTCTTGATGATGTATCAGTAAAGGATGTTCCAATTGGTACTGTAGACTCTGTGAGTGATTATGAAGGAAATCGTACGATTTTGGTAAAACCTTATGCTGATTTTGATAAAATTTCTTATGTTACTTTAGTTGGAGATGGTAAATAATATGAAATTGTCCAAGTATTCTATTATTCCTTTCTTGCTTAGTATTGTTCCTTTTCTATGGGATGGTCATATTTCGATGATACTTAATCATTATTTATCTCCTGAATTTTTTCTATCATCTCATCTTTTTATTATTTATATTTTCATCTTAACTCTTGATTTTTCAAATAAGTATTCGTTTCTATACCTTGTTTGTTTTGGATTTCTTTATGATACCTATTATTTCAAAACAGTTGGTATAGTAATTCTAACGTTGCCACTATTATGTTATCTGTTAACTCAGCTAGGTCGAATTGTTAAGAGAAATAACTATGTTGATTTTTTGTTAATGTTTTTATTCTTATTTCTCTTTGATACCATAAATTTTGGCTTTGCCTTATTTTATGGTTTCTCCAATGAGTCTGTGACGGATTTTATTATTTATCAACTAAGTCCTAGTATAGTGTTTAATCTTTTGATCTTTATCTTTATTAAACCTATTCTTGAAAAATTATTTTTGTATCTGTCAGTTGATAGATTTAAATAGAACTGTAATATTGGCGTAACAAAGTTTGCGCCATTTTTTGATACAATTAAAAGGTCTTATCGAAAAGGAGTAGTATTTTATATTATGAAAAAACGTATTCTTTCAGCAGTGTTGGTAAGTGGTGTAACCTTATCAGCAGCTGCATCAGTACATGCAGAGGATTATGATTCGCAAATCGCTGCTGCAGATAACGCAATTAGTAACCTTGCTTCTCAACAAGAGACTGCACAAGCGCAAGTTGCTACAATCCAATCTCAAGTATCTACACTTAGAACACAAAAATCAGAATTGGAAACTAAAAATGCTGAACTTGAAAAAGTATCAGCAGATTTGGAATCTGAAATTCAAGAATTATCAAGTAAAATTGTAGCTCGTCAAGATTCTTTGGCGAAACAAGCTCGTAGTGCTCAACAAAATAATACTGCGACTAGCTACATTAACTCTATCTTGAACTCTAAGTCAATCTCTGAAGCTATTACTCGTATCACAGCTATTTCAAAAGTTGTTACAGCTAATAATGACATGTTGACAAAACAAGAGTCTGATCAAAAAGAGCTTGCTGCAAAACAAGAACAAAACCAAGCTGCTATCAATGAGATTGCAACTAATAAAGCAGAACTTGAAACAACAGAAGCTGGTTTGACAACTCAACAAGCAGAACTAGAAGCAGCACAAGTTACTTTGGCTGCAGAATTGGCTACAGCTCAAGATGAAAAAACATCACTTGTTTCTGCTAAATCAACTGCAGAAGCAGTGGCAGCTTCAACTGCAGCATCAGTTGCTCAGTCTCAAGCAATTGCAGAATCAGAGGCAGCAGCACAAGCAGTAGCATCTTCAGAAGCGGCAGCATTTGTAGCTCAATCAGAGGCGGCAGCAACTTCAGAAGCAGTAGCTCAACCTTCAGAAGCTACTGTTTCAGAAACAGCAACAGCCTCAGAAGTAGCACAAGAACCTGTTTCATCAGAAACTTCAGAAACAACTCAAGAGCCAACTGTTGCAACTTCAGAAGCAACACAAGAGCCTGAAGCACAGCCAGAATCAGCTGCCTCAGAGGCACAACAAGAGCCTGCTGCTCCAGCAACATCTGAAGCACAACCAGAATCAGCTGCTCCTGTAGCTTCAGAAGCACCAGCTCCTGCTAGCGAAGCACCTGCAGCAACTTCAGAAGCACCAGCAAGTCAAGCACCTGCAGCTTCAGAAGCACCAGCTCCAGCAGCTGAAACACCTAAGGTATCAGCTGCCTCAACTCCTAATACATATCCTGTTGGTCAATGTACTTGGGGTGCTAAATCATTAGCTTCATGGGTTGGTAACTACTGGGGTAATGCTAAAAACTGGATTGCTAGCGCACAAGCAGCTGGCCACTCAGTTGGTACAACTCCTGTAGCCGGAGCAATTGCGGTTTGGCCAAATGATGGTGGTGGTTATGGTCACGTAGCTTACGTCACATCAGCATCAAGTGCAAATTCAATTCAAGTTATGGAATCAAACTATGCAGGTAACATGTCAATCGGTAACTACCGTGGTACATTTGATCCAACATCTTCAGCTCATGGTGGTTCTGTATACTATATTTACCCATAATGACTACAAAAAGGCGATTCGAATTTTCTCGAATCGTTTTTATTTTATAGCAAAATGTCTTTACTTTCTGGAATTACTTTTAGACGGGAAAATGTCGAGGTTAAGGTTAAATCTTTTTAGTCTTGTTAAGTTACTGTGACACCATTTATTTTGCATTGAAAATCAATCTAAAAAAAGGTAGAATGGTTTAGTAGATATTTTGGAGGAAATCATGTCTTATACGAATTTGAAGTTGTTTGCTTTATCGTCTAACCAGGAATTAGCAGCAAAAGTTGCTGATAAAATGGGTATTGAACTCGGAAAATCAAGTGTTCGTGAATTTTCAGATGGTGAGATTCAAGTTAATATTGAAGAATCTATCCGTGGTCATCACGTTTTTATTCTTCAATCTACAAGCTCTCCTGTAAATGATAACTTGATGGAAATCTTGATTATGGTTGATGCGCTAAAACGTGCAAGTGCAGAAACGGTCAGTGTTGTTATGCCTTATTATGGTTATGCACGTCAAGACCGTAAGGCACGTTCACGTGAGCCAATCACATCTAAATTGGTTGCTAATATGCTTGAGGTTGCAGGTGTTGATCGACTTTTGACAGTTGACCTCCATGCTTCTCAAATTCAAGGATTCTTTGATATTCCTGTAGACCATTTGATGGGGGCACCACTTATCGCAGATTACTTTGATCGTGCTGGTCTTACTGGAGATGATGTTGTTGTTGTTTCTCCAGACCATGGTGGTGTGACTCGTGCACGAAAACTTGCTCAATGTTTGAAAACACCAATCGCAATCATTGATAAACGTCGTAGTGTTGATAAAATGAACACTTCTGAGGTTATGAATATCATTGGTAACGTTGAAGGTAAAACATGTATCTTGATTGATGATATGATTGATACTGCAGGTACAATCTGTCATGCGGCGGATGCGCTTGCTGAAGCTGGTGCAACTCATGTCTATGCCTCATGTACTCACCCTGTATTGTCAGGTCCAGCACTTGATAATATTCAAAAATCTGCTATTGAGAAGCTTGTCGTATTGGACACGATTTATCTTCCAGAAGAACGTTTGATTGATAAGATTGAACAAATTTCAATTGCTGATTTGATTTCAGAGGCAATTATTCGTATTCATGAAAAACGTCCATTGTCACCTTTGTTTGAAATGGGCCATAAATAGACTAAAGCTAGCCTAGGCTAGCTTTTTTTGGTGTTTAAATGCGTTTGAGTTTTTGATATAATGTAAGGCATAATTGCAAAGAGGTGACAGTGATGGATTTAACACAACGTTTTAATAAAAATTTAGATAAGATTGAAGTTTCGATGATTCGTCAGTTTGACCAATCAATTTCAGATGTACCAGGTATCAAAAAGTTGACACTTGGTGAACCTGATTTTACGACTCCAGATCATGTGAAAGAAGCAGCTAAAGCTGCTATCGATGCTAACCAGTCTCACTATACAGGTATGGCAGGACTTCCTGCTTTGCGTCAAGCTGCGGCAGATTTTGTTAAGGAAAAATATAATCTTACTTATAATCCAGATAATGAAATTTTGGTGACTATTGGAGCTACAGAAGCCCTTTCTGCAACATTGACGGCTATTTTGGAGCCAGGAGATACGATTCTTTTACCTGCACCAGCCTATCCTGGATATGAACCGATTGCAAATCTAGTTGGTGCTGAAATTGTTGAAATTGATACAACAGCTAATGATTTTGTTTTGACTCCGGAGATGTTAGAAAAGGCAATTTTGGAGCAGGGAGATAAGCTTAAAGCAGTTTTGCTTAACTACCCAACTAACCCAACAGGTGTGACTTACTCACGTCAACAGATTAAAGATTTGGCTGAAGTTCTGAAAAAATACGATATTTTTGTTGTTAGCGATGAAGTTTACTCTGAGCTAACTTATGTGGACCAACATGTATCTATTGCTGAGTATTTGCCAGAACAAACGATTTTGATTAATGGTTTGTCTAAATCTCATGCGATGACGGGCTGGCGTATTGGTTTGATTTTTGCACCTGCAGTCTTGACGGCTCAGTTGATTAAGAGTCACCAGTATTTGGTAACAGCTGCAGCTACTATGGCACAATTTGCAGCTATTGAAGCCTTATCTGCTGGTAAAGATGATGCCCAACCAATGAAAGTTGAGTATTTGAAGCGTCGTGATTATATTCTTGAAAAAATGACTGAACTTGGTTTCAAAATTATTAAACCTGATGGTGCTTTCTATATCTTTGCTAAGATTCCAGAAGGCTATACTCAAGATTCCTTTAAGTTCTGTCAAGACTTTGCTCGTGAAAAAGCTATTGCGATTATCCCAGGGGTTGCTTTTGGGAAGTATGGCGAAGGCTATGTTCGTTTGTCGTATGCAGCTAGCATGGATACTATTGAAACAGCTATGGCTCGTTTGAAAGAGTTTATGGAAGAACATGCAGAAGCTTGAGAGTAGAGGGCTTGTCCTCTTCAATCGTAATTATCGTGAGAACGATAAGCTAGTTAAGATTTTTACCGAGCAAGCTGGTAAACGGATGTTTTTTGTTAGAGGTGGTGGGTCAGGTAAATTAAGTGCTGTGATTCAACCTTTAACCATCGCTGAATTCATGATGACTGTAAATGATGAGGGCTTATCTTTCATAGAGGATTATAGCCAGGCAGAGTCCTTCAAGGAAATTACAAGCGATATTTTCAAGCTGTCTTATGCGACTTATTTAGCTGCTCTGACGGATGCTGCTATTGCTGACGGTGTAGCAGATGCACAATTATTTGCATTCTTGGAGAAGACGCTTGAATTAATGGAAGAAGGCTTGGATTATGAAATCTTGACTAATATCTTTGAGATTCAGGTTTTAGACCGTTTCGGTGTACGATTGAATTTTCACGAGTGTGTCTTTTGCCATCGTGTGGGCCTTCCTTTTGATTTTTCGTATAAGTTCTCGGGGCTACTTTGTCCAAATCATTATGCAGAGGATGAAAGGCGTAGTCACTTAGATCCTAATGTACCTTATCTTTTAGATTGTTTTCAGGGGCTTTCTTTTGAGGAATTGAGAAGCATATCTGTTAAGGATGACATGAAACGAAAGCTACGACATTTTATTGATGACCTCTATGATAATTATGTTGGAATACATCTTAAAAGTAAGAAGTTTATTGATAATCTAAATTCTTGGGGTCATATTATGAATAAAGAAGATAGTGCTGACTAGACATTATCTTCTTTTTGTTTCACGTGAAACAGGAAAGTAATGGTTTTCAGTCTCAGGGGTTAAAATGCAAGTCAGTTCGTGCTATAATAAGAAGATAATAAGCTGAAAGACTCTGCTAGAAACAGGGAACTAGTCTATTTTAGTTACATAATATTTTATTGATAGAAATCTGAGTTTATGTTTTATGGCAGAGGACAAGAGGGAGAATGCTATGCATGTAATTGCAGTAGATGCTATGGGTGGCGATAATGCGCCACAAGCAATTGTAGAGGGTGTCAACCAAGCTATAGCAGATTTCAAAGATATTGAAATCCAGCTTTATGGTGATGAAGCTAAAATTAAGACCTATTTGACAGCGAATGAACGTGTGAGCATTGTGCATACTGATGAAAAGATAAATTCGGATGATGAGCCAGCTAAAGCCATTCGTAAGAAGAAAAAAGCTTCAATGGTCTTAGGTGCACAGGCTGTTAAGGAGAAAAAAGCAGGTGCCGTGATTTCTGCGGGAAATACAGGTGCCCTTCTGGCTGCAGGTCTCTTTGTGGTCGGACGTATTAAGGGAGTTGAGCGTCCAGGTCTTATGTCAACAATGCCAAGTTTTACTGGTCAACCCTTTGATATGCTTGATTTGGGTGCTAATGCGGAAAATACAGCTAGTCATTTGCATCAATATGCTATTTTAGGATCTTTCTATGCTAAAAATGTGCGTGGAATTGCCAACCCTCGTGTAGGTCTCCTTAATAATGGGACTGAGGAAACAAAGGGGGATAGTCTTCGTAAGGAGGCTTTTGAGCTCTTATCTAAGGAGCCAAGTATTAACTTTGTTGGTAATGTTGAGGCGCGTGAAATTATGTCTGGAGCTGCTGATGTGGTCGTAGCTGATGGTTTCACCGGAAATGCAGTTCTTAAGGCAATCGAAGGAACGGGACTTGGTGCTATGAAGACCCTTAAGTCAGCTATCATGAATGGTGGTCTTAAAGCTAAGTTAGGTGCCTTCCTATTGAAAGACAGCCTAAAAGGGATGAAAGAGACTATGGATTACTCTAGCGCTGGAGGTGCGGTTCTCTTTGGTCTTAAAGCTCCCGTAGTAAAATGTCATGGATCTAGTGATGCTAAGGCGGTTTACTACACTATTAAGCAGGTTCGTACGATGCTTGATACTAAGGTTGTTGAGCAGCTAGTTGAAGCCTTTAGTCCGAAAGAGGAGGCTAACTGATGAGTAGAGTAGAAATTCTTCAGAAAATGCAGCTCGTAATTCAAGAGCAGATGGGTAAAGAGGACATTGTTTTAACCGAAGCTACCAAATTAGATGACTTGGGTGTGGATTCAATAGAGCTTATGGAATTCATTATTAATTTGGAGGATGAGTTCGATCTTGAGATTTCCGATGATACTATTGACCATATGGTTAAGGTAGCTGATTTGTTGGACTATTTGTCTGAGGAATTGAATAAAGAATAAGAAAGCTAGACGTAATAATATAATAGTTGTGTACTATACGATTGTTATTTTGTTGGAGTGAGGCAAGAAACTAAATGTTATATGGATTTAGTTCTGTCACACTCCTTTTTTCTATACATTATTTATTAAGAAACTCTAAAAAAGGACTAAAACACGAACATTACTTTTTTACTCAAGTAATAAAGTTTGCTATATGTTGGTTTTTGGATTCTGGTGTGGTATAATTAAGACGAATAAACTTGAAAGGCGAACAATTCCATGTCAAACCAACTGATTTATACTGGGAAAGCTAAAGATATTTATAGTACAGAAGACGAAAATGTGATTAAGTCGGTCTATAAGGACCAGGCAACCATGCTTAATGGTGCTCGTAAGGAGACTATTAAAGGAAAAGGTGTGCTAAATAATCAGATTTCGTCTCTTATTTTTGAAAAATTGAATGCTGCGGGTGTAGCTACTCACTTTATCGAACGTATTTCTGATACCGAACAACTTAACAAGAAAGTTACTATCATTCCTTTGGAGGTTGTTCTTCGTAATGTGACTGCGGGTTCTTTCTCTAAACGTTTTGGCGTTGAAGAAGGTTTGGACTTGAAAACTCCAATCGTTGAATTTTACTACAAGAACGATGATTTGGATGACCCATTCATCAATGATGAGCATGTGAAGTTCTTGGATATTGCCAATGATGAACAAATTGCTTATATCAAGGAAGAAACGCGTCGTATCAATGAATTACTAAAAGATTGGTTTGCACAAATTGGTCTTCGCTTGATTGACTTCAAATTGGAATTTGGTTTTGATAAGGATGGCAAGATTATCTTGGCAGATGAATTCTCACCAGATAACTGCCGCCTTTGGGATGCTGAAGGGCACCATATGGACAAGGATGTCTTCCGTCGTGATCTTGGTAGCTTGACAGATGTTTATGAAGTTGTATTGGAAAAATTGCAAGGATTGAAGTAGCCTTTTACAAATAGAATACTTGGTCTTCACTACAATCTTTAAGTAGAAATAGATAAAGGAAATAAAATGGATAAACGTATTTTCGTTGAGAAAAAAGCTGATTTTCGTGTGAAATCTCAGTCTTTAGTAAAAGAATTAAAGCATAATCTTCAGTTGAAAACTTTGAATGATCTTCGTATTGTTCAGGTTTACGATGTCTTTAATTTGGCAGAGGACTTGTTTGCGCGTGCGGAAAAACACATCTTCTCTGAGCAAGTGACTGATACTGTTTTGGACGAGGCTGCGGTTAAGGCTGATCTTGAGAAGTATGCTTTCTTTGCTATCGAAAGTTTGCCTGGTCAATTTGACCAACGTGCAGCATCTTCACAAGAAGCTTTGCTTTTGCTTGGTAGTTCAAATGACGTAACAGTGAACACAGCGCAATTGTACTTGGTTAACAAGGATATCGATGCGAATGAGTTGGAAGCTGTCAAAAACTACCTTTTGAACCCAGTGGATTCTCGTTTCAAAGATATCACTGTTGGTATTGCTAAACAGGATTTCTCTGAGTCTGACAAGACCATTCCAAGCTTGGATTTCTTTGAAACTTATACGGCAGAAGATTTTGCTAAGTATAAGGCAGAGCAAGGATTGGCCATGGAAGTGGATGACCTTCTCTTCATTCAAGATTACTTCAAGTCTATTGGACGTGTGCCAACTGAGACTGAGCTTAAGGTTTTGGATACTTACTGGTCTGACCACTGCCGTCACACAACTTTTGAGACTGAGTTGAAGAATATCGACTTCTCAGCATCTAAATTTGAAAAACAATTGCAAGCGACTTATGACAAATATATTGCCATGCGTGATGAGTTGGGACGTACAGAAAAACCTCAAACCTTGATGGATATGGCGACTATTTTTGGTCGCTATGAGCGTGCTAATGGTCGTTTGGATGACATGGAAGTGTCTGATGAAATCAATGCTTGCTCAGTTGAAATTGAAGTGGATGTCAATGGTGTGAAAGAACCATGGCTTCTCATGTTCAAGAACGAAACTCACAACCACCCAACTGAGATTGAACCATTTGGTGGAGCGGCTACTTGTATCGGTGGTGCCATTCGTGACCCATTGTCAGGGCGTTCATACGTTTACCAAGCCATGCGTATCTCAGGTGCTGGTGATATTACAACACCAATTGCTGAAACTCGTGCTGGTAAATTGCCACAACAAGTGATTTCTAAAACAGCGGCTCACGGTTATTCTTCATACGGTAACCAAATTGGTCTTGCAACAACTTACGTTCGTGAATACTTCCACCCAGGTTTCGTTGCTAAGCGTATGGAGCTAGGTGCAGTTGTCGGTGCGGCTCCTAAGGAAAATGTTGTCCGTGAGAAACCTGAAGCAGGTGATGTGATTATCTTGCTCGGTGGTAAGACTGGACGTGATGGTGTCGGTGGTGCGACAGGCTCTTCTAAAGTTCAAACGGTTGAATCTGTTGAAACAGCTGGTGCTGAGGTTCAAAAAGGGAATGCCATCGAAGAACGTAAGATTCAACGTCTTTTCCGTAATGGGGATGTGACACGTCTGATCAAGAAATCAAATGACTTTGGTGCTGGTGGTGTCTGTGTGGCTATCGGTGAATTGGCAGATGGTCTTGAGATTGATCTAGACAAAGTGCCATTGAAATACCAAGGTTTGAACGGTACAGAAATTGCCATCTCTGAATCTCAAGAACGTATGGCTGTAGTGGTTCGTCCAGAAGATGTAGATGCTTTCGTTGCTGAATGTAACAAAGAAAATATTGATGCTGTTGTCGTTGCGACAGTAACTGAAAAACCAAATCTTGTCATGCACTGGAATGGTGAAACCATCGTTGATTTGGAACGTCGTTTCCTTGATACAAACGGTGTACGTGTGGTTGTAGATGCTAAGGTGGTTGACAAGGATGTCAAGCTTCCAGAAGAACGTCAAACATCTGCTGAAACCCTTG
>OGXO01001906.1_pt1 | contig 10945 bp, 9 predicted proteins | sample 1576321 | NCBI WGS metagenome assembly OGXO01 (sample SAMEA3541568, study PRJEB24748) | human gut metagenome | biome: human gut; feature: human-associated habitat; material: faeces | place: China | collected 2012 | reverse complement strand
GGTTTTGCGAGCAGTGATCCTGCAATCGAAAAAAACACCCGGATCTCTCACGAGACTTCCCATCTTTTACCTGAAATTGGGCCGTACAATAGTACGTATTCTTTTGTTTGGCATCCGCCTGGGAAGTAAGCACCAGGTTACAACTAAAACTCTTGGCAGGAATGCTTACTTCTGTTATTCCGTCACGCTGTGCAGAGCAAACGTTTTTAATAGTCCACAACAGAGCATTAGCATAAATACTTTCATCGATCATCGGACTGAAAGGAATAAATCCGTTGACTACATATTTGCTGCCGTCCGCACTGAGCGGATAAGTATTCTTTTGTTCAGTAAAAGTTTGTGCAATCAAAGAGGGCAGTACTCCACCCAATAAAAATACAATTACCCAAAGTCTCAGTCTTGTTATCATACGCTGCTATGTTTAAGAAAACAGCATTCACGTCTTTTCCATCAAAAGAAAAGAGCGCAAATGCTGAAATTTATATGATTAAAATATGTGTCTCAATTAGAAAGCAATCCCCAGACGGATCATAAAGTTACTAGTCTTGATTCCATCGAGATCGGAAAATACGTCAATGAATCCACGCTGATAAGTGAAATCCAGATTGAAACGGTCATACCACAGTCCTACGCCAATATTCATACCGGCATCGAAATGATTGTAATCCACTTCCAGATAATCTGCAAAATCTCCCCAGCTGATGCTTTCACCACTTTCTTTCATTTTGCTGGTATAGTCATAACTGGCAAAAACACCCAAATGCGGATCGATGCTAAGATTGTCCGCTACTCCAATTTTCCATCCGAAAGTGAACGGTGAATATTGAATATTGTGTGCGATACATTTCATTTCATCGGCTTTAAACCCACGGGAACCGAGGCCGAATTCCATTCCCCAATATGCTCCGGCACCGCCCATAGGCTTTTGATAGCCGAATGTAGCATTGTAGCCAATATTTGAATCCGCTTCAACTCCGTCACCGTTGAGGTTCATGATGTTCAGGCCTGCACGCAGGAACCATTGTGTGTTACTCGCTTGCTTTTGAGTCTTGACGATTGCACTTCTGGATGATACAATCTGTGCCTGTGTTCCTACGCACAACAAAAGCGCAGCAACAATTGATAATACTTTTTTCATTATTGTCTATGTTTTTTGGTTATTAATTCTTGTTCTTTATGACAGGTGCTATTTTGGTTCTATCATCGGCACCCGAAAGTTTCTGGATACGTATCCATTCGTAATCTTCTGTCGTGGCAGTATGCCAGTTGGTGAACACGCCCGGATAACCTACGACCGTAACCGTATATCCTCCCGACTTTTCATCATCCTCTATCTTAAAAGTGGCTCCCATGATTACATCACAATCGTTCTTGATAGTGGACAAATAAGTTCCCCATGCACGGATGTTATCAAGCTCACCCTTCATGGCAACTTCCACCTCTTCTCTGCTCAGTGTCCATACATCCTTTATTCGTCCTTTCTCTTCAAGAATTTTCACCTCTACAACTGTAGGCTTTACACAAACTTCGGTTACTGCATCTCCGGCACGTGCCTGCGCATCACGAAACTTAAAGACAGTCTTTTGCGCATACGTCCCAATGACACAACCGAAAACCAGCATCATAATTAGAATCAGCTTTTTCATATTCTTTTGTGATTTTATGTTAATATGCCGCAAAGGTATGCGAAAGGAGTATACCAGCAGGAGAAATCATAGTTCCGGATAGGATACAGAAATGTATCTTATTTGGATACACATGAAGAAGTACCGATACGGATGTTATCGGATAAATCGCGGAAGAAATCATGATCGAGTATGCACGAAATGCGCCAAAGAAGATGGATGTCGATATTTTCCTTCTTGAATATCTTGTATATATTGGGCACTCCCAGCTCCAGGAAGTAGCTCTCTCCGTCCAGCACAGTCCCCTCCGGGGCGACAACCTCCGTCAGGACGGCCAGGGAGTAGCGGTCGGCCAGCTCCGGATTGTGCGTGACCATGATGACGAGGCGGTCGCGCGCGACCTCCTTGAGAATTTCCATGACCTGCACGCTCGTCTCGGAGTCCAGCGCGCCGGTCGGCTCGTCCGCCAGCAGAATGTCCGGGTCGTTGATGAGGGCGCGGGCGATGGCGACGCGCTGCATCTGGCCGCCGGACATCTGGTTTGGCCGCTTGTGCAGCTGATCGCCGAGGCCGACCTTCTCCAGCACGGCAATGGCGCGGGCACGGCGCTCCTTGCGGGAAACGCCGGAGAGCGTCAGGGCCAGCTCGACGTTTGCCAGCACACTCTGGTGCGGGATGAGATTGTAGCTCTGAAAAACAAAGCCGATGGTGTGGTTGCGGTAGGCGTCCCAGTCCCGGTCGCGGTACTGCTTTGTGGAGACACCGTTGATGAGCAGGTCGCCTGCCGTATAGCGGTCCAGACCGCCGATGATGTTCAGCAGCGTCGTCTTGCCGCAGCCGGACGGACCGAGAATGGAGACAAATTCATTGTCGCGAAAGCGCAGGCTCACGCCGCGGAGCGCGTGCACGCACTCTGTGCCGCTGCGGTAATCCTTTGTGATCGCTTGGAGTTCCAGCATAAATTATGATACCCTTCCCATAGAATACATCATATTATTATACCGGCCGCCCGGGGAAAAGGCAAACTGCGCGGCCAAAATTCACGGATTGTTCAGAATCGGGGAGGTACTATGCAGAATTCACTTCTGGCGCGCGTGGGCGAGGCTGTGTGGGGCTGGCCGATGATGGCACTGTTTCTGGGGACGGGTATCTGGTACATGCTCCGCCTGCGCGGCCTGCCGCTGCGGCGGCTCGGGCAGGCACTGCGCGCGATCTTCCGCGGCGGGGAGAGCGCGGACGGCATCTCGCCCTATGCCGCGCTGTGCACGGCCCTTGCCGCCACGATCGGCACGGGCAATATCGTCGGCGTGGCCACGGCGCTGGCCGCGGGCGGGCCGGGCGCTCTGCTGTGGATGATGGTCGCGGCGCTGTTCGGCATGGCGACGCAGTATGCCGAGGGCTATCTTGCGGTGCGCTACCGCAGGCGGCAGGGCGGGAAATGGCTCGGCGGGCCATTCTGCTACATCGAGCAGGGGCTGGGCTGGCGCTGGCTCGCCGTGACGTTCGCGGTCGTCGGGGCGGCGGTCGGCCTGCTCGGCGTGGGCACAGTGGCGCAGGTCAACAGCATCACGACGGCGGTCGAGGGCTTTTTCGACCCGCTGAAGCGCAGCGTCGCCATGACGGCCGGCGGGAACGCCGTGACCTGGGCGGCTGTCATCGCGGGCGGTCTGACGGTCCTGTTCTCCGCCATGGTGCTGCTCGGCGGAGCGGACCGCATCTCGCGTGTGTGCTCGCTCGTCGTTCCGCTGATGTCCGCCGTGTATGTCCTCTGCTCCGTGCTCATCCTTGTGCGCTGCCGGGCGCAGATCCCGGCGGCGCTGCGTCTGATCGCGGTCTCAGCATTTTCTCCGCGCGCTGCCGCCGGCGCAGCGGGCGGGCTGACAATGCGGCGCATCCTGCGCATGGGGATCGGCCGCGGCGTTTTTACGAATGAGGCTGGCCTCGGCTCCACGCCGATCGCAGCGGCCTGCTCCAGCAACGAGGATCCGGTCCGGCAGGGTCTTGTGACCATGACGGGGACGTTCCTCGACACCATCGTCATCTGCTCCTTGACCGGCCTGTGCTTGGTCGTGACAGGTGCGTGGTGTGCGCCGGGGCTCGCGGGCTTTGCCATCACGGAGCAGGCGTGGCGCACGGCGCTGCCATGGCCTGCGGGGCTGTCGTCGTTCCTGCTGCTGGCCTGCCTGGTCTTCTTTGCATTCTCCACGATCATCGGTTGGAATTTTTATGGCGAGCAGTGCCTGCGCTATCTGACGGGCGGCTCGCAGCGGGCGCAGCGCCTGTACCGGTGGTGCTATCTTGCCGCGCTGTGCGCCGCGCCGCTTTTGTCCGTGAAGGCGGCGTGGGAACTGGCAGATATCCTCAATGCGTGCATGGCCCTGCCGAATCTCACGGCCCTGCTGCTGCTCTGGAGACAGGTCGTCGAAGGGAGCAGGCGTCCTGCGGGAAAAACGTAATTATGTAAATTAGTGCTTGCAATCCGCCGGAATTCTGATAGAATGAGAGAGAAAAAACTGTCGAAAGAGGTGGACTGCCTATGGAATTTTCAAGCCTGTATTTTCTCTATCTGTTCCTGCCGCTGACGCTGCTGGTCTATTTTCTGGTGCCCGGTCTGCGGCTGAAGAATATCGTCCTGCTGGCGGCCAGCCTGCTGTTCTATGCCATGGGGCAGCCGGTCTATGTGCTGCTGCTCGTTGGCCTTTCCTATGCAAACTTCGCCATGGCCCGGCGGATCCGTCCGGGGAAGCGCAATACGCTCTTCCTGCCGGTCGTCGTCAATCTGGCGGTGCTGGGCCTGTTCAAATATCTGGACTTCTTCCTCGGCATCTTCGGCATCACCGTCGCGGACGGCGGCGTGATGCTTGCCGCGCTGCGCGGCATTACGAACGGCCTGAATTCCATTGGCTTTGCCTTCCGGTCGCCGACGAGCGCCCTGCCCCTCGGCCTGTCGTTCTATGCCTTCCAGGTTATCTCCTATGTGGCGGATGTCTATCGCGGTAAGGTCAAGGCGGAGCGTTCGTTCTTCAATCTGCTGCTCTACCTCTCTATGTTCCCGAAGATGATGCAGGGCCCCATTGTGCGCTATGAGCAGGTTGCCCGGCAGCTCATGGACCGCCGCACCACGCCGCGCGCGGCCTTCGAGGGCGCGCAGCGCTTTATCATTGGCCTTGCCAAGAAGGTCCTGCTTGCCGATTATGCGGGCAAGGTCGTTGCGTCGCTGAGCACCGGCGGCGGAAACGGCACGTTCGTCGGCGCATGGCTCGCTGCGCTGATGTTCATGTTCCAGATCTATTTCGATTTCTCCGGCTATTCCGATATGGCCATTGGCCTTGGCCGCATCTTTGGCTTCCGCTACTGCGAGAACTTTGACTTGCCGTACATCTCCACGTCCATCACGGAGTTCTGGCGCCGCTGGCATATGTCGCTCGGCAGCTTCTTCCGCGACTATGTCTACATCCCGCTCGGCGGCAACCGCCGCGGCAAGGCTCGCCAGATCCTCAACCTGCTGGCTGTGTGGGCGCTGACGGGCCTGTGGCACGGCGCAAGCTGGAACTTTGTGCTGTGGGGCCTGTATTTCTTCGTGCTGCTGTCCATCGAAAAGCAGATCGCCCCGAAGCTGGAAACGCTCCCGTTTATCGTGCGCAACCTCGTGACGATGTTCTTTGTGCTCATCGGCTGGGTGCTGTTCATGAATACGTCGCTCTCCGGCATCGGCTCGGCATTTGCCGCCATGTTCGGCGGCGGAACGAGCTTTGCTGGCTCAGGTGTTTCGCTGCAGCTCAAAAACTCGCTGCCGCTGCTCCTGACCTGCCTCATCGGTTCGTCCGTGCTTCCGCGCTGGTTCGGCTTTATCTGGAGCGGCCTGTTCGGCATGGGGCGTTCCGACCGCCGCGGCGCCGTGACGGTGAAAAAGGGCATCTACCTTGCCAGCGTCTTCCTGTTCCTCATCCTGCTGCTGTGGCTGTGCACGGTGTCCCTTGTCGGTTCGACGAGTTCGCCGTCCATGTATGCGCAATTCTGATTCCCGGAGGTGCTCTGCATGAAACGAATCTACACCATCCTGTCCTGCCTGCTGCTGGCCGGCATGCTCTGCATCGGCCTGTATGCCCTGCTGGACAAGGATGCGACCTATTCCGAATCCGAGCGGCGCAAGCTGAAGACCCGCCCGAAGCTGACGTTCTCCGCCATGCTCGACGGCAGCTACGCCTCGGATTACCGCGACTATTTTGCCGATACGTTCCCGAACCGCGAAAAGCTGATGAATGCGAACCGCTCGCTCAACGGCTTCTATTACTTCAGCGGCGGCTCGAAGGACGGCGCGCAGCTCGTCATCAATATGAACGGCGGCGCAGCCAACCACGGCGAAGCCCTGCCGTCGACGGACGATACGACGCCCTCGTCCTCGACCCAGCCCAGCGGGACGAGCGGGACGGCCACCGACTCCACCGAGCCGACGGAGCCGACTCAGCCCACCCAGACGCAGGATCCCGACGCTGCTGCAGAGGAGCTCGGCTCCGTGCTCGTCGTGGGCGACCGCGCCATGGAGGTCCCCTATGGCGACAAGGACACCATCCGCTCCTATGCCGATGCGGTGAACGACATTGCTGCGAAGCTTGGCAGCAGCGTGCGCACGTTCTCCATCGCCGTGCCGAATGCGGCCGCGTTCTACGCCCCGGCGGAGAACCAGCACATGCTGCAGACGGACATGATCGCGGCGTGCTATGACCGCCTGAAGGAGCTCAAGAGCACGGCGATCGCGGTCGATGCCTACAGCAAGCTTGAGGCACACAAGGACGAATACCTCTACTTCCGTTCGGACCACCACTGGACGGCCCTCGGCGCCTATTATGCCTACACAGCCTTCTGCGAGAGCGCGGGCCTCAAGGCCGAGCCGCTGAGCAAGTTTGAAAGCGGCGAATACACCGGCTTCCTCGGCTCGCTCTACAGCGCCATTAAGGCCTATCCCCAGAGTCAGGCCCTTGCGGACAACCCGGACACCGTGCAGTTCTGGCGCCCGTTCGTCGATCTGGACACGAAGTGGTACCCGGATGCGGAGTTCTCTATGGAATATTTCGGCGGCACGCTTTGCAAGGTGGACGATACGTCGAACAAATACCTGACATTCCTCGGCGGCGACCATCCCATCACCGTCATCAAGACAAATGTCGACGGCCCGGTGTGCATGATCCTCAAGGAGTCCTACGGCAACGCCTTCACGCCGTGGCTCACGAGCCACTACAGCAAGATCATCGCCATCGATCCGCGCGAATTCAACCGCGACGGCAAGCCCAGCCTCGATCTGGCCGCCTTTGCAAAGGAGCAGGGCGTGAACGACTGCATCGTGCTGGACTATCCCATCATGCTGAATTCCGATTCCTACATCACCTGGCTCGAGCGCCTCGTTGACTGAACCATATGATCCCCAAAAGCGGAAGCCGCCCGGCTTCCGCTTTTTTGTACCCCTCGGCAGAGAATAGTGAATAAATGTGAAAAATAATTCTGTATATTTTTATTCAAATTAAACAAATCTTAAGAAATCCTTACGGGTATCTCCCTTGTTCTGCCGGGGCGGAAATGGTATACTCAGGCTGCAAAAAAGGGAGGGAAAACAGATGAACACATCGATCGGAAAACGGCTGGCTCTGCTCCTGTCTGGCGTTCTGCTTCTGACCGGCTGCTATGCCGCGCCTGCGGCTGAAAGCGTCCGGCAGGGGAGCACGCCGCCGGAGAGCGCGCAGCCAACTCAGCCGCCCGCGGCGGAGACCGCCATCACGACTTACCCGGTCCCGGAGGAAAATCTTCTGGTCTCCATCAACATGGCCGATTCGCCGTCGACCGGCGGGTTCTGGCAGTGGGATATGATGCTCCATCCCTATATTGAGGCCTACGATCCTGTGACCCGCACAGCCTATGTTCCGTGTTATCAAAGCGGCTGCCGGCACAATGACAGCACCTGCAGCGCCTGCTTCGGCAACCTGAGCGCGCTGGCGGAATATCGGGACAGCCTCTATGCGCTTGTCCAGCAGGACGGCGAGTCCGCAGCGTCACTCGTCTCGCGGCCGCTCTCCGGCGGGGCGCTCCGGGTTCTTGCAAGCTGGGAGCCGGAGAACGAGGGCGAGGAATACCGCTGCGCGCTGCGCTGTATTTCCTTCGGGAAGGCCTATCTCACCGTGACCAGAGCCGCCTATCTGCCGGAAGACGGCCAGCTGACGCGGGACGAGCAGGAAAACCGCCTTGTCTCCGTTGATCTGCAGACGGGAGAGGAGGCGACGATCCTCGAACATGCCGAGAATTATGATCTGTACGGCGTCTGGGGCGACTGCGCCGTTTTTCAGGTGCAGGAAACGGCGGAGGGCGCGCCGGACTTTGCGGACTGGGCCGCGCAGCAGCCGGAGGAGGCCTCGTGGGACGAGTACGAGCGGCTCTATATCCGCTATCGCATCCTTTCGCGGGACCTGAGAACCGGGGTGGAAACGACGATCGTGGACGGGTCGGAGCCTTTTGTCTGGTCGGCGGATCCGCATAGGAGCTGGGGAAAATATGCCGTATATCAGGTCGGTCGCAGCGTTTATGTCTACGACATGGAGACGCAGGAGACCAAAAAGCTCTTCACCCACGAGCAGGAACGGAAATTCTACAACTATCTGCTTCTGGACGGCCATGCGATCGTCCTGTGCGGAACGGAGGACGCCTGTAATGCCTGGGCGGTCGACCTTGCGGACGGCTCCGTGATCGAGCTGGATACCCGCGGCGAGAACGCGATGCCGTTCTCTGCGCATTATGAGTGCGACGGGTATTTCGCCGGTTTGCTGAGCAATTCGCCCGGAAATTACGAGCTGTGTCATATCAGCAAAGAAGACTTTTACCGAAGCAATTATGACGGAGCGTTCCGCTGACAGGCTGCAATGAATATTCGTTAAAATATACAAGATTTAAGACAATAATGTAAATGTTTCCTACAAAATCTACAAAAATTTGTGGATAATTTCGCCAAGACCTCTTGCACTGAAAATTCAGAAGTGATATACTCAGGATACAAAATGTATCAAGAGATGAAAATTCTGCGGAGACCTCTGCAGTGGGAATTCTGTACGAAAGGCAAAGGTGATTCCAATGGTCGAATAGAGACGGGAGCGGCAGAGAAGAAATTATTCGCTGTTGACTCCCATATTCCTAATGATCACAGTGTAAAATCTTCTTTTATTCTATTTTGTTGTTATGGAGGATAAAATTATGAAGAAGCTTTTAGCTATCTTCCTTGCAATTCTCTGCCTGCTGACCATGCTTTCTATCCCGGCACTCGCAGCCGATGCAGGCGTGGAGCCGTATGGTACCCCCGGTTCGGGGTATGACCAGAAGCAATTCGAATTTAACGGTCGGCCGTATACGGCATACTTCTATTTGCAGTTTGACACTTCATATCGAGCGAGAAGCAAATGTGAGACAGAGGCTTTGGTAGATGTTGTGCACGGTACACTAACCGTTCAGTTTAAGACGGGAGGAAGCGGGTATCAAACACGCACTGGCGGATATATCAGCTATACTGCCAAACAGAGAGCATCAAACAAAACCACGTTTTCCACGGCAGTTACCTATAGTTCCTCAATCGATGTTGCAACCGGAGTCAACTACATTGGTGGCAAAGCAACCTTTAACAAAAACATTATAACTTCTGGAACGCTGGGATTTTTGAGTTAATATCAAGCCTGTTAATAATTTCGATATAATCTAGCCTGACGGGAGGCGGAACATATGAAAAAACGCTTTTTTGCCTTTTCGGTTTGCTTGGCAGTGCTGCTGGCTTCCTTTACGGGATGCTATTCCGCTCAGAAGAATGGCCCATCGGCTCCAGCGTCCTCGCAGACCGTGCAGTCAGATTCCGGCAGCGGAACAGAGGAATCCGTAGAGATCAGGACTTATGTGCTTCCAGAGGAAAATGTACGGGCGGATTCCATATATGTTCCGTCTCCCTCAACCGGTGGTTTCTGGACATGGGCAGTCTTCACGTCAAAAACAATTCAAGCCTACGATCCGGTGACGAGAACGACCTATTATCCCTGCTATCAGGCGGGCTGCAAGCACAATGATGCCTCCTGTTCGGCTTATTTCGGAGATATTTCCTCGCTGGCAGAGTATCGGGGCAATTTCTATGCTATGATCTACTATAACGATGATACTGCATCGGCATTTGTTACGCGTCCTGTCTCCGGCGGCCCGCTTCGAATCCTTGCAAGTTGGGAACCGGAAAATGAAAACGAGGAATGCCGGTGCAGCCTGTATGGACTTTCTTTTGGAAAGGCTTATCTCATAGTGGCAAAAGAAACCTATACGATGACGGAGGATGGCCAGCAGGCATGTGTCGGTCAGGAGTACAGCAGGTGGAGTTTTGATCTGGAAACGGGGGAAATGGTGGAACTTATGACCGATACTGACGGTATCCTTCCATATATGTATGGCGTTTGGGAGGATATCGCTGTTTACCAGACGGTGAAAACAGTGGAGGGCGCGCCCGAGTTTGAAGAATGGATCATGCAGCAGCCGGAGGGCACAACGTCGTATCAGTACGGCCTGCAATATTACAAATATCGCGTTTATTCCAAAAATCTCAAAACAGGAGAAGAAAAAACGATCGTAGACGAGTCGGAAAATTTCGTATGGACGGCGGACCCACACATGAGCTGGGGACAGTACGTCGTGTATCAGATTGACCGGAGTGTGTACGTCTATGACATGGAGACGCAGACATCCAAGAAGCTGTTTACCCATGATCCGGGCTGGGATTTTTATAATTACATGATTCAGGATGGACATGTGATGGTTATTGGCGGAACGGAGGATACCTGCCGTGCATGGGCGGTCGACATTGCAGATGGATCAGTCATTGAGCTGGACACTCGCGGCGGGAATGTAGTGGCATTTGGCGCGAATTATGAATGCAACGGTTACTTCGCTGGTTTGAAGCGCAATTCGAGTGGAGATTTCGAGCAGTGTTACATCAGCAAAGAAGACTTTTACCGGAGCAATTATGACGGAGCGTTCCGCTGACAAACTTCAATGAATATTTGTTAAAAAATACAAGATTGTAGATAATACTGCAATCGTTTCCAACATAATCAACAAATATAGTAGTGCATTCGATGTGGCAACCGGAGTTAACTACATGGGTGGGAATGCGACCTTTAATGGCTATTCGGGAGTTAAAACCTCTGCTACGCTTGGGTTCCAGAAATAGCAGTAGTCTTGTTATATACTCTGGTATAGTCTAGCTGAATGGGAGGCGGAACATATGAAGAGACGCTTTTTGGCATTTTTGGTATGCA
>OGXO01001900.1_pt1 | contig 10956 bp, 8 predicted proteins | sample 1576321 | NCBI WGS metagenome assembly OGXO01 (sample SAMEA3541568, study PRJEB24748) | human gut metagenome | biome: human gut; feature: human-associated habitat; material: faeces | place: China | collected 2012 | reverse complement strand
TTGGATATATTCTTTTACCTTCATAGTATGTATGCTATGTATTTATGCAAAGAAAGGGATTTTTAATATAAAAAAATGTAATCTGGATTACATTTACCAAAGAAAAAATAGCCCATACTGAAAAGAAAAAAAGAGAAGCCCTTAAATTGCTCTTGTTTACTTAGTCCAATCCGGCCGATAGACTGTATCACTTTCGTCTATTTCTTATGATGGGAGAGGTTAAACAGATTCTTTTTAGTCCCCTAGAAAAACAAAACTCTACCAGTTATCTAATAATAGATATTCAGTAACCATCTTTCCTATGAAAAAACAGCCATAAAAAGTGCCTTCAACGCTTGTCCATAAGCAAATTATTTTTAATTTTGTAACTACACCATTGAAAACGGTATGCCGCTTTCAGCAAACCTGACGAAAGATATGCGTATATCAAGATTAAAAACCGACAATACCCGAAGGGAACAATCCCCCAGAGGTATCATTATAAATTACAGTATAAACCCCTTCGGACCTATAACCGGGTCGTAGATGCGTCTCTGCTCAACAATAATCATGCTTCTGCCCAACAGTGACCACATCTCTGCCCAACAGTGACCATCTCTCTGCCCAACAGTGACATCTATCGAGAGCGACCCGCCCCACAAGCCCCTACAAAGGTTTCGAAGACTAAAAACCAAAGCTTATGGCATTTTTTAAGAAAGTAATGAAAAAGATCAACAGTAAATGGTATCCGCAGACTGTTACAGTAGGAAAGCCGGTCACGACCGACGAAGTATCGCAACGCCTTGCCGCCGAATCCACCGTCAGCCCAGCCGACACGCTGGCCGTACTTAAAGCCCTTGGCGGAGTGTTGGGCGACTATATGGCCCAAGGCCGTACTGTAAAACTAGACGGGTTGGGCACGTTCTACTACACCTGCCAAGCGGGTGGTAACGGCGTAGACAGCGCCGACTTGGTGAAAGCCAGCCAGATCAATGGCGTACGTGTACGCTTTATCCCCGAGGCCCATCGCAAGGGAGGCAGCACTACAATGACCCGCACCCTCATTAGTGACAACATCTTCTGGGTAGAATGGGGAGGCAAAGATGCTGCTACCGGAGAGGAAGGTGGTGATATTGTAGATGATCCCACCGCCTAACAGTTAAACGGAACAAGACAGTTTACGAAGAGCCGATGAAAGGGCGCATTACACTCCCTTTCATCGGCTCAAAACATTTCCGCTTCTTTCTGCCAACTTAACGCCGCTTTTCCAAATCCAACAATTACAAATGAGGAATTTAGTAAGTATCTCTATATTATACTGCAAAAAGCAAATTATCAGACTCTTATGATAAGAATAGAAGCTCCAGTAAACCAAAAGGCCAACTAATACATAATGTATTAGTTGGCCTTTGGAAGATATCAGAGAGGATTACTTTTCAACTATTGACAATAACTGTAAATCGTAAACCAACGTAGTATAACCAGGTACTTTCACGGACGACCCCGCAGGGATATAATCAGACTTTCCCGTATTATTTGGCTGCATCTGCCAAGGTATATAAATCAACCAACGCTGCCCAACTTTCATATGTTGTAGAGCTTCGAACCACACAACTTCACTTACGGTTTTCGTTAGAGGAGAGTCAAAAGACGTTGGATCTTTTCCCTTAAAGTTCTCCTCAAAAATTTCACCTGTTATATACGAGCCTCGGAAAAAGACGCTAACAGAAGAAGTGTACAAAGGTATCTCATTCTTTATATCATCTCCTTCAGGAGTGATATCTTTATAGTACACCATGATACCCGGATTTGTCAAAGGACGAATAGTGTCTAAACGGGGATCTGTTTTATTTTCAAAAACAGTCCGCAAAGAATCAATAAATCCTTCATTACGAGCATGCCAATTATCAAATTTACCACTTTCTTTAGTCTCTTCACAAGAAGCGAAGAACAGACACAGTACAAGTAGTATCCATAAACTCTTTTTTATCATATTATAATATTATTTCCCGTAGAATCAATTAACGACAAAGCTAATCTTAGCCTTATATGCTTTATTATTATCACAAACAGCAAATGAAGGATACACATGGTCAGATCCCGGAACATCTACAGTTTGATCGGTCCAAACATACACAATTCCTGAAATTGGAGTAAGTGTAGGACTTTCCTGAATGAATCTGGCACGATAGTCAGCTTTACCTTTTGACTTAGGAAGATATACTCCAGAAGCACCAGCAGGGGCAAAAGAAAAAGCAAAATCTCTTGCAGGATCACTTTTCCATCCATACCACATTTTTTTTCGCGCTTCGAAATGAAACCACAATCCGGTACCATTATATGTCGTGTTCCCCAATGTCAATGTCCCTTTTTTAGTGGAAGCTTTAAAAATAGTCTTTTTGCTACCAACAGTTACAGTAAAACCATTCAATGGCAAATCAGAATCACCTGCTCTGGTCAAAACGGCTCCTGCATTATACTCCGGCAAATTTTTATCAGACAACAAACGATCCTCTTCACGCATTTGACGAGAGAAAGAAATCTTTCGCACTTCATTACCGACAACCACTGTTTGATTTATTCCTACAAGGAAAGCATCAATATCATTCCCGCATTCCGGTATGTAAGGAGACAAATCCGTAAGGTCTTCATCATTAAAAATAAAATATTGACTATATTTATTCTTATATTGATCATACTTTGACCTAAAATCAGCTTCACTTACCGCGGTTTCACCAATCTGCTCCAACTCTTCATCAGCAAGGATAAATAATTTCTCTAATGAAACAAATCCTAAACCATCTGTCAATTTTATACGCTCTTCGCTGTTCAAAGAGCTAAAATTAGAAAGGAACTTTTGATATTCATCCACAGAAGAGAATTGTAAACTCAGTTGATTCTGATCCGACAGATCAGAGTGTGAAGTTCTTGTAAGCGGAGTGAACTCTCCATGTTCCCCGATACTAACAACACGAAACGAATAAGTTCCGGCAACACTACTTTCTTCTTCTTTTTGACAAGCTGCCAATAATACGACAGCCAATGTTAACAATAGGATTTTTTTCATAATTAAATCTTTTAAATTATTGGATTGTTTTCAACAACGAGGTAATACTTACCCGGTCGGCAATGATATTATTCAATTCAGAGATTGCCACACGTTCCTGCTCCATAGTGTCGCGGTTACGCAGTGTCACACAATTGTCTTCCAATGTCTGATGGTCAACAGTCACACAGTACGGGGTACCGATGGCATCCTGACGACGGTAACGTTTACCGATACTGTCTTTTTCATCATACTGGCAATGGAAGTGGAACTTAAGATTGTCAATGATCTCACGAGCCTTTTCAGGCAGTCCGTCTTTCTTTACCAACGGCATTACAGCCAACTTCACGGGTGCCAATGCAGCAGGCAATTTCAATACGATACGACTTTCACCGTTCTCCAGCTGTTCTTCACAATAAGCGGCAGACATAATGCTGAGGAACATACGGTCGACACCGATCGAAGTTTCGATTACGTACGGAGTGTACGATTCATTCAACTCGGGATCAAAATATTTAATGCTCTTTCCGGAGAACTTCTCGTGCTGGGAAAGATCGAAATTAGTACGAGAGTGAATACCTTCTACTTCTTTGAAACCGAATGGCATCAGGAACTCAATATCGGTGGCGGCATTCGCGTAGTGAGCCAATTTATCGTGATCGTGGAAACGATAATGATCATCGCCAAAACCAAGTGCCTTGTGCCACTTCAAACGAATTTCTTTCCATTTCTTGAAATATTCCAATTCGCTGCCCGGACGAACGAAGAACTGCATCTCCATCTGTTCGAACTCACGCATGCGGAAGATAAACTGACGGGCTACAATTTCGTTACGGAAAGCTTTACCGATCTGAGCGATACCAAAAGGAACTTTCATACGACCGGTCTTCTGTACATTCAGGTAGTTTACGAAAATACCTTGCGCAGTTTCCGGACGAAGATAAATTTTCATGGCTCCATCGGCAGTAGACCCCATATCGGTAGAAAACATCAGATTAAACTGGCGGACTTCTGTCCAATTCTTAGTACCGGAAATCGGGCAAGCTATTTCTTCGTCGATAATTATCTGGCGAAGCTCTTCCAGATTGTTATCATTCAGTGCTTTTGCGAAACGTTCGTGCAATGCATCACGTTTTGCCTGATGCTCAAGAACACGGCCATTGGTGCTGCGGAACTGAGCTTCGTCGAAAGCTTCACCAAATCTTTTGGCAGCTTTGGCCACCTCTTTATTAATCTTATCGTCGTACTTAGCCAATTGATCTTCAATCAGTACATCGGCACGATAGCGTTTTTTAGAGTCTTTATTATCAATCAACGGATCGTTAAATGCATCCACATGTCCGGAAGCCTTCCAGATGGTAGGGTGCATAAAGATTGCAGAGTCAATGCCGACAATGTTTTCGTGCAGCAGCACCATGCTGTCCCACCAGTATTTTTTAATATTGTTTTTCAGTTCAACACCCATCTGTCCGTAGTCATACACTGCGCCCAATCCGTCGTAGATATCGCTTGAGGGGAACACAAAACCGTATTCTTTGCAATGTGATACTAACTTCTTAAAAACATCTTCTTGTGCCATCGTCTTATTTTCAATTTAGTCATTTACAATTTACATTTCATACATCTGCCTGTAAGCCAGACTCAGAAATAATCTGCAAAGTAAATGATTTTTTTCAATTAAATTCGTATTTTTGCCTGCACATCACCCAATAATGATGTAAAAAAGATAATTTGTTGTTAAAACCAGAGGGAAATTTGATTTTATGAGCGAAGAGAACAACGAGATTACGGAAGGACATTCTGACTATAAGCCGGCGGACTCACATAACGAAAGCATTAAACATCAACTTACAGGAATGTACCAGAACTGGTTTCTGGACTATGCTTCATACGTTATCCTCGAGCGAGCCGTGCCCCACATCAATGACGGACTGAAACCGGTGCAACGCCGCATCCTGCACTCCATGAAACGCATGGATGATGGACGGTATAACAAGGTGGCTAACATTGTAGGACATACGATGCAGTTTCACCCCCATGGCGATGCATCTATTGGTGACGCATTGGTACAGTTGGGACAGAAAGACTTATTGGTCGACTGCCAGGGTAACTGGGGTAATATCCTCACCGGTGACGGTGCGGCCGCTCCCCGTTATATCGAAGCACGCCTGTCAAAGTTTGCACTCGATGTAGTGTTCAACCCTAAAACAACCGAATGGAAACTGTCGTATGACGGACGAAACAAAGAACCTATCACCTTGCCGGTGAAGTTCCCACTTTTGCTGGCACAAGGAGTAGAAGGTATCGCCGTAGGACTTTCATCCAAGATCTTACCACATAACTTCAACGAACTTTGCGACGCTTCCATCAGTTACCTGCGAAACGAAGAGTTCAAACTATATCCCGACTTCCAGACCGGAGGTTCTATTGACGTGTCGAAATACAACGACGGTGAACGCGGTGGAGCAGTAAAGATACGGTCTAAAATCAATAAAGTAGACAATAAAACACTCGCCATTACCGAAATTCCTTATGGCAGGACTACGACTTCGGTCATCGACTCCATCCTGAAAGCCGTCGACAAAGGAAAAATAAAGATACGCAAGGTAGACGACAACACAGCAGCCAACGTAGAGATCCTTGTCCATCTGGCTCCGGGCACTTCATCGGACAAAACAATCGATGCCCTCTATGCTTTTACGGATTGCGAGATAAGCATCTCGCCCAACTGTTGTGTGATTGATGATCAGAAGCCTCACTTCCTCACCATCAGCCACGTCCTGAGAAAATCTGCCGACAACACGCTATCTCTGCTCCGCCAGGAACTGGAAATAAAAAAAGACGAACTACAGGAAAGTCTGCATTTCGCTTCTCTTGAAAAGATATTCATTGAAGAACGCATTTATAAAGATAAAGAGTTCGAACAGTCTAAAGATATGGATGCCGCCTGCGCACACATCGACGAACGGTTGACTCCTTTCTATTCGCAATTCATACGTGAAGTGACGAAAGAAGACATCCTCCGCCTGATGGAAATCAAGATGGGACGTATCCTGAAGTTCAATTCCGACAAGGCGGAAGAGGCTATTGCCCGCATGAACGAAGACATTGCCGAGATCAACAATCATCTGGCCAACATCGTGGAGTACACCATCCAATGGTACCGGATGCTTAAAGATAAATATGGGAAAAACTTCCCCCGACGTACTGAGTTGCGCAACTTCGACACCATTGAAGCCGCCAAAGTGGTGGAAGCCAACGAAAAGCTCTATATCAACCGTGAAGAAGGTTTCATCGGAACGTCATTAAAGAAAGACGAATTCGTGGCATGCTGTTCGGACATCGATGATGTGATCATCTTCTACCGGGACGGGCGTTACATGGTCACTCCCGTAGCCGACAAGAAGTTTGTGGGCAAAAACGTAATCTACGTCAATGTATTTAAGAAGAATGACAAACGCACCATCTACAACGTAGCCTACCGCGACGGTGCAGAAGGAACACACTACATCAAACGGTTTGCAGTCACCTCCATCGTACGCGACCGTGAATACGACGTGACACAAGGTAAACCCGATTCACGCATTTCTTATTTCAGTGCCAACCCCAATGGTGAAGCTGAAATCATCAAGGTCACCTTGAAACCTAATCCTCGTGTACGCCGCATCATCTTCGAGCGTGATTTCAGTGAAGTGACCATTCGCAGCCGACAAAGTCTGGGTGTCATTCTGACACGTCTGCCGGTACACAAAATTGTATTGAAACAACGGGGAGGCTCTACACTGGGCGGACGTAAAGTATGGTTCGACCGCGATGTGCTCCGCCTCAATTACGACGGCCGGGGTGAATATTTGGGTGAGTTCCAGAGCGACGACAGCATCCTTGTTGTGCTGAACACCGGAGAGTTCTATACCTCAAACTTCGATCTCAGCAATCACTACGAAGATAATGTGAGTATCGTCGAGAAGTTCGATGCCAACAAGATATGGACGGCTGCGCTTTATGATGCCGACCAACAGAACTATCCGTACCTGAAACGTTTCTGCTTCGAAGCCACTGCCCGCAAGCAGAACTATCTGGGTGAGAACAAACATAACCGCCTGATTTTACTGACGGATGAGTATTACCCAAGATTGGAGATCATCTTCGGAGGTCACGACAGTTTCCGCGAACCTGTTGTCATTGATGCCGAAGAGTTCATTGCCGTCAAAGGTTTTAAGGCCAAAGGGAAACGTCTCACTACTTATACAGTAGAGACCATCAACGAACTGGAACCAACCCGTTTCCCGGATCCGCCACAAACCACGGATGATGAAAACACGGATGAAGAACCGGAAAATCTGGACCCGGACAATGGTAAAACAGAAAACGACATACTCGATGAAATGACCGGACAGATGAAGCTATTTTAGCACAAGTCCAAGATAAAACTGCGTATGAAAGTAAATACAAGTATATTGCTATTATTAATGATAGCAATCGCTCTCCCTTCTTTTGGAGGGAACGGAAATGGTAACGGCACAGACTCACTTCAAGCTACCCGCTATGTGACACGTGCCACCATGTACGGTGTGGGATACACCAATGTATTCGACACCTATCTTTCTCCGCAGGAATATAAAGGTATCGAATTTCGTATCTCACGCGAAACAATGCGTATGACCGCCTGGGGCGATGGCAATGTCTCGGTACAGAACTTTTTCCAGGCAAACCTGGCATATACTCACAACCGGGTAGATAACAACAATACATTTGCCGGATTAGTGAATTGGAACTATGGACTGCACTATCAGTTCCGCATAACAGACAACTTTAAGCTGCTTGCCGGAGGAATGGGAGATTTCAACGGCGGCTTTGTCTACAATCTGCGCAATACCAACAATCCGGCCTCAGCCCGTGCTTACATCAACCTGGACGCTTCGGGCATGGCCATCTGGCATACAAAAATAAAAAATTATCCGTTGGCATTACGTTACCAGGTTAATCTTCCGGTAATAGGGGTCATGTTCTCTCCCCATTACGGGCAATCTTATTACGAAATATTCACACTCGGACACGCCAGTGGCGTAGTCCGTTTTACTTCTCTGCATAATCAGCCGGCGTTACGACAGATGATATCAGTCGACTTTCCAATCAGATATACCAAAATGCGCTTTAGCTATTTGTGTGATCTCCAACAATCCAAACTGAACGGAATCAAGACACATACTTATTCACAAGTTTTCATGGTGGGATTTGTACACGATCTGTTCCGTATCCGAAACAAGAACGGAACTCCCCTGCCACCTGCCGTCAGAGCCTATTAAAACAGAAGTGAATCATGAAGAATCCTCCTATCCATAGTATCCTGCAACAAAGCTTCTGCCTGATTTTCTTTCTGGCTCTCCTCTCTTCCTGTATCCGGGAAGAAGAGTATGCCAACGATCCACAAGGAAACTTTGAGCAGTTATGGAAAATCATCGACCGGCAATATTGCTTTCTCGATTACAAACAAATCGACTGGGATGATATCTATACCCAATATCAAAAACGTATTACCCCGAATATGAGCAACGAAGGGCTGTTCGAAGTTCTGAGTGAAATGCTTTATGAATTGCAGGACGGGCATGTCAATCTGGCTTCGGCACACAACGTGTCTTACTACGACGCCTGGTATCAGGATTATCCCCGTAACTTCCGTGCAGACCTGGTTGAAGATTCCTATCTGGGCCATGCCAGCACGGACTATCGTACGGCAGCAGGCCTCAAATATAAAATACTGAAAGACAACATCGGCTATATACGGTATGAAAGCTTTGCCGACCCGATTGGCAACGGCAACTTGGACGAAGTGCTCTCCTACCTGGCCATATGCAATGGACTAATTATCGATGTGCGCGATAATGGTGGTGGAAACGCGACAAATTCCGCCCGCATCGCTTCCCGATTCACTAACGAAAAGGTTCTGACAGGATACATCTGCCATAAGACAGGAACCGGACACAACGACTTCTCTAAACCCTATGCCATCTATCTGGAACCGGCCAATGGGGTACGCTGGCAAAAGAAAGCAGTCGTGTTGACCAATCGCCGTTCTTTCAGCGCAACCAACGATTTTGTCAACCACATGCGTTGCCTGCCCAATGTCACCATCATCGGAGATAAAACCGGAGGAGGATCGGGTATGCCCTTTACCTCCGAATTACCCAACGGGTGGAGCGTACGTTTCTCCGCCAGCCCGCACTTCGATGCGGAGATGAAGCACATCGAGTTCGGCATTGAACCGGACATTCAGGTAGATATGCTGCAAGAAGACGAAATGAGAGGAAAAGATACACTGATAGAGATCGCCCGCAGATTCCTCAGTAAATAACCTTCTGGTGTCTCACAACATGCCGGTTCGAGCCTTGTTATCCGAAAAACCGGTATATCTCACCTCCCAGAAAGCATTAACGCGGATTCTGCACCATATTCGGGTTAGCATCTATCTCCGCCTGCGGAATAGGTAATGCTACCCGCGGATCAGACGGAGCAATAACCGCAGCAGCAGCTACAGAAGGCAAATGCCAACCACCGGTACGATTTACAGACAAACCATTTCGCATGGCATCAAAGAAAGCATGTCCCTCTCCTACCAATTCCTTACGGCGTTCTTTCAAGATACGCTCCAGGCTCAACTCCGATTCTTTCACGCACTTCGCCGGATTAGCACGACTCACGATGGCATTAAGACAATCCAAAGAAAATTTCAGATTTTCTGCTCCCCCCAACTTAAAGGCAGCTTCGGCAGCATTCAGGTAAACTTCGGAGAGGCGGATTATACAAATGTCATTATCCTGCGGATTATCCCCCGTCTTACCCGGATATTTATTCAGATATTTAGGATGACCCTTGGAACCTTCGGGCAATAGGTCCTCTTCCGGTTTCTCCGGCAAACGATTCAATGAATGACGCACATCATCCGGATCTTCTCCCAACAGATCGAGGAATGCTTTGGTCAGTACAAGGTTGTTCCAATCCTTCACATTATCGGCATAAACCATCGGAGCGCCTTCACCTCCCGTTCCGCCATCAGGCTCGGAAAGAGTGTAGTAAAACTCAAACAGTGACTCAGAACTGAAGTCTTTTCCCCATACAGTAGGATATTCATCGTGTGTGAACAACTGATACAATCCACCGTTATTCATCACTTCCTTGGCCAAGGCGAGAGCCTTTTCATTATCATTCATATAAAGATATACCCGTGAAAGTAATGCTTTGACACTCCACACATTAAGATAACCGTTTTTCTTATCAGCGGAAAGTGCCGAGAGTTTCAGTGCACCTGTCATATCGTCTATCACCTGCTGATAGCATTCGGCCACCGTATTGCGGGCAGGCTGGTGAGTAGGCAAAGTTGTTTTAATCTCAATGGGTACTCCCAAAGAAGTACCATTGTTCAAGGTATAGGGCATAGCAAACAGACGGGTGAGATCGAACAAAGCCAATCCACGCAAAGCAAGCGCTTCAGCTTTGATACAGTTGAGAGCCACAGCATCATCGGTAACCACCGCACCGGATTCTATTCTTTCCAGCAGACTATTTGCCTGATGAATGACACTATAAGGCTGATTCCATACACGGGTAATATTCAAGGCATCATCTGCCGTGACATTGAACTCATAATAAGGTGATACACGTTTTCCGGCTCCCTTGCTGACACGTGCTTGAACATCTTCACCACGGCAATCGGCATAATAGAGATAATTATCACCATAATAACTATGTGAAGCGGCAATGCGATAAATGCCGTTCAAAGCTATTTGTGCTTCCTCAAGCGTACGGATGGCTTGCGGAGTAGTCACAGAGGTAGATGGATTTAAATTCAGCCAGTCGCCGGAACAAGAAGAACCCACAAGCGACATAGCGGCAAACATGTATATAAGTGTACGTTTCATATATCTGAATATTAA
>OGXO01001893.1_pt1 | contig 10988 bp, 15 predicted proteins | sample 1576321 | NCBI WGS metagenome assembly OGXO01 (sample SAMEA3541568, study PRJEB24748) | human gut metagenome | biome: human gut; feature: human-associated habitat; material: faeces | place: China | collected 2012 | reverse complement strand
TTCTTACCAAAAAGGAGCTATTTTTTACCAAAGCCACAAAGTTTTTTACACTACCTGAAAGTCTTATGGGGCTGTCTTTTCAGAACAGCCCCTCTTTAAATTTCTACAGCAATTCCTTGATTCCGGTTTCCGTATACAGGTCTTTTATGTTCACTTCTTTTACACTCAGTTTTTCCTTTTTGGAATCTGCACAGGTGATCTCCAGCGTTTCATCGCCCGTCAGCTTCTCTACCTGGCCGTCTGGCGCAACAATCGTATTTTCATCAAGAAATGTTATCGTTAGATAGTCACCTCGTTCAATTTCTTTATAAAAAGGGTTCACATTCCATTTTACAATCTCTACCGTTTTCCAGTCGCCATCTGCTGTCCTGCCAATTCTAACATAATCGCCATTGTCCTTTGGCTCAAAACTGATCGTTACCACTCCGCCCTCATTTAAAGAAGTAATTTTCATATCCTCAAAATCAGCAGTCACACCTGTGCCAACGTAACTTTCATATGCCGTTGCAATAATGCTAAAGATAATCATGCATATGAAAACGGTCTTGATAATTGACCGGACCGTCTTTTTTTTCAACTTTTTAAACGGATAAATCTCTTCCCGGATCTCTTCTGCTGTTTTCTTTACATATCTTTCAGAAACCATTTCTGTTTTCATAGCTTCCAGATGCTTCCTGCACTCCTTGCACTCCTGCAAATGCTCTTCAATAGCCTGATTGCTTTCAGCGCTTGTTAGTTCATCCAGATAGCTCGGTAATAAGTCTCTGATAATCTCACACTTCATCATGATTCCCGCCTTTCACAATTTTTTGCTTTGCCCGGTAATAGGTAACTCTGGCCCAATTTTCATTTTTTCCGAACAGCTCACCGATTTCTTTAAACGAAAAGGCTCCGGTAACCCGCAGAAGTACCACTTCTTTTGCAGTTTCGTCCAAAACATGTACCTTCCTGAATAATTCCATTTTCTCTTCTCTTATATTGAAACGATCCTCCACCGGTATGTCCTTTGAAGGAATGTCTTCTGTCAGCGGGCTTGTACCTTTTCTCTTTCGGTGCTCTACTTCCTGATACCATAAATGTTTGGCAATCTGGCAAAGCCATGTAGATACTTTGCAGCTCCCGTCATATCGGTTTGCGGAACGCACTGCCTGATAAAATGTTTCCTGGGTCAGTTCCTCTGCCATATCCTCTTCATAACAAAGGGAAAGCAAGAACTTGTACACTACCGTTACATATTCTCTGTATACAGAATCCATATCCAGCATGCTCTCACCTCTCTTTGCTTATATATCGGGAAAAGCGGGATTTCGTTACAGATTAATTTCACTTTCTTTATGAAATTATCATAGCAAGATTTCCTCTGTGGGTATATAAAAAATGCTATAAAAAAACGCTGAAGCCTTACGACATCAGCGCTTTTTTGTAAGGGACTATTTGACAGTCCTGTTTGATTCTATTTCCTTTGTTTTGCCGTCTCTTCTTTCGGCAGGATCAAATTCAGAAGAATAGCCATTAAGGTAGCCACAACTACAGGTGAGCTTCCAAATACAGTGGTGACCCACTCCGGGAAAGTAGCAAGGGATCCGGAAGCCTGGGTAATACCCATTCCCAGTGCAACAGACAGTCCGACGATGGAAGTGTTGCGGAAGTTCATTTCCTGCTGGAAGATCAGCTTGATCCCGGTCATGGCGATGGAAGCGAAGACCGAAATGGTGGCGCCGCCCAGCACACACTGCGGGATGGTGGTCAGCAGACCGGAAAACTTTGGTACAAAGCCGGCGATCATCAGGATGACGGCTGCCAGACCAAGGACACAACGGTTGATGACCTTTGTGGTGGTGACGATTCCTACGTTCTGGCTGTAGGTGGCTGTAGGAAGTCCTCCAAAGAAGGCGCATAAGATATTGCTGATTCCGTACATAATGATGCCGCCCTGCAGCTCCTTGTTCTCCGGCATCCGGTTCATGCTTCCAGAGGTAGTGGCCGAAAAATCACCGATAGCCTGGATTGAGTTGATAGCAAACAGTAGGCCGATGGCTACGCAGGCGGAGGGCTCAAAGCTCATAGAAAAATGCATCGGCTGGGGAAGCTGGAATAACCCTGCGGACTGTACTCCGGACAGGTCAACCAGACCGAAAGGAACAGCCAGGATATAGCCGGCAATGATTCCAATCAGGATAGAGGCCAGCTTTAAAAATCCTCTGGCAAAATGATTCAGCCCTGTTACCACTGCAAGGGTGAAGAAAGCTACCAGCCAGTTTTGCCAGGAGCCGTAGCTTTCACTGGAGGTACCGCCTGCCATGTAATTAACAGCAGTAGGATACAGAGAAAGGCCGATCGTAAAAACGACGGTTCCTGTTACGAGAGGCGGGAACAGCATGCGGATCTTTCGGATACAAAATCCTACGATGATGGCAATGACTCCTCCCACAACCTGGGCTCCCAGGATGGTGGCAATATCATAGGTGCCTGCGATAGCCTGCATACTGGGTACATAAGCGAAGCTGATGCCCAGGATGACCGGAAGGGCGCTTCCCAGCTGGAAGTTTCCGAATTTAATGAAGGGGAACAGCTGAAGAAGCGTGCTGATCGCAGAACAAAATAATGCGGCCTGGATCAGGATGACACGGTCCTGGGCACTGATGCCTGCCACACCGGCCACGATAATGGAGGGCGTTACACAGCCTACGATCATGGCAACAACGTGCTGCATGGCCAGAGGGAGCGCCTGGCCGAAAGACGGAGCACCATTCAGTTCAAATACAGACGCATGCTCTTTTTTAACAGACGGATTCGGGTTCATGTTTGGTTCTCTCCTTTGTATAAGCTAATATTATTTAACCTCCACTCTGCTGTTAAATTTATCCAGCAGGAGTGCGGCGATCACACCAACGACAAGACAGATGATATTTACAATGCATCCGGTGACAGAAGCAGTAAAACTGGAGAACGGGATGATCATCACAGTAGCGGCAATGACAATTCCGATAATTCCATGGAAGGCCAGAGAGTAAAAATGGTCAAACAGCGCATTGACAGCTTTTGCCAGGCAGATGACAGTAACCAGAGCTCCGATCCCCCCGGGAATCAGTACCTGAAAATCCAGATGGCCGATACCGTCCACGAAAGGCGTATAAAGCCCCAGCGGCATCAAAAGGGTGGAAAAGCTCATGCCAGGTGCGATCACGCTCAGAGCCAGGCAGAATCCGCAGAACAGGTAGGAGATAAAGTTTGCCTCGATCTCTACAGAAGCCATGTTCAACCCGCCAAGCAGAGCAAATATTACGATCATACAGACCACCAGGGAAACGTAGGAGCCTTTTGCCACGCCTTCCTCCCGGGCTTCCCGGAACAGAGAGGGGAGCATCCCGCTGATCAGTCCGATAAACAGGCAGACAGAAGGATCCGGATATTTATTCAGGAAGAAGGCCAGCAGATTGGCGATGCCAAAGAAACCGACGGCCCCTCCGATAAACACCGGGATCAGCGGCGGCACGTGAGTTTTAAAATTTTTGAACGGGTTCGATAAAAGCTCCATGATCGGTTTATAGATGCCGAAGATGACGCTTAAGACTCCGCCGGAAATTCCGGGAAGGACAGCGCCAAGTCCGATAAAAGCGCCTTGTACTACCCGGAACAGGAATAGCATTGGAGTATTCTTATTCTGTTTCTTAGTCATAACATACCTCTTTTTTTCTATATTTTATTACAACATATCTACTATAGCACATATACCATGCAGATTCTATGTGAAAATCAGAGAATTTCTCTCCCGGGCCGCCGCTGCGGATGGGCTTTAAGTACAGTGGCGGAAAGAACGGTCAGTAAAGATCCGGGCAAATACCAGCCCCAGGGGCAGCGCCAGAACGATCAGCAGCGCGGAAGCCAGCCAGGAGGCGGAATCACCCAAAGACATTTCTCCCAGATTATATACGGCACGGTAGAGATACAGCCCCGGCACCATGATCACGATAGAAGGTACGGTGATGGAGATCCTGGGATATCCAAGCGGTTTCTGGATCAGCGAGGACAGAAGCCCGGCCGTCAGAGCGCCCAGAAAAGCAGCTACGGCAGGAGGGCAGGACAGAAGATCCACAAGCTCCAGCCGGAGCGTATTGGCAATCATTCCGATCCAGGCAGCGGAGGCCGCCAGAGGTATCGGGCTGTTAAACATAATGGAAAATCCAAAAACTCCGCAGAAGCTGGCTGCGAGCCTCAGGAAAAACAGCAGAACCGGTGAAAGCGCCAGTGAGGGAAATTCTTCAGGCTGCAGGTTTAAAAGAAGAGCCATGGCCCAGGCGGTGACGGTAGCAACTACTATGATCATAACTGCATAAATCAGCCGTTCCAAACCAGAACGCATATCCTGTTTTGCAAAGTCGATGCCGCTTGTGATAAAAGGGAATCCCGGGATGATAAACAGCATGGAACAGATATAGCCGGCCTCGTGGCTGGAAGAAACCGAAAAAATCTCCTCGATCAGCTGTATTGATCCTGCATATACCAGACAGGCCAGTGCGACGGAAGACATGATACATAAAAATAAAGTATAATGCCGTCTGGTCAGTCTGGCACGGAGATAATTTCCTGCTCCTGCCCCTAAAAAGGTACAGAGCATTTCAATTACTCCTCCGCCAAGCAGAAAGCAGAACGCACAGCAGGCAAGGGCAGAGGCAAGGCCCAGCATAGCCGGAGAATAATGCCCGTGGATCTTATCAATTTCATCTAACTGGGAATGAAGCTGCCCGACTGTCATTTCCTTGCCGAATCTTGCAAAATTATTTACAAAACGTTCCATGCGGTCCAGCTTGGAGGTGTTAACCCCGGTGCTGGAAAGACTCAGAGAATGAGAAACAGAATTCTTTCCATCAAAACAGCTGTAATCGATGGAAAGAAGACCGATATTGGCATTGCATGTGATGCCAAGCTCCTCTGCCAGTGTGTTCATGGAACTTCTGACCCGCCAGGCTCCGGTTCCGCAGGACAGAAGGATCAGTCCGACTCTCCCGATCAGAGAAGATTTTTCGGAAAGACCAGACTGGATGGCCGGTATATTTTTAGCATGGGCTGTATAGTCATGCCAGTAGATGCTCATATGGTTGGGGGTGATTGGATTGGTTGGCATAAAAGTTCCTTTCTATAAGTAAAGTAAGTCGATGTTTTTCAAGTAACAGTATAGAGGGAATCAAGGAAAAGTCAACTGAATAAGTAAAACTTATAAATATCATTCAAAATCAGCAATGAGATATTTTGCCAGTAGAATTGGCTTGACAAATTATTCGTTGATGAATACAATAATCATATCAAAATAATTTGATGTGAGGTGTTGAGATGGAGGAAAAGCATCAGGAGCATGCAAAAATCTTCAAAGCGTTTTGTGATCCTAAGCGACTTGCTATACTGGAACAATTACGAAGCGGCGAAAAATGTGCCTGTAAACTTCAGGAACCTTTGAATCTGACACAATCAGGATTGTCATATCATATGAAAATACTCTGCGATTCAGGAATTGTAGACAGCAGGCAGGAAGGGAAATGGACTCATTACCGCCTAAGTATAGCCGGTAGGGATAAAGCGCTTGAGTTACTTAAAATGCTGGCTACACCTGACTTTGAACAATCTGAAAGTTGTGAGGATACAAATTGAACGTCATCTAAGTTAAGATGGCGTTTCATTCAGCATAATACATCAAAAAAATTTGATATCATCTTGAAAGAGAGGTTATTATATGGGAGTATGGAGATTTATTCAGGATCAAGTGCTTGGGATGGATTGGCTAAATAAGGTGATCGGTGCCGGGCTGTCCGCAGTTGGACTCGATGTGACAGAACGTATAGGGGGCAGTATTCAATTTTTTCTTTATGATGTTTTGAAAATTACAATCCTTCTTTGTTTTTTGATATTTGTGATTTCATATATACAAAGCTATTTTCCGCCAGAACGCAGCAAGCGTATTTTAGGAAATTTTCATGGCATTTGGGCGAATATTATTTCAGCTTTGTTGGGAACAGTAACACCGTTTTGTTCTTGCTCATCTATTCCGTTATTTATCGGCTTTACAAGCGCCGGGCTTCCATTGGGGGTAACATTCTCATTCTTAATTTCATCGCCAATGGTCGATCTTGGCAGTCTCGTTTTGCTGATGAGTATTTTTGGAACAAAGGTGGCTGTTGTTTATGTAGTATTAGGTTTGGTTATTGCTGTGGCTGGCGGGATGATTATTGAAAAATTGCATATGGAGAAGCATATAGAAAAGTTTGTTCTATCAGCGGGGAGCGTGGACATCGAATCTCCGGATCTAACAATACAGGAACGTCTGACCTATGCAAAGGAACAGGTGCTTGGCACATTTAAGAAAGTGTTCCCATATATTTTGTTAGGGGTTGGCATCGGTGCAGTGATTCATAATTGGATACCGGAGAGCTGGATTGAGGCAGTTCTGGGCAGCAATAATCCTTTTGGAGTCATACTGGCTACGATTGTGGGTATTCCCATGTATGCAGATATTTTTGGTACGATTCCCATAGCAGAAGCTCTGCTTTCCAAAGGCGCGCAGCTTGGAACCGTTTTATCTTTTATGATGGCGGTAACCACCCTTTCCCTTCCTTCCCTTATTATGCTCCGTAAAGCCGTTAAGCCTAAGCTTCTGGCGTTATTTATAGGTGTTTGTGCACTGGGGATTATTGTGGTTGGTTATCTGTTCAATGCACTTCAGTTTATAATTATTTGATTTATATATGTTCATAAAATCAATAGGAACTAATATTTCCATATGAAATGAATAAAGGGAGGAAATGAAAATGTCAAAGAACACACAACTATATGTATTAACAGGATTTTTAGGGTCAGGAAAAACAACGGTATTATTAAAAATGCTGCAAAATCTAACGGGAAAAAAGATAGGAGTTATTCAAAACGAGTTTGGGAAGCTGAGTATAGATGGTACGATTCTTCGGAATGACGATCTCCAGATGGTAGAGATTAACAGGGGATCTATTTTCTGTTCCTGTTTAAAATTAAATTTTGTGCAGGCTTTGGCAGAGATGGCGGAGCAGGATTTTGATTATCTGTTTGTAGAAAGTTCTGGTTGGGGAGATCCTTCGAACGTAAGAGAATTGCTGGATGCTGCAAAAGTTGCATCTGGCAAAGAGTATGATTTTAAAGGAGTTATTTGTTTTGTAGATACGGTGAACTTTTTGGAACAGGTAAAGGATGAAGAAACTGCATATCGGCAGCTTAAGCACTGTAATCTGGCTGTACTAACTAAAATTGATGTTGCTGACGCAAAACAAATTGAACAAGTGAAAGAAAAAGTTCGTGAAATAAATCCGGTTTGTGAGATTTTGGAAAGTGCATTGGGAGATATGGATTATGATTTCATGAAAAAGGATTTGCTTATATATCAATGGGCAGAATCAGAAGAAACAACAAATTCTGTAGACACAAAGCCTAAATCGATCTTTTTAGAATATGAAGGGGAAGTAGGCAAAAAGGAGTTGGGTGATTTTTTAAAGGAGATTGCAAAGGACGTTTATCGTGTGAAAGGATTCTGTAAGTTAAAAGATACGGGCTGGAATCAGGTAGATGTTGTTGGTCCCATTATTGATTATAAAGAAGCGGAAACCTTTGAAAAATCACAGCTTGTATTTATTTCTAAGATTGGACCAATGATTATTAAAAAAATTATGGAAAATTGGCAGAAATACGTAGGAACAGAGATGAAACTAAAAAACTAAAAGAGGTGAAAATATGAACATTAAGGTAATAGGAACCGGATGTGAAAAATGTGATAAGTTGTATAATAACGTAAAAGAAGCACTAGAAGAAACAGGGATACAGGCAGAAGTGGAAAAGATAGAAGATCTGATGGAAATAGTAAAGCTAGGAGTCATGACATCTCCGTCTTTGATGATTGACGGCAAACTCGTAGTCTCTGGCAGAGTGGCCAAAAAAGATGAAATAGGGAAATTTTTTACGGAGGATATTAAATGAGTCAAGAGGTAAATTTAGCTGCGGATTATGATTACAGAAGCAATAGGCTTGATATACAATGCAGTGGAAAGCCTAAAGTTGCATTTGTTTGTGTGCACAATTCTTGTCGAAGTCAAATAGCGGAAGCTTTGGGAAAGCTGTTTGCCAGTGACGTGTTTGATAGTTATTCTGCTGGTACAGAAATAAAGAGCCATATCAATCCGGATGCAGTGAGAATAATGAAAAAGCTTTATGATATTGATATGGAACAGACTCAACGGAGTAAACTTTTATCAGATATTCCTCCTGTAGATATTGTAATTACAATGGGATGTAATGTGAACTGTCCGTATTTGCCTTGTAAATATAGAGAAGATTGGGGGTTAGATGATCCCACTGGAAATACAGATGAAGTATTTATTAAAGTGATTAAAAGCATTGAGCAAAAAATATTTAAATTAAAGGAACAGCTAAATGATAAAAAATATTGATGCTGTCAGAGGGAATGTAAGCGGTTTTAAGACTGTTTGCATTCCTTTTTTGTTTTTGCAGCAGCAAACTAAATTTCATATAAGTAAAACTAATTCATAACGCCAGAAATTAAAATTGATTCATATGCAAATATATCTAAAATAAATTAAAGAAGTATCTGTAAATACGAATTTGTAGTAGAAAGGCGGAACATACATGAAAAAGGACGTAATGATATTGACAGGAGCGGGACAGATCGGCATGGCCATCGCCCGCCGTTTGCAGAAGGGAAAAATGCTCTCTTTCACAATGAAACCCTTCAGAAGATCGGACAAAAGCATGGGAAAACTGTTGCCCAGGTGGTGCTTCGCTGGCTGTTGCAGCGAGGAATCGTATGTATTCCTAAGAGTGTAAGGAAAGAACGTATGGAAGAGAACTTTGCTGTATTTGATTTTCAGATGGATAAAAGTGATATGGAACAGATCGCTGCGCTGGACACCGGGAAAAGCTGCTTTTTCGACCACCGGGATCCGGCCGTTGTAGAAAATCTGGCAGGTCTGGTGAGAAATGTATAGCAGGTTATAAAATAGACATGGAAAGATTTTATATTGGTGGCTTGCTTCCGGCGCGAGTACGGGAGCGGCCACTTTAATATCCCCTGGCATGACATTCTTTTCAGTGATGGACTATGCAATTAACATTGTAATTTTAGCTGCAATATGATATTCTGTGATTACAAATTTCAACGGTGTTCTTGCCGTATGTTATCAAAACCGAAAGGTGTCTTATTTTCGAAGATTCATTCTCGAAACGATCCCGGTAATGGAAATGAAAGTTCATAGGAGGAATGTGTATGGCAAATATCTTGCAGCAATATTTTCCAGCAATCCGCACACAAGAGGAGATCATGGAAGAAATAACAGAAAGTGAAAGACTGTGGATTCTCTGGCAAAATTGGAATGTGGATCAGCAGAAAGAATTTCTAAACTTTTGTACAGGGATAAAAGGAATCAAGATTTTGTATGATTCTTTTTTCAAAGAAATCATGGATCCTGATACAGCCCCAGAGCGTCTGGAGGAATTATTGTCGCTGATTCTGGGACAGAAAATCCGGATTTTAAAAGTTCTTCCGAATGATTCTACAAGAATCGCCGATGAGAGTTCCCTGGTCATTATGGACATTGTTATAGAGCTGGCGGATCACAGTATAGCAAATGTAGAAGTGCAGAAGCTGGGATACAAATTTCCAGGGCAAAAAGCGGCCTGTTATTCTGCAGATCTTTTACTGCGTCAATATAAAAGAATCAAAGGAGAAAAGGGAAAAACATTTAGCTATCGTGATATAAAAAAGGTATATACCATCATATTTTATGATCACAGCCCAAAAGAATTTCATGATTTTCCAGAGGACTTTATTCATCGGTCTTCACAGAAGACCAGTACAGGGATCGAGATTGATCTGCTGCAGGAATTTGTGTTTATCCCGCTTGACAATTTCCGCAGGATTCTTCACAATAAAGGTATCAGAAACAAACTGGATGCGTGGCTGACATTCCTCAGTGTAGACGATCCGGAGATGATCGTGGAGCTGATCAGAAAATATCCTCAATTCCGGAAATATTATGAGGAAATCTATCAGCTATGCCGAAATACGGAGAAGGTGATGAACATGTTTTCCAAAGAATTGCAGGAACTTGATAAAAATACAGTGCAATATATGATTGATGAAATGCAAGATGTGATCGATGAGCAGAAAAAGGATCTGGATAAGAAGCAGGATGTGATCGATGAGCAGAAAAGACTGCTTGGCGAGAAGGAATCTGCACTTGCGGATAAGGAAAAGGAGATCGCTGAATTAAAAGCGCGCCTGGGTGAGAAATCGACATCTGACAACGTTTGACAATGGCGGAAAGGTGTGCTAGACTACTTAAAGTTCTCGGAGGGCTGACTGTAAAAGGACAGATGATGCAGGCAGCCGGATAAGAGGCAGGCTTAAGATGCCTGTTCCTCGGAGGGAAAATCATTCAGAAGAAATGACGGACCGGATAAGAGACGAGCAGAAAGCTTGTTCCTTATCCGGTTTTTTCTTGCAGAGGAAATGTACATTTTTGTTTTAGCAGGAGGATGAGAAAATGGATTTTCTGAACGGGAAGATCAAGACAATTTATTTTAAGTATCTGTCGTGTATTCGGGATATGTGAAAGTAAATTTGCCGTCAAGGTCAAGTTTAACATTTACCTCTTGTTCCTTTTCGGGATACAGATATATAACAGGTTTTCCGCCTATACCGGCACAATTTTCCTTTATTCCCGAAACAAAATTTATAACGTCCTGCTGTTTTTCAACGCTTTCCGCATAAGCGTATATGTGATAGCTGACTTGGTCGTGTTCTACATACGTCTGCATATAGTTATCTTCATTATACAACAGCCATTCCAAATCATTGCCTAAAAATTTGCTTTTAACTTTCTTATATGCCTTATTGCCGTTACAACGACGTTTGCAAAGTTATAGGTAGGCATACCGTCTGTCTTTATAAGTATCTG
>OGXO01001866.1_pt1 | contig 11075 bp, 14 predicted proteins | sample 1576321 | NCBI WGS metagenome assembly OGXO01 (sample SAMEA3541568, study PRJEB24748) | human gut metagenome | biome: human gut; feature: human-associated habitat; material: faeces | place: China | collected 2012 | reverse complement strand
TGTAAGGGTAAGTCTCTTGTTTTTAACCATTCGTCCATCGCTTTTCTCCTTTTCCTTGTAACAAAAGTGAATAATATCCACACAAAACACCATCTTCTTCAAATACATACATTGGCCTATGCTCTCCATCCATATGCCAATACAATCTATTTTGCGTAGTTGCAAAAGCTGTAAACCTAGGAGCATTTTCCTCCGTAAAACCATATTCATCTGCAACTGTAAAAAAACTTTTTTTAATAACTTCCACACATATTGGTATTTCTTCAGATTTTATTTTTCTTATCATTATCACACCTCATAAATTCTAAATTTGCGCGTTTCTACAAACGGTGCATAAATGCAATGAATTGGCTGACGGGAGCTTGCTAACATTCAGACATATTCACTTACATTTATATAGCGCGACAGCGCGACATGAGCATGAAGCGTAGTGGAATGCGAATGCATCGCGTAGATAAATTAAAGTTTGTCTATTTTAACACTTCTTTCCACTCTCCATTTTCTTTCCAAAAATAATATTCGCTTATATTTTTATCCAAGAAAACTTTTAACATCTTATCCATGCCTTTTGCCATTTTTGCTTTTTTCATCTCGTCTATTTTAATCCAATAAACTTCACCTTCATCAGATGATAATAATTGCCCTTCAAACACATTGGTTTTGTAAAATAAAACCATGTATCTTGAACCGTCGTCATTTATCCAGTCCTTTATTCCACATAACACAGGACAAGATATATTTAATCCTGTTTCCTCAAATACTTCACGAATTACCGCATCAGTAAAAGACTCCCCCTTTTTAACGTGCCCCCCAGGAAATGTAATTCCGCAATACTCAGCATCTATTTTTTCTTGTACCAAAACCATGTTGCCATCATATACCATACACATATTTGTTATTGTTACTAATTCATTTCTTGCCATACTTTGCCTCCACAAATTGGAATTTATCTATTTGCATAATCAATCAAAATCTTCTTACAACTACTACAACGATAAGCCTCACAATGAGGGATTCCTCCTGAACCTTTACTCAATTCCAGATCGCCCGATTTTTTAATACGAAAAACTTTTGTCACATTATCAACTGCAAAAGTAATGTCTCGTGAACTCATCAGGTATCCTCTAATCATTTCATCACCACAATATGGACATTTCATACAGATTCACCTCCTATAAATTCTGATTTGTTAATTTCATTAAATATGAATTTTATCTTTCTCCAGTGGATACAAATATGTAATCGGATTCTGTGCCGACTGATTTAACTTCAGTCCGACGTTCTTAATATCTGCGATAGTCTTCAGTTTCAACTTCTCGCTATTAGGACTGCCCAGGCTCTCTTTTTCATGTTCAAATACTCTGTTTTTAGTGCCTTTTCCAATATAGACGATTTGCTTTGTGCGTGGATCTATGAGTCCATACACATAATAATCTCCAAGTGAAAGAAGGCTCTTCTCTGAAAATCTATCCGTAGAACTCACCACCTATTCGTTACTCGTTTTTATCTGCTCTCCGTCTGGGAAAATAAATGACTGTTCAAAGGTAACACCCATGACATCAGCTATCAGCTTTAACTCCTCAAGAATCACAGTATCTCGTTTCAGTTTCTTTCCAAAGTTCTGTGGAGTCTGACCTATCTGTCTGGCAAGTTCTGAAAGACTTATATTCTTTTTATTACATAATTCTTTAATCATATCGGATGTTTTCAATCATATCACAGTTACACTTTGTATATTTTCTCTGTGTTTATTTTTTCATAAATCACAAGTAAACACTTCTGTATAATCGGCCCAATCTCAATATTCCTGTCTATCCGACTATAAAAACATCAAGGTTTTATGCTCTTTGCGTTCTTCGTAAATCTGTACATTATCCACTAACTGTGATAGGAACTCTCGTTTCTCAGCTTCGTTCATTTTGGCATACAGCTTATCGAAGAAAATAAGTGCCTTGTAAATGTTATCCCCTGTAATCTTATCTGCCAGCAGAGAGCGTTTCTTAGCCTTTGCAGATACCAGCAGTTCCTCTGCTTTCTCTATTTTATCATAAGTCTTGTACAAATGGTTCTCTAAATCTGTTTTTCTTCGCTGATAATGCTTATCCTCATAATCAAGAGAATCAATATCTGACAAGATAGTATCTTTATTATGGTATAGCTGTCTTAATTGTTTTTCATAATTTGCTATTTCCTAATCTAATGCACTGGTGTCTACTTCCATATTTATCTTGCTGCGTATTAAATCTGAAAATTTAGGATTGTTAACCAGTTTACTTATCACCTCTTAATGTCATTTTTGCAGTCAAAGCATGACTACTAATTATACCTGTTTATCTGGCAATGAAAGTAATCTGTTTATTACCGGATGAATGATTGCTGTCTCTGTAATCTGATTAATGGCACAAAGCTTTTTCCCTGCATCCTTACTGGATGCTCCACAATGATATACCCTCTCTGTTTCTTCACCATAATCAAGTACAATCAATCTGTCGTGACAATCCGGATTAGGCTTAATCCGAATCGTTGGATATTCATTTTGAAAATCCATCACTAAAGAGTTTGTAAGAAATCCTCTCCCACCTTTCCCATTCTCTGTGAATAAAATGACTTCCACGCCGTCTGCTTTCTGTGAAAGGTGTTGTAATGATTTTGCATTCATATAATCATCCACAACATAGATTGATTTCTTTGCCTGTTGATAGATTCCTATGTAAGCAATGTCAGCTTCTAACTTCTGGCCTTTATAAATAACAAAATTCTTAAAATCTTTTTCCGAAATAAAATTTTCACTTAGCTGTTCAACGTTCTTTTGAATCAAATCAACATTTTTGTCTGTTTGTTTCTGTTTATCTATCAGCCCCGCTGTATGCACCGATATTTCTGTAACTTTAGACGATAGTAATTCCATTTCAGATCTTGTTACAAATTGCTGATTCTGTCTAATATAATGCCGCATTTCTCTAAATGTACGCATAATAAAAATACTTTGTTGTTCAGCTAATTCTCCGCGAAGTACCGTAGCAAGCATATAAATTCCCTGTTCTGTAAACGCAAACGGCATTTTTTTAATATTGGAACCCTGCCTATTGCTCTTTTCGTTCAAAGTCGCAATTTGCGACTTTGAAAATTTCTCTGGTATTTCTTCTTTATTCAGCTGAAACATAAAATCCTCTGGAAATCTGCTAATATTTCGCTTTACCTGCTCATTTAATCGTTTGACTTCATACCCATAAAGTTCTGCTAAATCTTTGTCTAACATTACCTGTTGACCACGAATTATATACACCTTACTACAAATATCATCCGTAGTAATCAATTCTTTTGTTTCTTCCATTATTCCTCCACCATACTTTCCATTTGCTCCAGTTTCTGCAATGCTTTCATATATGCCATCAGTCTTTTATACTGATCATCTCCAAGACTGTGAATCTGCTTCAATATCTTAATATCCGATCTGGTAACTTCATAATCCATATCTGCATCTTTATATTCCGGATCAATTCCTTTTCCTGTTAAAAGCTGTTCAGGTGTAATATCCAATGCGTCACATATGGATAACAGACAGTCTGCTTTTGGATTTGTCTTTTTCTTTTTCCAGTCACTGATGTTGCTTGTTGCAATCCCGGTTCTTCTCGACAGTTCCAACTGGGTCATATTCTTCTGCTCCATTATGTAAAAAATTCTTTCACTGATAATCATATGTGTTCCTCCGTTATATTATATATCCGTATTTATCTATTTTATTTCCGTTTATACGGTCAGTCTATCATGCCACAGCATTTCTTTCAATAGAAACGATAATATTTCTGAATTTCTCAATATTTTCTGTTTTATATAATTTCATGTACAACTGTTTTATTCTCTTCATGCGAAGATAATTATCCGGATCCGGTAATTGGTCCAGTTCCATTGCGTCTGCATACTTTGCTATCATTTCTCCAATGAAATTCGCCAAATCACTCCATGCATCTCTTTCTTTGATAACTTCTTTATTTTTAATCATATTTCAAATCCTTTCTTTTTTGCAAATTGGCAAGCAGTGCCCCGATATATACCCGGCGCATTTTTGCTTGTTGGGGAAAATGCCCCAATCCCCTCGAACTGCGGATAAACCGCAGAGCCACGCTAACGCTTTTTATCAGTTCACCTTCTCTTCTTTGAATCTTCCTCATATACGCACTCATATTTTGAACTCCGGCTTTCTTCATCCGATCATGCAGTATTTCCACCTCCTCCAGTTTAAATTTCACATAAATACCTTTTGAATACTCTTTCACTTTGCATTTCCTCCACTCTTTTTACTTTGTTTTTTAGAAATCACTCTATCGGGGCAATTGATGACTTTCTAAAAATAGGCAACAAAAAAGCAACCGATGTTACTCGATTGCCATGCTGCCACTTTTGCAAGACTATATACGCTCAAAAATTTGTTAGTATTGTACAAACAGTTTTGTGAATAATTCTGTCCATTTTCCATTACAAAATGATAATTGACTTTTTAGAAATAGTTGTTCTCAGATTTTCTACAAAATTAGAAAAAGCCCAAACCACAAGGGTTTGAGCTCCATTTGTACATTCGTATTTTCTGCTTTGGGGTATAAAATCTCTGCTGTTAAATATAGAATATTTGTTCGTTTTTGTCAATTCTTACGTGCAATTTTTCTCTTTCTTCTTCGGCAATTCTTCCCCCATAGTCTTTATTGGATGCCTGACCACAGTCTTCAGTTTCTCAGGTGCCACTCTCCGCAGATGTCAAATCCAGTTCACCCATATCCAGTCTCACATTCACATGATGCTTCGCTTCATGAAGTTTGGACAATAAGCATACCGTCTCCACATGTGTTGTCTGACCAAACATATCACAAGGTGTGACCTCTTTCAACTTATAACCATTTTCACTAAGCCACTTCACATCTCTTGCAAGCGTTGCGCTGTCACAACTTACGTAAACTACTCTATCAGGGTTCATTCCTACTATTGTTTCCAGAAGCTTATGATCACAACCCTTTCTCGGTGGGTCAACAACAATAACATCCGGCTTACATTCCTCGTCATCTTTGTGATTTTCAAAATATTCCGTTACTACATCCTCTGCTGCTCCAACGAAAAATTCTGCGTTGTCGATGTTATTTATCTTAGCATTTATTTTTGCATCAGCAATTGCTTCCGGTACTATTTCAACACCCAAAACCTGTTTTGCCTTTTTTGCCAGAAATAAGGATATACTTCCAATTCCACAATACAAATCCCATACTATTTCATTTCCTGTTAAGTTAGCATATTCTAAAGCCTTATTGTATAACTTTTCTGTCTGAACCGGATTAACCTGGAAAAATGACAATGGAGAAATTCTAAATTTCACATCTCCAATATAATCCTCAATATATCCGGGGCCATATAAGTTAATCACCTTGTCCCCAAGAATCACATTGTTTTTCTTAGTATTAATGTTAAGAGAAATGCTATACATTCCTTCAAGTTTACATAACTCTTCTGTTAGTTTTTCTTTATTAGGAAGATTCTTTCCATTTATAATTATGCAAACCATTATCTGTTTAGTTTTTGCACCAATTCTAATTAGGACATGACGAACCAAACCCTTGTGGGTTACTTCATTGTAAGGCTTAATTCCGTACTGAACCATAAATGCCTTAACCACATCCATTACTTCCCTGTTAACATCTCTTCCATCAATTTTTAACCCAAGGTCACAGCTTTCTATATTTATAATAGAATGAGTTCTTCCTGCATAAAAACCTGAAATAATATTTCCTTCCTTATCTGTTCCAACTGGAAATTGAGACTTATTTCTATAGTTAAAAGGCTCATCCATTCCCATTACATCATTCATTACGAAGTCGCTCTGACCACCGATTCGCACAAGATTATTATAAACCTTATTCTTCTTAAATCTAAGCTGCTCCTTGTAATTAATGCACTGAATTTGGCATCCGCCACACTGTCTTGCAACATTGCATCTTGGCAAAACTCTGTCCTTTGAAGGCTCCTTAATTTCCATTAATCTTGCAAAACCAAAGTTCTTATTAGCCTTCATAACCTTTACTGTAACTTTGTCGCCGATTACTCCGTCTTTAACAAAAAGAGTATAGCCATCAACTTTGCCTATACCCTCTCCGTTTACGCCTAAATCTTCAATTGTTAAATCTAAAATATCATTTTTCTTAATCATGAAAATTCCTTTAAATAATTATCTGTATATTTTTTCGCATATTTATGCTAATTATTGCGTATTTGTATTATTATCTATTTATTTATTACTTTAATTCACTTGTCTTTCTAACATTAGTTTCAAGCAATCTGTTGTATCCTAACCACTGGTCTGATGAAGCAGAACTGTTACTGTTTAAAAGTTCTGTCATTGTCTCAATCTTTGCATCTGCATTGTCTGCAAGATTAAGTGCCATTGCCTCAATAAGTGCAGGTTTTTTAGGTGAACCATATTCAAGTTCTCCGTGATGTGCAAGAATACAATGCTTCAATTCGTTCTTTAACTTAGTTGGAAAATCAGGAATTGAATCCATAATCTTTCCAAGCATTTCTGACCCCATAACAATGTGTCCAAGTAACTGGCCTGCATCTGTGTAATCATTCATTGGAAAGTCTGAAAGTTCATAAACCTTTCCAATATCGTGACAAATAGCTGATGTCATAAGTAAATCTCTATTTAAAATAGGATATTGTTTTGCAAAGAAATCACACATCTTTGCAACTGATAATGTATGTTCAAGCAAGCCGCCAATAAAACCGTGATGTACGCTTTTGGCTGCTGAATGCTTCTTAAATGCTTCCGCAAATTCTGTATTGTCAATAAATAGTTTTGTTAAAACCTGTTTATAATAAGGGTTATTAACACCGGCGATGAATTTTGTTAATTCCATCATCATTTCGTCAATGTTTTTGTTAGTACATGGTAAATAATTAGTCGGGTCAACATCTGTTTCGCTAATCTTTCTTGCACGCTTAATACTAAGCTGTGTCTGACCGTTAAATACTGTTACATCACCATTTACTTCAACATAATCAAGTGCATCAAACTCATCTATCCCCATTGAGTGCGGATCCCATATCTTGGCGTCCAAGGAACCTGTTTTGTCCTGAAGAATAACATTCTCGTATTCTTTTCCTGTTTTAGTCATTGCAGTAGTTCTCTGTCTGCACAAATATGTTTCCTGAATTCTTTCGCCCTCTCTTAATGTTTCTATATATCTCATCTTTTCCTCCAAATGTTAAGATTTTCTTTACCTGACAGTCAATCTTTATTATAATTGATTATGTATCTAAATACAAGAATTGGAGGCTTTATCATGAACGAAAAAGTTCTTAAAACCCTTGAATACTATAAAATAATAAAAATGTTAGAAAATCAGGCAGGTTCTGAGCCTGGCAAGAAGCTTTGCCACGCACTTGTTCCATCTGCCGATATTCATAAAATAAAAGAAAATCAGAAACAGACAGGTGATGCCTTATCACGAATCTGGCAGAAAGGAAGCCTTTCTTTCTCAGGTATTCACAATATTGGCGAATCCATTAAAAGATTAGAGATTGGAAGTACTCTTGGCACCGGAGAATTACTTAGAATTGACTCCCTTTTAAAAGTTGCCTTAAGAGTTAAAACTTTCTCCCGCCGTGATGATGAGGCTGAAAGAGATAGTCTTGATGACATGTTTGAGGCTATTGAACCTTTAACTAATTTGAAGAATGACATTGAAAGATGTATTATTTCAGAGGATGAAATAGCTGACGATGCATCTGCTAATCTTAAAAATATAAGAAGACAGATGAAGATTACCAACGACCGTGTTCACAGCCAGTTGTCATCTCTCATTAATTCCCAGTCAGGTCACACTTATCTTCAGGATGCCCTTATTACAATGAGGGATGGACGTTATTGTGTACCTGTTAAGCAGGAATACCGTGGCAATGTTAACGGTATTATTCACGACCAGTCTTCAACAGGTTCTACTTTGTTTATTGAACCTGCTGCTGTTGTTGAACTTAACAATAAACTCCGCGAGTTAGAAGGCAAGGAAGCTGATGAAATCCAGATTATTCTTGCAAACCTTAGTATGGCTTGTGCTGAACATATTTACGAATTAAAAACAGACATGAAAATATTACCTAAGCTTGACTTTATTTTCGCTAAGGCTTCTCTTGCAAAAGAAATGAAAGCTTCAATGCCTGAGTTTAATGATCAAAGACAGATTAATATTAAGAAGGGACGCCACCCTCTTTTGGATCCTAAAAAGGTTGTGCCTATAGACATTCATCTTGGAAAAGACTTTAACCTTTTGATTGTTACAGGTCCTAACACCGGTGGTAAAACAGTTTCACTTAAAACTGTAGGACTTTTAACGCTTATGGGCCAGGCGGGACTTCATATTCCGGCTTTTGAGGGCAGCAAACTTGCAGTTTTCAAAGAGGTTTTTGCTGACATTGGTGATGAACAGAGCATTGAGCAAAGCTTAAGTACTTTTTCAGCTCATATGGTTAATACTGTTAATATACTTAATCAGGCAGATCAGGATTCACTGGTACTTTTCGATGAACTTGGTGCAGGAACGGATCCTGTGGAAGGTGCAGCCCTTGGCATTTCAATTCTTACTTTTCTTAAAAACATCGGTTCAAGAATTATGGCAACAACACATTACAGTGAATTAAAATTATTTGCCTTATCAACTGAGGGAGTTCAAAACGCAAGTTGCGAGTTTGACGTAGAAACACTCAGACCAACTTACAGACTTCTTATTGGTGTTCCCGGAAAGAGTAATGCTTTTGCTATTTCAAGCAAGTTAGGTCTTCCTGACTACATTATTGAAGATGCTAAGTCTCACATCGATTCAGATAATGAGCAGTTTGAGGATGTTTTGTCCGAAATAGAAAGACAGCGAATCCAGATTGAAAAAGATCAGGAAACTATTGCAGTTTACAAGTCTCAGATTAAATCACTTAAACGTGATTATGAACTTAAGACAGAAAAGCTTAATGAACAACGTGACAAAATCCTTAACAAGGCACGCGAAGAAGCTGTTGATATTCTTAAGGAAGCTAAGGAAACAGCCGACGAAGCTATCAAAGCTATTAATAAATATGGAAAATCCGGCAATACCCGCGAAATGGAAAAATCCAGAAGTAATGTTGGAGCAAAGCTTAAAAAGAACCAGGTAGGCTCATCAATTAAAGCTGCCAAACCTAAAAAGGCATACAAGCCTTCCGACTTTAAGCTTGGCACAGGTGTAAAAGTTTTGAGCATGAATCTTAACGGTACTGTTGCTTCATTGCCTAATGCAGCCGGTAATCTTACAGTAAAAATGGGTATACTAAACTCTAAGGTTAATATTCGCGACCTTGAAATTATTGACGAACCTGATATTAAGGCACCAGGCTTAACCCGTGGTTCAACAGGCAAGATTAAAATGAACAAGTCTATGAATATTAAAACTGAAATTAATTTAATTGGAAAAACAGTTGACGAAGCTATTTCACAGCTTGACAAATACTTAGATGATGCTTACATTGCACATTTGCCACAGGTATATGTTATTCACGGCAAAGGCACCGGAGTTCTTAGAAATGCAGTTCAAAACCATCTTAAGAAATGTAGTTATGTAAAATCCTACAGAACAGGCGAACATGGCGAAGGTGGTGCAGGTGCCACAGTTGTAGAATTTAAATAGATTTTTTTAACAGGAGGATTTAAAATGGCAAACAAACAGAAAATCTTAATAGTTGACGATGATGAAAACATTGCAAACCTTATATCTTTATATTTAACTAAGGAATGCTACGAAACACGTATTGAGCATGATGGCCAGTCGGCTCTTGATGCGTTTAAAGAATATGCTCCAAATCTTATTTTGTTGGATATTATGCTTCCGGGACTTGACGGTTACGAAGTATGCCGTGAAATAAGAAGAGAATCAAAGGTTCCTATTATTATGCTTTCTGCCAAAACAGAAGTTTTCGACAAAGTTTTAGGTCTTGAACTTGGTGCAGATGACTATATTATTAAACCTTTTGACTCAAAGGAACTTGTTGCCCGTGTTAAGGCAGTTCTCAGACGTTACACTGAAGCTCCGGCTCCTGTCGCAAAGAAGCCTGATGAAAAACGTGTTGAATACAAGGATCTTATTATTAATCTTTCAAACTACGAAGTTATTTACAAGGGCAAACCTGTTGAAATGACTCCAAGAGAGATTGAATTATTGTACTTTCTTGCTTCATCACCTAATCAAGTATTTACAAGAGAGCAACTTCTTGACCATATCTGGGGTTATGAATATGCCGGAGATACAAGAACTGTAGACGTTCACATTAAACGTATTCGTGAAAAAATTGCTGACACGGATCAGTGGTCAATTGGTACAGTTTGGAGTGTAGGATATAGATTCGAGGTACATAACTAAATATGAAAAATTCTATTTTAACTAAATTTTTTACAGGGTATTTTTCTTTTGCAATATTAGGTTTTTTGTTAATTTCTTATTGGTCAAATAACTTGATTTATAATCATCTTCTGACCAATAACATTAACACCCTTTACAAATATGCCTCTGTAATAGGAAGTAATGCTGTGGACTGCGTGGACAACTCACTTGATGATTTAGACAATCCTAAGCAGTTTTTAAATGATTTTAACAACGTGCTGGACTGTGACATACTTATTCTTGATAGTAACCGCAAACCATTTTATTACACAGGCACAACAAGTAATCTTTCAAAAGATTCTTCTAATATTTTGATTGAAAAATTCAAGCCTGATGATTACAAGAATACGCATTACAAGATTGGCAAATTTTATAATATTTTTAAAACCGACACTTTAAGTGTTGTCTACGAAGTTAAAAATAATAATAAGACTTATGGATATATTGTGGCGCATATGCCTACTTCCATTATTAAAAAAAGTTGCTATGATGTAACACTTATTTTCTACGTTACTTACGCAATTATACTGGCTCTTTCACTTATTATATTCTTTAACTTCATGTGGTTTATTTATTTGCCACTTAAGCAGATTAGACTTGCGGCAATGGAATATGCCAAAGGTAATTTTG
>OGXO01001850.1_pt1 | contig 11135 bp, 6 predicted proteins | sample 1576321 | NCBI WGS metagenome assembly OGXO01 (sample SAMEA3541568, study PRJEB24748) | human gut metagenome | biome: human gut; feature: human-associated habitat; material: faeces | place: China | collected 2012 | reverse complement strand
AATAACGAGATCGAGGCCAAACTGTGCTGGTATATGTATCGGTTGAAAATCGGGATGCAGGTTTTCTGCATAAAACAGATACGAGGCTTGCACCGGAACTGACAAAAGAACTTTATAGTGATCGAAATCGCGTCAGTGTGACAAGACTGGAAAAATTTGCGTCTTGTGCATATGCTCATTTTTTAAGTTACGGACTGCGGCTTTCAGACCGGGAAGAATATGGGTTTGAGGCGCTTGATCTCGGAAATATCGCGCACAAGTCTTTGGAGACGTTTTCCAAAAAGGCGGATGCGCAGAAAATGAAATGGCAGGAAATACCGGAAGCTCTTCGTGACGAGATGATCGATGAGAGTGTGGAAGAAAGCGTAATAGATTATGGGAATACAGTTCTTTTCAGTTCGGCGCGAAATGAATATATGATCACTCGGATCAAACGTCTTATCCGAACTTCTGTGTGGGCGCTGACAAAGCAGATAGAAAAAGGAGACTTTCTTCCAAGCGGGTACGAGATGCAGTTCGGAAGCGGGAAGATTGACCGAATCGATACATGTTTTGACAATGACTGTGTTTATGTCAAAGTGACAGATTATAAAACGGGAATGAAAAGTTTTGATATTACGGCGTTGTATCATGGTCTGCAAATGCAGCTTCCGGTATATCTGAACGCGGCTTTGGATGTAGAGCAAAGAAAACATCCTCATAAAACGATCGTCCCGGCAGGAATATTTTATTATCGGATACAAGATCCGATCGTTTCGGAAGAAAAAACTCAGGATGCCGTGGAGAGAAGTATTTTAAAAGAATTAAAGCAGGATGGGCTAGTTAACGGGGATGATATGGTGATTTCGCATTTGGAGAAAGAACTTTCGGGGAATTCGCTCCTTTTTCCAATAGGAAGAAATAAAGACGGTTCATTGAGTAAAACGTCTCACGCGCTTCCGGAAGAACTGTTTCGGCTAGTACTTTCTTTTGCGAAACGAAAAGAAGAGTCGGTCAAAGACCGAATGTATGACGGAGAAGTTTCCGCCTCTCCGTATGAGATGGGAGAAACTACAGGATGTGATTACTGTCCGTACAGAGATATATGTGGGTTCGATCCGCGTCTTGAAGGATGTAGTTACCGCAGGCTGGAGAGATATTCTTCAGACGATGCGGTGAAAAAGATGCGGGAGGCTTTGGAAGAAAATGTCAGCCGGGACGCTTCGGAAAACGAGCAAAGCGGGAAAGGCAGGGAAGGATAAGAATGGGCGTGAAATGGACAAAACAGCAGCAAAAGGTCATAGATCTGCGAAATCGTAATATTCTTGTATCTGCGGCGGCAGGATCGGGAAAGACAGCCGTTCTCGTAGAACGTATTATTCAAAAGATCACAGATGAGCAAAGTCCTGTCGATGTGGACAGACTTTTGATTGTGACATTTACAGAAGCGGCGGCAGCAGAGATGAAGGACAGGATCAGAGAAGCGATCGAGAAAAAGCTGGAAGAAAATCCGGGAAACGTACATCTGGAGAGGCAGGCTACGTTAGTTCACAGTGCGCCGATCACGACGATACACAGTTTTTGTCTGTCTGTGATAAGGGAACATTTTCATGTGATCGATCTTGATCCGGGATTTCGGATCGGAGAAGACGGAGAATTAAAACTTTTAAAACAAGACGTTCTCGATGAATTGCTTGAAGAGTGTTATTCCAAAGGAGAGGAAGAGTTCCTTTCCTTTACAGAGCGGTTTGGAACAGGGAAAAATGACCGGAAGATCGAAGGGATCATTTTAAAATTATACGAATATTCCGGCAGTTATCCAAGACCGGAACAGTGGCTTGACCGTTGTGCTGCGGTATATACAGAAGAAGAGGCGGCGGAAGCGATGATACGGCGGGCAAAAGAACACGTTCTTATTCGGATCGAAGAACCGGAAAAACTGATCCGCAGAGGATTGAAAATATGTGAGGAGCCGGATGGACCGTATATGTATGCGGATATGCTGGAAGAGGATCTTCGTGGAATAGAGAAGATAAGAAAATGCAGTGATTTTGCAGAAATGTATGACGCGGCTGATCGGTTTGTATGGAAAACGCTTTCGAGAAAAAAAGATGACAGTGTATCGGCTGAAAAAAGAGAGTCCGTAAAGGCGTTGAGAGAACAGGCAAAAAAGGCGATTGCCGGGGTGAAGGAAACTTATTTTTACGCGCCGGAAAGCGTATGGAAAGAGGACATGGTTTCGGCGGGAGAGTCTGTGAAAACGCTCGTATCTTTGGTAAAGCTGTTCGCAGAAAAGTTTGCGGAAAAGAAGCGCGGCAGTCCGGGCGTCCCGGACGGGCACCCCAGATTTAAATTGACGCTCTCGTAACCATAGTTTCCTAACTCTTTTGCGATTGCCAGAAAATCTTCTGCACGATTCGTCAGAATCTGTGGAACCACATGCATCCCTTCATTATGTTCCGGCAGAATGTCTTTGATCTCTTTGTAATTCATCTTTTTATTATTAATGAATGGTGTAAAATAGGTATCTATATTTCCAAAATGTTTCTGATATGCATTTCGGAACACAAAACCGGTAAGTCCCTCCATCGGTGCTAAATAAAATTTCATTTTTGTCATCCTACAAAGCTTCCCACTGTGCATATAGTTTTACTGTTGCTCCATTTGTAAGGGAAAGATTTGATACTGTTGCACCATCTCCATAAAAAGTATCGCTGCCATCCGCTTTGGTACTCCATCCGATAAACTTATATCCATTTCTCTGGAATGTATTTGCAGAGAGTTTATAGCTTGTATTGTATTTGCAGGAACTGATCGATTTCATCGAACCACTGGTTGCTCCATTTCCGTCAAACACGATATTGTAAGTATTGATCTTCCATTTTGCATACAGTTTGTAATTTTTACGGGTTCCCTTTTTGATCTTCGTGATCTTGTTTTTAAATGCAGAATCCGTATACCATCCTTTAAAGGTATATCCTTCTTTGGTGGCTGCTGCAAGCTGGATCGTAGGTGTGTCGTAATAGTAGCCGGTCGGATTTTCAGACGAAATGGTTCCTCCGTCAAGTACATATTTTATCGTGTACTGCTTTTTGCTCCACTGCGCATACAGTGTGACTGTCTTACCGTTTTTCGCTGTGATATTACGGATATCCTCTCCGTCTTCATAAAAATCACCTTTGCCGTTTTTCTTTGTATTCCAGCCCTCAAACACATAACCCGTGCGCTTGAATTTATTTTTTGTAAGCGTATAGGTCTTGCCATATTGGCAGACAGAGACACCTTTCATGGAACCGCTGGTTGCGCCGTTTCCATCGTATTTGATTTTATATTTATTGATCTGCCACTTTGCATAAAAGGTCAGATTTCCAATTGTACCTTTTTTGACCTGTGTGACACGTCTGGTGCATTTTTTGTCTTTATACCAGCCTTTAAATGTATAGCCATATCTGACCGGAGTTTTTAATTTGAACGTTCTGGTATCTACGTTGTATTTCTTTGCAGTACCATCCGCAAGTTCTCCGCCGTTCGTTTTGTAAGTGATCTTGTAAGTATCCCTTGACCACTGTGCATACAGATCAACAACTGCACCGTTTTTTGCAGAAAGGTTCTCGATTTCTTCCTTGTTGCCGTATTTCTTTCCACTTCCATCTGCCTTTGTGTTCCAGCGGACAAATTTATATCCCTTGCGTTTAAATTTATTTTTTCTAAGGGTATAATCCATATCATATTCGAGATTTTTCATCTCCTGCATACTGCCGCTGGTTGCCTTGTTTCCATGAAAGCGAACGGTATATTTATTTGCTTTCCATTTTGCATAAATGGTAAGGTTGCCTTTTGATCCTTTCGGGATCGTTGTGATCCTGTTTTTAAAGCTGCTCTCCTTATACCATCCTTCAAATGTATAACCTTTTTTCTTTGCTTTTTTCAATGTGATCGTTTCTGTTGTGATCTTATAAGACGATGGATTGGCATCGCTATTTTCCCCATCATAGAGTACATATTTGATGGTATATTTCTTTGTTACCGGATCGTCCGGGTTATCCGGGTTATCCGGATCATCCGGACTGTCACCGTTATATTTTGCCCAGTAGACATCTCTTGCGCGTTTCGCACGTCCTTCAAAATATACACTGTTACAGCGCTCAAAATATTTTGCCCAGTTATACCCGGCTGTATAGGCTCCGTCTGCAGTGTTTTCGACATTTTTCACTTTGGAAAATGCATATTTCTCGGAATGTTCCAGTTCGTATTTTAAAAACTTAAGCTGCCCGTCGATGGAAGTATAATCATAACCATTGCTGCTGCAGTAGTTTCTCAGGTCATCAAATCTCGAAGCATTCCACTGACAGATACCATAACTGATCTTGCCGTTGGTATCAATGACGCTTATGGTTGGGTTAAAAGAAGATTCACTCTCAATATTGGCAAGCACACCACAGGCCGCTGCTGTATTTAATTTGAGCTTTCTTTTCGCAAATTTATATACTTTTTTTTCGTTGGATTTTTTCTCATCCTGAGAAATGGCTGCACCTTTATAGAGACTTGTCCCTGAGATCACCACATTGATGTATGGAATTTTGTCCTTTTGTCCTGCTCCAAGTGAATACTGATCTGTATCCCATTTCGGGTCAAATTCATAGACAAAATAATTCGTCGTGTCATAGTCTCCGACACAGCTCCAGGTTACCGGAATACTCGTTGTCTCTTTGCCGCCATCCAGATAAACATCAATGCTCTGCGGCATCTTGGCAAGCAGGCGGTTCAGGCTGATTTTACCTGTCATACGAATCTCTTTCGGGTTGTCCGAAAGATCTGCAAATCCTGTGATCTTTTTCTTTTCCGTCGTGCCTTCCTGTGTTTTCGTTTCTGCTGCATACACAGACATATCTGTTGCAGCCGTACCGACAGCAAGCAGGAGCGCCATCGCCCCTGCTGCCAGTCTTGTCATGATTTTTTTTGCATAACTTTTCATAGCTGTCCTCATTCCTGCGGATTACTGTCTGTATCCTGTACTCTCATTAATAAGTCTTATACCGGATACTGATATTTACCTTGCCATTTACACCATTTACTGTACCCTGGTTCGTGTATCTCCACATTACCACATTACCTTTACCCTGGTAACCGCTTCCAAGACTCTCTGCACGATAATTGATAATCCACAGATCTGTTCCTGTGAGCTTGCTTGTATCCACATATTTGCCCGGATACTGCTGTAAAAGTTTCTGGTTCAGACCAAGTGCAAACTTATACTGTTTTCCACCATCAATGATTTCTGTCCTGAATGCATTGATAAAATCAATTCTCTGTGTTGCTGTTACATTATTGTACAATAATGAGATATCATCAAGTACATATACAACCGGATAGTCTAACTTCTGTGCATTCAGAATATTTAATACTTTATCACCCTCAGCTTTTGCCTGCGCTGCGTTCTGCGCCAGGGAGTAGCAGTATACACCAACCTTAAGGCCTGCTGCTTTCGCATTCTTATAATTTGTCTGGAACTTCGCATCCGCTGTTGTTCCTTTGGAAATACGAAGCATTACACATTCGTATCCGGCTGCCTTGATCGCATTAAAATCTACCGTACCGTTATCACTTGAAATATCTATGATCTTATTCTCTGTCTCAAGTTTGTCTTTTACCGTTACCGTGATTTCTTTGGTGATTCCGTTTGCAGATGCCTTTACGGTCGTTGTTCCAGCCTTCAGTCCATAGATTGTTCCATCTGAGGAAACAACGGCGATCATAGAGTTAGCAGAAGACCAGTATACCACACCGTATGGTTTTGCAGTTGCTGTTACTTTTACACTCGTTCCTGTCTTGATCAGTACACTCGTTGTGCTCACTTCAAGTGCTGACGATATAACACTTACACAATCCGTTGTTGCACTGACGTACTCTCCACGAACCGCATAAATCTTATAATAATAGGTTTTTCCTGTCACAGCGGTATAATCAATAAAAGAATTTGTTGTACAAAGTTCCGTTGCAATCTTATATTTTCCGTTCTCAGAGTTACTTCTCAATACGGTATAAGTTTCTGCACCATCCACCGCATTCCATGTCAGCTTGATCTGGTTTTCAGCAATTGAGGCTGCATATAATCCGGTTGGTTTTGAAAGAACCGGCGTTGCCTGTTTCACTGCGGAATAGTCACCATAAAGTTTTTTGCCATTTTTGTTCACATAAGCTCTTACTTTATAATAATAGGTCTTTCCTGTCTTTAACTTACTGTTCTTATAAGAAAGCGTATTAACGGAAGAACAGGTTTTGACTGGTTTATATTTTCCATCTTTCTCTGTTGCACGATATACACGATATCCATCACACCCTTCTACTTTCTTCCAGGAGACCGTAATGGTGTTATAATTTGCTGCAACTACCTGGATGGAAGGTTTTCCCGGAAGTACCTGCATGGATGCCGGATCGGAATAATCACTGTAGATTTTCTTTCCACCGGACGTACAGAAAGTACGAACTTTATAATAATAGGTATTACCGGTTACAAGTCCCTTATCCACATACGAAGTTGTTGTTCCCTTATTGATCGTCTTAATTTTTCTGTATTTTCCATTTTCAGAAGTGCTGCGGTAGATCGCATATCCCTTTACATAACGGTTTTTGGATGCTTTTACCTTTTTCCATGTAACTTTCAGGCTTTCATTTCCTGCCGATTTCACTTTAACCGTTGTGATACTCGGTGCGGCTGTAATGCCTTTTACACCTGAATAAGCGGAACGGAGCATTTTACCGCCCGAAATGTTTTTGTAAGTTACTACTTTATAATAATACTTCTTTCCGATCTTAACGTTTTTATCTGTATAAGATCCGGTCATGGCTCCGCTCTTTCTTTTTACGGTTCCGATCTGCTTATAACTTCCTTTTTTAGAAGCTGCACGGTAAACAATATATCCGTCCTCATCCCCTGCGGAAGTAACATTCCAGCTCAATACGACGCTGTTGTATTTGCCGGATTTGATCGTGTCGATCGTTACCGGAAGAAGTTTCGGTGTTGCAGTAAGTTCATTGGAAGTTCCACCATATGCTCTTTTGCCATTTTTATCTTTTGCAAAAGAAACGATTTTAAATGTATATTTCTGACCAGGTGTAAGTCCTGTCACTGTATAAGAAGTACTCTTTGTACTGCATCTTTTTACCAGCTGATCTGCTCCGTTTACAACCTGATATACTGCATATCCGCCACCTGTGGATGGCATGTTCACTTTATTCCATGTCAGTTTGATCGCCGTTGCACCTGCTGCTTCTGATTTTAATGTTACTGCTTCCGGTGCCGCCTTGATCGACTGCACATCCGAATAGTTCCCTGCTACATTCTTATCCCCGACTGTACGGAATGCACAGACTTTATAATAATACTTCGTTCCTACCGACAATTTTTTATCTGTACAGGTAATCGTCGTTTTATCATTGACTGTCTTAACAGCTCTATAGCCGCTGTCCTTTTTCGTAGAACGATATACTTTATAGCCATGTGCACCGCTGATCTGATTCCATGTGATCGTCACACTGTTGTAAGACGCATTTCTAACTGTAATCTGTGGTGCCTCTAAAGCAGGGGTTGCCGATGCCTCGTTGGAATAATCTCCATATACCTGACTTCCATTTACCGTTTTATAGGCTCTTACTTTATAGGTATAGGCTGTACCTGCTGTCACTTTTGTATCGCTGTAACTTGTCTTTCCATTTGTTACAGTTGCAATCTTTTTATAAGAGGATGATGATGTTTTTCTGTAAACCTCATAACCCGTCACACCATCCACGGCACTCCATGCCAGTTTTACTTCTTTATATCCGGCTGATTCTGCGTTCAATCTTGTCGCTGACGGAAGCGGTTTGCCGGAGAGAATGCCCGACGCATCACCAAAAACCTTTTTGCCGTTTACCACACGATATGGCTGTACTTTATAATAGTAGGTCGTTCCGGCTGTCAGTGCGGCATCCACATAACTTACTGCACCGTTCGTGATATCCGTGAGCTGTGTGTCCACTTTTGATTTATCTGTGGAACGATATACGATATATCCGGTTGCACCATCCACTTTTTCCCATTTTAGTGTCAGGCTGCTGTAACCTTCCGCTGTAACAGATGTCATTGCTGCTTTTCCAAGCTGTGGTGTTGCTTTTACGGATGCATAGGTATCCGTATTGGCATAATCCGTCTGTCCGTTGTTCGTATATTTTGTATAGGCATATACATGATAAATATAGCTGATTCCGGTCTGTGCTGCCGTATCTTTATACGACACCGTATCAGTACCATCCACATGTGCGATCGTCTGCTCTGTATCTGAGCCTTCCACTTTTCGTGTGATGGTATAACCATTTGCGTCTGCAACAGGTGACCAGCTTAAGCTGACTGAATTGTAAGTTGCATCTGCCTTACAGTTCTTCGGTTCATTCGTTGGTCTTACGATCAGACGGAATGCGGCATTCACTTCTGTTTTTCCTACTACCTGAAGTTTTACCACTGCCACACCTGCCGCTTTCGCCTTTACGGTTCCGCTGACTTTGCCATTGGCATCTGTTGTTGTGGCTACCTCTGCAACATTCAGATCATCCACGGTCCATTCGACTGCTGTTTTATCCGTGTCACTGTTTGGATAAAATACATAATCAGGAAGTGGGATACTCTGATCTATGCTTACAACCTGATACTCTGAATCTGTAATCAGAATAACCTTGCTTACATCTGTTGCTTTTGTCTCTGTCTCCTCAGTAGTTTCCGTTCCCTCAGGTTTTTCGGTTTCTTCCGTCTTTTCGGTTGACTCCGTCACTTCGGTAGCTTCTGTGTTTTCCGTTGTTTCCGTCTTTTCGGTTGACTCCGTCACTTCGGTAGCTTCTGTGTTTTCCGTTGTTTCCGTCACTTCGGTTGTTTCCGTGTTTTCCGTCGTTTCCGTCACTTCGGTTGTTTTGTCTTTCTCCGTTGTTCCGGTAGTCTCTGTTTCTGCCTGTTCCGTAACTTTTGTTTTGTCGGTTACTTCAGAAGCCTTTTCATTTTTCGCATCTTCTTTTGTCTGATCTGACTGTTCATCCGTCAAAACTTCGGTCTCTCCTGTCTGTTCCACGACCTGCCCGTTTGCCGCATCTGCTGCAAATGCCATGGTATCGGAACAGATGATCATAGCGCCTGCTAATGTGATACACAGACCGCGCTTTAACCATTCCAGTCTCTTTTTTATCATAACATTTTGCCTCCCATCCTCTTATTTTTCTCTTTTGGGCAGTTTTTGCCAAACCTGCCCATCATTGGTATTGTAGCACAATTTTCCATCTGAATATAGTTTATAAGGGATTTTAAGCAAATATTAAGATTTTTTTCAATGGTTTTTACGCGTAATACTGTGCCTGTGTCTGATAAAGTCTGGCGTAGATTCCATTTTCCGCTAACAATGTGTCATGCGTTCCCATCTCAGCAATGTTTCCGGCATCCAGCACTACAATCCGGTCGCAGAATTTACAGCTACTCATGCGGTGGGAAATATAAATTGCAGTTTTATTGCGTACCATCTCATTAAAGTTCTCATAGATCTGCGCCTCGGCGATCGGATCTAAAGCTGCGGTCGGCTCGTCTAAGATCACAAACGGCGCGTCCTTATAGAGTGCGCGTGCGATTGCGAGCCGCTGTGCCTCGCCGCCGGAGACGTCGACGCCCGCACCGTTGTTGTTATAAAGCTGTGTCTTTAAACTGTCTTTCATCTTTCTCACACGTTCTGCCAGCTCAACTTCCTCTAACACCTCCCATGCCCTCTCTTCATCCACTTTGCTGCTTGCAGCGATATTTTCGCCGACCGGCAAGGAAAACATTGCAAAGTCCTGAAAGACAACGGAAAATGCTCTCGTATATTCCTCATAGTTATATTTCCAGATATCGATGCCGTTTAACGTGATCGTACCCTCCGTCGGCTCATAGAGACGGCAGAGCAATTTGATCAATGTCGTTTTTCCTGCACCGTTTTGTCCGACTAACGCCATTTTTTCCCCAATATTAAATTTTAAGCTGACATGGCTTAACACCTGTGTCCCACAGTCCGGGTAAGCAAAACTTACATCATGAAATTCAAATTCATATTGTCCGTCATCCCGCTTTTCGATCGGCAATGTACCATCGTAAGCCATTGCCGGACTTTGTATAAATTTATCAAAAACGCTTAAATATTCCGCACAAAATTGAAAGGAAATGACCTGTGAACCAAATTCCGTAATACAGTTCACGGTCTGTGAGATGACACCTGCATATAAGATGACATTTCCGATATCGATCATCCCGTTTAATGCTTTCATGCCTGCCAGCAGATATGCAGCGCCTGCTGCAAACTGGTTGATGCCCTCAATCATTCCCCTGTATTTTCCATTTACTTTTCCCATCTGTAAATAAATACTATAGCCCTCCACCATCTGTCTGAATTTCCCCAAAAAGAGTTTTGACAGGTCATAAAGTCTGATATCTTTGCTATTTCTTTCATCTGTCATGATCCCGGCCAGATAGCCGCCCAGTGCATTATAGTGGTCATTTGCATGTATAAATTCATACTGTTTCGCGCTGAGTATTTTTCCAAGATATAAATTCACAATTACAACAACTGCATATAAGCCAATCAAAAGCAGCGTTGATCCATAGGAGACAAAAAATGTTTTTTTCTGTTCGGCATCGATTTTCAGCAACAGCAGAAGAAAAAATACGACCGAATAACACATGGAAAAAAACTGTACAAAGATCTGGTAACAGGTATCCACCTGGTCTTTGATGTCCCCATTTCCGCCTGCCGTAAGTTTTGCGCGCCTTAATGAGTCAAGTGTTTCCTGTTTTTCAAATTTTTCATACTGCAGTTCAAATGCCTTGTCTGCCATCTGCTGTCTTATGATCTGCTGGCAGCTCTCTCCGAGCACTTCGATCCGTTTCTGGCAGAACCGGTTCACCAGTTCACAGACAAACTGCGACAGTAAAAGTGCTGCCACGCTTTTCACACATGCCTCATAATCCCCTTCGATCGCATTGTTTAAAATCTGTGCCGAAAAATAAAATACCAGAAACGGAATGGATGCCTTCATAAATCCGCCGGCTGCCATGACATTTTCTCCTTATCTGAGTTTTGCGAAAAGGTCAAAGCGTTTTCACGCCAAGCGCC
>OGXO01001846.1_pt1 | contig 11149 bp, 10 predicted proteins | sample 1576321 | NCBI WGS metagenome assembly OGXO01 (sample SAMEA3541568, study PRJEB24748) | human gut metagenome | biome: human gut; feature: human-associated habitat; material: faeces | place: China | collected 2012 | reverse complement strand
CCCGCCACTGTCAGTATCACTGCGTGGATCAGCGCCAGCAGCATACCCTGTGTTGTAGCCATATTAGCTTTTTTCTCGTCTCCGGCTCCCAGATGGATAGCAATGACTGCATTAATACCGATTCCAAAACCAATGCCGATGGCATTGACAAAATTCTGAACCGGATACACCAAAGACAGGGCTGTCATCGCATCTTCGCTGATCTGTGCAACGAAAAAACTGTCCACGATATTGTATAGAGAATTGACCATCATAGACAGGACCATCGGCAGAGACATGGATAAAATCAGCGGCAGTACCGGCTTTTCTTTCATAAAATTCTCGTTCATATTTCCTCCCCGGTTTCCGGACATTAAAATAGCCACACAGTTACCCAAATGATAGCTGTGTGGCGAAAAGACGATCAAATCCGGAAAAATCCACGACACATTTTCCGAAAAATATCATACTTCTTTCATCACCCGTTGTCAAGACTTTGAACAATGCTTCGTTTATACCTTCAAAATTTTCTTTACGGTTTCTTTCATCTGATCCGCATCACATTCTGTTGCATGTAGAACTTTAGCATCCAGAATATCACGGATTGCCTGAGGTGTCACCCGCCCTGAAATCCCGGGCAGCTTCTGCAAAAGATCCAATTCCTCTTCTTTCTCATATACAGGATCAATCGCTGTCAGGACACTCTTTGCAAATTTGTAAGGGCTGGCTGTGGATGCAATGAGACATTTTCTCCCATCCCCAGTCTGTTCCCGGTAACTTTCACACACGTGTGCGGCAACCGCTGTATGCGTGTCCATCACATATCCTGTCCTTCCATAAACCTCACGAATACTTTCCGCAGTCTCTGCTTCATCTGCAAAACCGGCGCCAAAGTCTGCCAGCCGTTCTTTCATAGCTTCCGTAATCTGGTAGCTTCCCGATTTCTTCAGCTGTTCCATCAGCTCCCGGGTCTTCGCCGCATCCTCTCCGGAAACCAGGTAAAGCAGCCGCTCCAGATTACTGGAGATCAGGATATCCATGGATGGCGACGTGGTCAGGATAAATTTCCGGTTTTTATCATAAATGCCTGTCTGGAAGAAATCATACAGCACTCTATTCTCATTGGACGCACAGATCAACTTTCCAAACGGAATCCCCATCTGCTTTGCATAATAGGCCGCCAGGATATTCCCAAAGTTTCCTGTTGGAACGACCACGTTAATTTCCTCTCCCGGACTGATTTCTTCGTTCTCCAGAAGCTTTGCATAAGCATAGACATAATATACAATCTGCGGCACCAGACGTCCGATATTAATAGAATTAGCGGAAGAAAACTGATATCCTTTCTCAGCTAGTTCGCCGGCCAGCTTCTGATCCTCAAACATAGCTTTTACACCGCTTTGAGCCTGGTCAAAATTGCCGTGAATTGCTACTACATCCACATTATTTCCCTTTTGTGTCACCATCTGCAGCTCCTGCACCCTGCTGACACCATTCTTAGGGTAAAAAACGATGATCCGTGTTCCTTCTACGTCCGCAAATCCAGCCATAGCCGCCTTACCGGTATCTCCGGAGGTGGCAGCCAGAATCACGATTTCCTTTTCCACATGATTTTTCTTTGCCGAAGTCGTCATAAGATGCGGAAGAATGGACAGCGCCATATCCTTGAAGGCAATCGTTGCCCCGTGAAACAGCTCCAGATAATACACATCATCCACTTTTGCCAGCGGAGCAATCTCTTCCGTATCAAACTTCTCATCATAGGCCTTTGCAATACAAGAACGCAGCTCTTCCTCTGTAAAATCCGTAAAAAAAAGCTTCATCACGGCAAATGCCGTCTCCTGATAAGTCATTCCCCCCAGCTTCTCCAACGGGACATCCAGACAGGGAATACAGGATGGGACAAACAGCCCTCCATCCGGTGCCAGGCCTGTAAGAACAGCCTGGGAAGCCGTTACTTTCAGATCGGAATTTCTTGTACTTTTATAAAACAAATCCATCTTCTTTCACCCTTCTATTCTGCTTTTCCTAAATATGATAAACAAAACCGCACTGACCGCCATCAAAACAGGATAGTATAGATGCGGTATAATCTCAAACGGTGTTAATCCGGTCAGACTGGCCGCCGATAATAACTGGGCACCGTACGGAATCAGTCCCTGCCCCACGGATGTAAAAATATCCAGCAAAGACGCAGACCGTCTGGGTGACACCTGAAACTCCTCACTGATCTCTTTTGCAATGGGTCCGGCCATCACGATGGCAACCGTATTGTTTGCCGTACAAAGATCTACCAGCAGCGCCAGGCCGGCAATTCCGGCTTCTGCTCCCCGCTTTCCGCGGATACTCTTACGGATCAGGCCCAAAATGAACTGGATTCCTCCATATTCCCGCACCAAAGATACGATACCTGCTACCACAATGGAGATTACCGTAATATCATACATACCGGTCACGCCCTCTCCTACGGCAGAAAACATTTCTCCCACCGCCAGGCTTCCCGTCGCCACGCCAATAACCAGGGACGTTACAGTTCCGGTAACCAGCACCACAAACACATTGATCCCGATCAGGGCGCCGACCAGCACCAGTACATAAGGAAGCACCTGCCACGCATTATAAGGCAGCGCTCCTGTCATCTCATAGCTTCCGTCTCTGGTCACGATCCAGAACAGCACGACTGTAACCAGCGCTGCCGGAAGCACGATCCGGAAATTTTCCCGGAATTTATCCTTCATCTCACACCCCTGCGTCTTTACTGCCGCAATGGTCGTATCCGAAATCATGGAGAGATTGTCTCCAAACATCGCCCCGCAGACTACAGCCGCAATACAGACCGACATGGCAAATCCTGTTTTTTCACTGATCCCTGCCGCAATCGGCGCAAGTGCCGCAATGGTTCCCATAGAAGTTCCCATAGAAACAGAAATAAAGCATCCGATCACAAACAGGCCGGCCACCGCTACATGCGGCGGCATCACAGACAAACCTAAGTTAACCGTGCTCTCCACGCCTCCGGCTGCTGTGACTGCACCCGAGAAAGCCCCGGCACTTAAAAATATCAGACACATCGTAATGATATTTTCATCACCCACGCCTCTGGATACGATCCCGATTTTCTCCTGGAACCCGATTTCTCTGTGCTGTAAAAATGCCGCCAGCAAAGCGATCAGGAAAGCGACGATCGCCGGCATGGCATAAAAGTCTCCGGTGACAACGCCTGATCCAAGAAAAATCACCAGAAAAATACCTATCGGCAGCAGTGCCGCCGCACTTCCTTTTTCAGCCCCCATAAAGTCAGTCCTCTCTTATCCCTTATTTTTCTTACTATTTGTATAATTAACCAGTCCTCCGGCAGCGATCAGCTTCTGCATAAATTCTGGAAATGCCTGTCCCTGATATTCAGTTCCCTTTGTACGGTCATAAATCTTTCCGCTGTCAAAATCAACCTCAACTTCATCTCCGGCTTCAATCCCTTCTGCCGCCTCCGGACATTCAATGATCGGCAGTCCGATGTTAATGGCATTGCGGTAAAAAATCCGCGCAAAAGTATCTGCAATGATGCAGCTGACACCGGCTGTCTTCAGACACAGCGGTGCGTGTTCTCTGGAAGACCCGCATCCGAAATTCTTTTTTGCCACAATAATATCCCCCGGCTGAACTTTTTTTACAAAGTCCGGATCAATATCTACCATCGCATGGCTTGCCAGTTCTTTTGCATCAAAAGAATTCAAATATCTGGCCGGAATAATCACATCTGTATCAACGTTGTCACCATATTTAAATACATGTCCTGCTGCCCTCATTATCTGTCACCTACTTTCTCCGGATTTGCAATATAACCTGCGATCGCACTTGCCGCCGCCACTTCAGGAGAAGCAAGATAGATCAGGGAATCAACGTGCCCCATCCGTCCCACAAAATTACGGTTTGTTGTGGACACACATTTTTCTCCGGCCGCCATGACGCCCATGTGTCCGCCCATGCACGGTCCGCAGCTTGGCGTATTTACCGCACAGCCTGCATCCACAAAGATATCCATAAGGCCTTCGGCAATACACTGTTTATAAATCTTCTGTGTCGCGGGAACAACCATGACTCGGACATCCGGGTGCACCGTATGTCCTTTCAGGATGGCAGCCGCTTTCCGCATATCTTCCATCCGGCCATTGGTACAGGATCCGATCACCACCTGGTCGATCTTAATAGGCTCCATCGCCTCCACCTCGTCAATGGTCTTTGCATTGCCCGGCAGATGCGGGAAGGCAACCGTTGGGCGCACCTCGGAGAGATCTATGGTGATCACTTCGTCATACACAGCATCTTCCTCTGCTTCATAGATCGTATAAGGTTTGCTGGAATGCTCTTTGATATAAGCCAGCGCAGCATCGTCCACCGGGAAAATGCCGTTCTTAGCGCCTGCCTCGATCGCCATGTTTGCCATGGTAAAACGGTCGTCCATGGACAAATTCTCAATGCCGTCACCAGTGAATTCCATGGATTTATAAAGCGCTCCGTCTACACCGATACGACCGATGATATGGATGATAATATCCTTTCCGCTCACATATTTTCCCGGCTTTCCGGTCAGCACGAACTTGATCGCACTTGGCACCTTAAACCAGATTTCTCCGGTTGCCATACCTGTCGCCACGTCCGTCGTTCCCATACCGGTGGAAAAAGCTCCCAGCGCTCCGTATGTACAGGTGTGGGAATCCGCACCGATGATACATTCTCCGGCCGTAACTACTCCGGCCTCCGGAAGGATCGCATGCTCCACCCCGGATTTTCCCTGCTCAAAATACCAGGAAAGTCCCTGCTCCTTTGCATACTCACGGATCGCCTTGGAGTTCTCCGCGGACTTGATATCCTTGTTCGGAGTAAAATGATCCGGGACAAATACGACTTTATCTTTGTCAAATACATGATCGGACATCTGCTTAATGATCGGCAGTGCCATCGGTCCGGTGATATCATTTGCCATTACGATGTCTAACTTCGCTTCGATCAGCTGTCCTGCCTCCACATGGTCAAGACCCGCATGTGCTGCCAGTATTTTCTGCGTCATTGTCATTCCCATTACGACAACCTCCTCTTTTCTACTTAGTCTTACTGGATATTTTAACACAGATAAATATAGAGGCGCAAGAAAGAATCAAGAAGAGCACAAGAAGCGTCAAGTTCTGGGAATCTCCGGTCTTGACAGATGGCGCCTTCACTGCCATCTCCTGAATTTCAGGCTGCGGCTTTGGCCCTGGTTCCGGCTCAGGTTCTGGTTCCGGCTCGGGCTCGGGTTCCGGCTCAGGTTCTGGCTCAGGCACCTCTACAATCTCCCGGTCCTTTTCCTCATCCGCATTATCCGCCCGGACTACTACTTCATTTTCGATCTCTTTCCCGATCAATCCTTCGTCCGTGATCATCACCTGATATTCCACCGTATATTTCTCGCCCAGGTCTGCACTCTGCAGAAATTCACCGGCATGAATGGAAAAACTATTGCCGGTCACCTGAATGACTGCATTTTCGATGATATTTTGTCCTGCATCCAGGAGGACCACTGAGTTTTTCTGCAGCTTTACCCCTTCTGTCAGGATCGTGTCTGTGATCACCACATTTTTCGCCACTGCATTCTGGATCCTCTGGGTCACATCTGTTGTATACGTGATCAGGTCTCCTACCTGGTACTTTTTATCTGTCTTATCCGCCTGCTTCTCGATCGTAAGCTCCGGCTTCTCCAGCCATTTTACCTGTAAAGACACCTCTGAAGGCTCTACCGTGATCAGCTGTCCTGTACCTACGTCCTGACTTCCTCCGCCTGTTTTCACGATCAATGTGCGCCAGCTCTGGGTCAGAGACGCTTTTATGGGGCCGCTCTCCCAGCTCCCGCCGTTATTGTAGGCCACATCCGCCGCCAGATAAAACTGGTCTCCGCCCTTTACGGTGACATTTCCCTGTTTTTCCGTCTGCTCTGTCACGTTTACCAGTGTCATGCCCTCGGCCAGCGGAAACGTCACCGAATTGCCCGGATCTCCCTGGCAGGTGATCATGTCTGTCCGCTGGCGCTTTTCTTCAGGGCTGAAATATGCGGTAAGCACCGTCTGGGACAGGGAAAGTTCCTGCTGCGGAACAGACGGAAGATTTCTTATATGCTCCGTGAAAGTGATCACCGCACCCTTAATATCTTCGTTCAAGCCTATAAAGCCGTCACTATTCGGATCACATCCGTCATAAATGTAGGACAAAATACAGTGTGACAGACAGTAAGACCGGTCCGGGGCATCCCATCCTCCGGTCAGCTGCGGCTTGATATAAGTTTCAAATCCAGGGCCTCCATAAACATAATACATAGCTTTTGCCAGAAGCTCCTCTGAACTCATCTCTCCGGACGGATAGGTGCCATTTCCCGGCGATCCCATATCCGGCTCCAGGCAATAAGCCAGATTGCCATTTACATAATAGTAGTGCGTGGAATATCCGATATATTCCACACGCTCCCCTCGCACCAGAGAAACATCCGCCGCTTCTACTGTAACAGTTTCTTTCACTCCTGCTGCCAAAAAGATCAAAAGCAGCGGCAGAAGCACAAACAGCAGACTACGATATTCTTTTTTTCTTGTCATTATTTTTCATCTCCTTTAAAAATCAATTATGCTTGCATACATGTTCAGACAAAAATCCCGCCGTCCTCCTTTCCTGTCCCTGTATTTTGATCTCGCTTTGGAAAATCGGAATGAAATTTCCTGTGGGGGAATCCCCATTGAACTTTTGTTAGAATTTTCTTAGACGAGTACCTATATCATAAATGGATTTCTGTATTCTGTCAATACAGAAATCCATTTATCCCCAGCACAGGCTCTAATGCCTGCCCTCTGTTCTGATCCTTTCCCGGATCTGTTCCAGAATTTCCTTGTGACGTCTGGACTGAAGCTTTGGAAATGCACGCAGCATATGTCTTCCTGTCCGCAGCGAACGCTCCGCCAGCTCTTTGTACTTTCTTCTGAGCTCTGCCGCCTGCTCTTTCGTCTCTGCCAGAAGCTGCCTTTGCTCCGCAAGCTGCTGTCTTTTTTCTTCTACTGCCGCATCTACTTTTTCCCTCAGTTCCATGGTATCCATTACATTTTCGTAGATATTCTCTCCCATCTTCCCTGACAGTTCCCTGAGATCAGCCGCAATCTTCTCCATAGCGTCCAACTGCCGGTTCCACCGCAGGATTCCGCCGACCGTCACGGTAAGATCCGCCGCCAAAGCCGCGCTCAGGACTGAGAGGATCAGGATCCCCGCCCCCAGGGGTATCAATGCACACAGATCTCCTACCAGCGGATGGACTGCTTTCACGATCACCACGCAGGCAACTCCCCATACCACGGAGAACAGCAGGCACACATATCCGCCGATGTTAAGCGGAAGTTCTGAATAATCCCACCATTTATGATGAAACAGTTTATCCAGCACATACCCCGTCATCCCTTCAATCAGGGTAACCAGCACAGCTGATGCAAGGTACAATAGCAGCCACTGGTCTTCAAACGGCTCCAGAAAAACCACCACCATCACGACACCCACGCCATAAATAGGGCAGATCGGCCCATTAAGGAATCCCCTGTTTACAAATCTTCTTTCCTTCACCGCCGCAAAGGCAACTTCCGCACACCACCCCAGTATCCCATATATAAAAAAATATAAGAGTCCTTCGTAAATCCTCATACCGATTCCATCCTGTCTTATTTGTAAATTAGAGTATACTTCACATTGATATCCCCGTCAATTAGTGATATAATCTTTTTGCTAATGATAAATATTATCAATTACACAGGAGATGACACAAATGACACTAAAACAAGGAAAAAGTAATCAGACCTACCGGGTAGAAGCCATCCACACTTCCCTGGATCTGGAACGCCGGCTGGAAGCCCTGGGGCTTACGGATGGTTCACTGATCACGGTCATAAATAATGAAAAGAAAGGCGCCATGACCGCCAGATTCAGAGGTGCCAGATTTGCGCTGGGGCGCCAGATTGCCGAACAGATCACCGTTTCGGAGGTGAATCCTCATGAGTAATGTTATTAATGTGGGATTTATCGGGAATCCCAACTGCGGGAAAACCACTCTATTTAACGCTTTTACCGGCGCCAACCTAAAGGTTGCCAACTGGCCCGGTGTTACCGTAGAAAAAAAGGAAGGAACTGCTTATTACCAGGGACAGGAATTTCGTCTCATTGACCTTCCCGGCATTTACAGCCTGACCTCCTATTCCATGGAAGAAACCGTGTCCAGGGAATGTATCATGAGCGATGAAGTCGACGTCATTGTCGACGTTATTGACGCATCCAGCCTGGAGCGGAATCTTTATCTGACACTTCAGCTTCTGGAGCTCGGGAAGCCAGTCGTTCTTGCCTTAAACATGATGGATATCGTAGAAGAGCGCGGTATGGAGATCGACCTGCACCGTCTGCCGGAAATGCTGGGAGTTCCTGCAATACCGGTCTCTGCAAGGAAAAAGACGGGGCTCTCTATTCTGATGCACGCAGTAGCCCATCACAAGGAGCTTGCCTCCCAGGGTCCGCTGATCCATCACCATCCGGGGCTGCATACTTCCCACCGCCATGATCATCATGCAGAATATGCTATGGTATACCATGACGAGATCGAAGATAAAATCGATGCTATTATCGTTCAACTGACCAAGAAATATCCGGAGATGGAAAATAAACGCTGGTATGCCATCAAGTTTCTGGAAGCTGATCAAAATGTAATCAGCCAATATCCCGTAGACTTATCCGGTATTACTGACCGCAGCTATGAAAAAGAAATCATAAACCAGAAATACGATTTTATTGAAGAAGTCATTGGAGAGGTACTGGTAAACAAATCCCAAAAGGCTGCTTTCACAGATAAGGTTGACCATTTCCTGACCCACAGGTTTCTTGGACTTCCTATTTTTCTCGGAATTATGGCCCTGGTATTTTTCCTGACCTTCGCCATCGGCGACTGGCTAAAAGGATATTTCGAGCTTGTGCTGGAAATGTTTTCCGGCTCCGCCGGCGATTTTCTTTCCGGTCTCCATGTAAATGCCATGCTTCAGTCTCTGATTCTGGACGGTGTGATATCCGGTGTCGGCGGAATCCTGACATTCCTTCCGAATATCTTTATCCTGTTTCTGGCACTCGCTATCCTGGAGGACAGCGGATATATGTCAAGAGTCGCTTTTGTCATGGACGACATCATGAATAAGATGGGGCTTTCCGGACGGGCTTTTCTGCCGCTCCTTCTCGGTTTTGGATGCTCTGTCCCCGCAGTTATGGCATCCCGGACTCTGGAGGATCCTAAAGACCGGTTTAAAACGATTCTGGTCACACCATTTATGTCCTGCAGCGCAAGACTTCCGATTTATGTTTTATTTTCGTCCATGTTTTTTGGAAAAAACGCCATGCTGGTATGCTATTCCATGTATTTGCTGGGAATTCTGGTGGCCATTGCCACAGCTTTCATTTTATCCAGAATTGACGGCAGCAAGGTATCCCATTCTCTTCTGATCGAGCTGCCAGAATATAAATCGCCCAATGCACGTACCATTGCTATTTATGTATGGCAGAAAATTAAGGATTATCTGACGAAGGCCGGTACCGTCATCTTCATCGCCTCCGTCATCATGTGGGGAATCCTGAATTTCGGCCCCACCGGCTATGTTACTGATATCACCCAGAGCTTCGGCTCTCTGATTGGAAAAATGGCAGTGCCGCTGTTTGAACCGGCGGGTCTTGGCTATTGGCAGATCATCGTCGCCCTGATATCAGGCATTGCCGCGAAAGAGGTAGTAGTTTCCAGCTGCAGCGTACTGTTCGGCATCCAGAATATCACTACTTCTCACGGAATGAACGCTATGGCCGCCACATTGGCCACTATGGGATTCGGCGCAGCCAATGCATATGCACTGATGGTATTCTGTCTGCTGTACATTCCCTGCACCGCTACCATCGCCACCATGCACCGGGAACTCCACAGCTGGAAAGCCACTTTCGGCATTATCCTTTACCAGCTTCTGGCAGCCTGGGTCATGAGTGCTCTGGTCTATCATTTGATTCTGTTATTCTGACAAAGGGGACAGGGGCAAATGCAAAAAGGGACACCCACTTTTACAAATGGGGACGTACACTTTTGCAAAAAGTGTACGTCCCCATTTGTTACCTTACTGCTGATGTTTCTGCAGATACGGAATCTCAATAGGATCAATAGGCGACGGAGGATTTTCCACTTCGCCCTTCACCTTACGTTTTCTACGCCTTAATAATTCTCCTCCCTTATTATAAAACCAGAAGGAGTAGGTCAGAATTTTTCCTGCCTTTCCCATCTTTTCCCTGGTTGTTTTTCCATATAGCGTGCCACCAGCCTGAATCGGAACTTTCCGGCGTATCAGCGAGATCAGTTCCGTCTCGCAAGTTACATATTCCGGAAGTTCTGTATACCCCATAGATACGCATTCAATTTTATGAGCATCGCTCCCTCCGATTCCCGGCTTTTTATATTTCTTTGCCAGCTTCATGGCACATTCATTGGACTCCTCTGATTCGCAGGCATTAAACGCCTCAATAAAATCAAAGCGCTTCATGATCTCCGGAGCTTTATAATACTTCTTCGTGTTTGTGAAGCTTAAATATTTCTCCCCGCATGGGTGTGCAGGTCCTAAAATACCTCCATGCCGGTGTACAAAATCGATCAAAGCGGTCACCGGAAGTCCGCGAAGCTCCAAAAGCCGCATTTTGACCCCTTCCGGCATAATACAGAGAATATGTCCCCCGTCACAGGTATCATATTCTATTCCTTTCAGGACCACAAAATCTTCATGTACTTTTCCCTTCATGTTGTACTTCCAATGGCGGTACCCTTTATAAGTATCGTGATCCGTGATCAGCATCCCGTCAAAACCATGCTCTTTCAATTTGGTAATATACTCATCCAGCGGCACCTTACTGTCGGGAGATCCCTCTTTTACATGACAATGCATATCCAGCTTCATTGGTATGCCTCCTTTATGATCAAGGTAAGATATTAAGGCAAAAATCCCCGGCCGAAAGCCGGGGAAACTTTTTATTCCTGAGGCCCGGCAGCAACAAGTGCTTTACCTAAAATTTCATAGCGGTCTGCTATGTACATACCTTCTGTCAACATTCT
>OGXO01001845.1_pt1 | contig 11151 bp, 10 predicted proteins | sample 1576321 | NCBI WGS metagenome assembly OGXO01 (sample SAMEA3541568, study PRJEB24748) | human gut metagenome | biome: human gut; feature: human-associated habitat; material: faeces | place: China | collected 2012 | reverse complement strand
GGTGTCTATACGTGACGAGTGTTTTGGATTTGATGTACCGTACCGTTCCCAACTTTTATAGGAAGAATAGTTTTTTGAATTTATTAGGAGTACTCAAAACCAATTTTTTCATAAAAAGGTCCTTGAATAATTCAGATATTGTGATTTCTATCTCAGAAACAACAGCAGATGATGTGAAGCGTTATTTTGATAAAGACTCATTTGTAATTCCATGTGGTGTTATATTGAGAAATTATACAGATTTGTCCTGTCAATCGGGCTTATCCATTTATCCTAAAAATTCATTTTTTTTATATGTTGGATTGACAACAGTTCATAAAAATGTAGAATTTTTAATTTCATGTTTTGAAAAAGCTGTAACAGATAAAATGCTTATTATTTGTGGAAAGAATGACGGCAATCTGAAATCTAGTAATCCACGTGTTAAGTTCTTAGGTTTTGTGTCGGAAGATGATTTGGGTTATTTGTATAATAATTGTTCGGCATTTGTATTTCCATCATTGTATGAGGGATTTGGACTACCTATATTAGAGGCTTTAGCGCAAGGGAGTATTGTGTTTTCTTCTACAGGTGGTTCATTAAAAGAATTTTCGGATAAACTCATACATTTTTTTAATCCAAGAGATGCTGATTCTTTGATTCGTTTATTGGAGGGTGTAAATAATATTCAAGCCCCAGATAAGAATGAAGTTGCAGAATATCTAAGCCTTTTCAGGTGGAATGTAAACTTTCGTAAAATGCATAGAATAATTAGCTTGTATGAAAAGAATTCGAATCTCTGTATGTATGGCGACATACAACGGAGCTAAATATATTCAGAATCAACTCCAATCAATAATAGCCCAACTTTCGCAAAATGACGAGATTATCATTTCGGATGACGGCAGTACGGATAGAACCTTAGAAATAGTTGCCAGTTTTAATGATCCAAGAATTAAGGTGTTTCATCATGTAAAGACTAATTTTGCAGGTGGAAATTTTTTGCACAAACTTGTTTCTTCTAATTTTGAAAATGCTTTAATGCATGCATCTGGTAAGTATATTTTTTTATCAGATCAGGATGACGTGTGGCCGAGTAATAGGGTGATCTCAGTTATTGATTGTTTATCAGTTTACGATCTTGTATATTGTAATTTCTCTATTATAGATGAACATGAACAGTTAATTAAAAAATATGGATTTACTCATAAACCGATAAATAGAAGTTTTGTTTATAATGTTTACAAAATGCCATTTTATGGATGCTGTATGGCATTTAGATACGATTTATTGAAATATATACTTCCTTTTCCTAAAAAATTAGTATTACATGATAATTGGATTGGATTTCTTGCAATGAGATTTGGGAAAATTGTCTATTTGCATGAACCATTACATAAATATAGGATACATTCCTCAAACACTTCATATACTAATCGAGAATCCCGTAATAGTTTGTTGAATAAAATCTATTATAGAATTGTTTTCATTTTTCAGTTATCATGTAGAATTATAGAAAAACTGATTAAATAAAGTAATATATGCCTTTCTCAGTTCTCCTTTCCATATACACAAAAGAAAATCCGAAATATTTCAATGATTGTTTAAAGAGCCTTTTAGAACAATCATATTTGCCGAATGAAATTGTAATTGTAAAAGATGGAGTTATTACAAATGAACTCAATGAAGTTCTTGAGAAATTTGTACTTATATATCAAAACGTAAAAGTAGTACCTTTATTAACTAACCATGGTCTTGGTTTTGCTCTTAACGAAGGTCTAAAGCATTGTCAATACGAACTTGTTGCAAGGATGGATACTGATGATCTTGCTAAACCGAATCGTTTTGAGAGACAAGTTAAATTTATGGAAAATAATCCAGAAATAGCTGTCGTTGGAGCTTGGGTTGAAGAATTTCAAGATACACCAAAGAATATTATTTCGGTTAGAAGTTTGCCCGAAACTTCTCAGAAACTAGTCTTGTATGCAAAAAAACGTAATCCCTTAAATCACCCTGTGGTAATGTTTCGAAAGTCTGAGGTTATGAAAGCAGGAGGATATCAGCATTTCCCGTTATTCGAAGATTATTACTTATGGGCAAGAATGATAATGAATGGTGCTAAATTATATAATATTCAAGAATGTTTGTTAAGCTTTCGATCTTCGCCAGAGATGTATAAACGTCGTGGAGGATTTAAGTATGCCATAGCTGAAGTAAAATTCCTGAGAGTTTTAAAATCAATAGGATTTATCACTAATAGTGAATGTATTATAAATATAGCTACTCGTTTTCTGATTAGGATAATGCCAAATCAACTAAGAAGGTATATCTATCAAATATTATTGCGAAAACATTAAAAATAGGTAGAAATTATATTATGGATTATAAACTGATTGACACTCGGAAGATTATTACTTATATCATCAGTCAGCCGGAAAATGTTTCGGTAGATGATATTATTCAAAATTCCGGTGCTGACAAGTTCCGCGTATACCCCGCCTTGTTTGAACTGGAGCAGGCCGGATATATCGAAGTAGTGGAGCGCGAAGAATTCGGAGCACCATTGGTGGTACGTAGGCGGAGAGATGCTTCGCAAGTGTAGTATGACATTATGTGATGCAGTGTGATACTGGTAAATGACGGGTAACAGCGGTTACTTTGTTTTAGGCGCAGCCGAAATCGCTTTTTAGAAGTGGTTTCGGCTGTTTTTATTGGGAATATCATATATCACTCATCTCTAAGGTAAAGAATAGTGCAGAGAGAGCATTTAGACTTGGCGCAATATGCGTTTAAGGACCCTTATAATTTTAGTTTTTGGGGTACTGTGGCATTACAATGTGAGCTTGATATAGAGAAGAATCTTGCTCGGCGTATTACTGACTTTCTTTAGGAAATGGGTAAGGGCTTTTGCGTTTATTGGTCGCCAGTATCATTTAACGGTAGATGGTGATGATTATTATATTGATATATAACTTATGCCGGTACAGCCATTAATTCACACCCTATTGAACGTATTGTTTCTATAATATCTTCAAAACGTTTCTTAGACGGCTTTTTTGTCCCGCTTACATTTGAGCAAACAAACTCTGAGAAATACCTAAGCGTCGTGCTATGGCAGCAGCATTCAATTCAGGATGAGCTATAAATAAATCATACAGAGGATTAGATTTCCTTTCCTGAAAGAATCCTTCAAAACTCAAATCTTCATCAAGCTCTCTCCAATGTATTCCGTCATGGCTCGTTGTGAAATTTGCGCGCTGCGCAGGAGTAGCCCATTTTAGCCTTTGGAAATCAGAAAACTTCTCACATGCCTCTTTCCCGTCAGTGGTACGTATCCATACCTCTGTATCAGTCAACCATACCTTTTCAACTATGATATTTTCCATAACCACTTATTTTGATTTATTAAAAAATTTATTCCAATGCTCTGCTATTACTTCTTGATTTTCTTCTATAACTGATTCTACAAGTTTCAGTTCAGATGACTTCAAGCCATTATTTTTGATTAATGTAACTGGAAATAAAGTAAATTTAGCACTTATATCTCCTTTGATTACAGGAACGTGTATAGGCTCATGGTCATTAGCGTAAAACATAAAACGAAAACCAAATAAAATAAAATCACCGCTAACTATTCTATTTTTCTTGTACTAAAATTATAGCCTCCGCAATTTTTCTGACTAAGGGTCAATTTTCTGTCTTATTTTTTTAGTCCTCCAAATTGTATTTTAGCTTTTGATATTTGCGAATTGTTTCCCGTTGAAGGCTTTCAAGTGTGCTGATCTCTATGGATAGTTGGCGGAGCTTGGGATTAGCCTCTTTGAGAATTCGTGCTGTTTTATAATCATAGATTTCCGGTACTATTTCTCCGTTTCTTTTACATTCGTTCAGTAGGTAGGAAGCGCAGGCAATATAATGCTCTTTGAGGGCTTTGCGTCTTTTTTCGAGTAGCGGGCGGTAAGCTTTATCCTCATTGTATATGCGTTGATAGAAACCGTCTAAGGCTACTTTGCGGTCTTTTTTTTGTTCCGTATTGGTGGCTCTTTTGTATAAAGAATCGAGGGTGATATACTCCGGGTAGGATTTCAGTAGTGTTTCAACTTCTTTTTTAGTCTTTTCATAGGCCAATCTCTGAGGTTCCAGTTCTTCAGGCTTTATGGTAGTGGCAAGTTGTACCAGCCGGGGTTCTTGATTGAAGTTTGTAATTTTGTAGAGTTTTTTGCAATACTCAATGTACTTTTCTGTTATTTCCCAATTGTACTGCAAAGTCTTTTCTTGCAAATCGGTCTGTATGTTTGCCAGTGCATTTTCTAATTGAGCGATTTCAATTTGTAGCGAATCTGTCTTGGAAAGGGACTGTGCTGTTATCGGCAATAGGCAGCAAAGAGTAAAGACCGCTGATAGAATGTTTCTTTTCATGATATTAGATGTTTGGGTTAGTAATGAAGGCAAATATAAATTCTTTACTTTATAATTCCAATAATTCCTTTGGTTTTTTGAAGGATAAGCTGTGCGGGTGTTTTTATAGTCTATTTTTGATTAGATAAGGATATTAGACAGACAAGATCAATATTATAATAAAACTGATGAAAACTTCCTTAATAAAGAACGCCCCTCAAGTATGCTGTCTTGCGACGCGCCTGAGAGGCTTATTATCTTTTGTTATTAAAACATCTGCCTTTTAATTTGTTACAAAGATACGCATTTTTATCTAAACTGCAATGTCTTTTTCTCACTATTTCTTGTTATTCCATATTATTTCATTTTCCCAGTTCTCGAAAAATCCCATTGCATTAAGTGAAATAATGTCCTCATTCTCTGTTAATAACGCTTTTAATTTTTTTTTGAATGGCGATGTCGGATTGGCAGTCTGTAACATATAGTTCAGCATACACAGGAAATAATATAGCTTGCTCCTTTTGGCTGTATCTGGATTGCTGATCCAATCAAGGGTTTTAGAAAAAGAAAGTTTTTCAGGGACTATATTCAAGTCTCTGTTCCAAAGTCTGGCATGATGTGCACAGATATTACGAACATAATTGATTGTATGAAGCCACGAACAGAATGTTTTTGGAGGTAATGCGAAATAGGCGGCAATACCATTTATATCTGCACGTTGCTTCAGCCCTGTGCATATGCGTGAAAGATGATTGAAGTACATCACTTCAATACTCATCCAAGATGGAGGATTTTCCGGTTTGTCATATTTGTCTCTGTAGTGTTGAATAAATACTTCTGCCTTGTTGTTATGTAGTTGTTCCTTGATGTGTTTTTGAATGTCGTTATATACGTCTATTGTAACGGTCTTCCCGTTACGTAGGGTTACGAGTGCCGGAGGATTAAAAATATCTTGTCTGTCTTGCCAATGTGAACCATATTTATGGCTGAGTTGATAGATTATTTGTGTACGAATGGCTATTTCAAGCCGCTCAATGGCATCAAAGACTAATATACGCAGTTTTCTGTCAAATACATACAAGTTGTATATCATCTCCCAAGTGATTCCATCACGAAACGTATCAAGAATTATTCCATTTTCACTTTGTTTGTATGGTAGCATATAAGCGCTGAGGCGGTAGTAACTGATATTAGCAAGATGCCTTTGGGCTCGTCTTTCGTCAGAAAAAATTAGGCCTCTTGATTTCAGTAGTTCAATCTGTTCCGTATATGTTAATGGTGCTTTATTGTAGGTATTCATATTTCTGTTTTTTTAGTAACTGCAAAGATACGATATTTAAGTCGTTTAATTTTTGTGCTCAATCTCATTTTTCTTCGTATCTTTGTGCTCCAAATAATTAACACCTCTGTTTCTATGCAAGAAAAGATTATTATTCTTGATTTCGGTTCACAGACCACGCAGCTTATCGGTCGTCGTGTTCGCGAGCTGAATGTATATTGCGAAATTGTGCCTTACAACAAATTTCCCCAGGGAGATGAGAGTGTAAAGGGAGTTATTCTTTCGGGCAGCCCGTTTTCCGTATATGATGAGAGTGCGTTTAAAATAGATTTAAACGAGATTCGCGGTAAATATCCTGTATTGGGAATTTGCTACGGTGCACAGTTCATCGCTTATACCAATGGTGGAAAGGTTGAGCCTGCGGGTAGTCGTGAATACGGACGTGCACATCTGAATTCTTTTGATAAAGGCAATGTGCTTTTCAAGGGAGTGAAGGAGAACACACAAGTATGGATGAGTCATGGTGACACCATCACAGCAATTCCTGACAACTTCAAAACGATAGCTTCGACAGATAAAGTGAAGATTGCCGCTTATCAGGTGGAAGGCGAGAAGATGTGGGGTGTTCAGTTCCACCCGGAAGTGTTCCATAGCGAGGACGGCACGCAGATGCTGAAAAACTTTGTTGTGGAAGTGTGCGGTTGCAAACAGGATTGGAGCGCTGCATCATTCATTGAAACTACCGTTGCCCAACTGAAAGAACAGCTTGGAGATGACAAAGTGGTGCTTGGCCTGAGTGGCGGAGTGGATTCTTCCGTTGCTGCCGTACTGCTGAATCGTGCTATCGGTAAGAACCTGACTTGTATCTTCGTGGATCATGGCATGCTGCGTAAGAATGAGTTCAAGAATGTGTTGCACGATTATGAGTGTCTGGGACTGAACGTAGTGGGCGTGGACGCAAGTGCCAAATTCTTTGCGGAGCTGGCAGGAGTGACCGAGCCGGAACGAAAACGCAAGATTATAGGAAAGGGATTTATTGATGTGTTTGATGAAGAAGCCCATAAGATAAAAGATGTAAAGTGGCTGGCACAGGGTACTATCTATCCGGATTGCATTGAGTCGCTTTCTATCACCGGAACGGTTATCAAGAGCCATCACAATGTGGGAGGATTGCCCGAAAAAATGCATTTGAAGCTGTGCGAGCCGTTGCGTCTGTTGTTTAAGGACGAAGTTCGCCGCGTAGGACGCGAGCTGGGCATGCCGGATCATCTGATTACCCGCCATCCTTTCCCCGGACCGGGGCTAGCTGTGCGTATCTTGGGTGATATAACTCCGGAAAAGGTGCGTATCTTGCAAGATGCGGACGACATCTTCATTCAGGGCTTGCGCGACTGGAAGGTGAAGGATGCCGACGGAAATGAAACGGTGCTTTATCATCAGGTTTGGCAGGCGGGAGTTATCCTGCTTCCGGTGCAGTCTGTCGGTGTAATGGGAGATGAACGTACGTATGAACGTGCTGTTGCCTTGCGTGCTGTTACTTCTACCGATGCCATGACTGCCGACTGGGCGCATCTGCCTTATGAGTTCTTGGGCAAGGTTTCCAATGATATTATCAACAAGGTGAAAGGGGTGAATCGCGTAACCTACGATATCTCCTCAAAACCGCCTTCCACAATTGAGTGGGAATAAGTAATACCTGAAAAGGGGATGAATTTTATTTTGAATTCATCCCCTTTTAGTTTCTTACGTGAGGCAGTGCATCACTCTCATGCAAGTATCAGATTTTCTGCATCGGGTATTACGATTTCTCCGCGGTGCAGCTCTATCAATCCTCTGTCCTGCATGTTGTTGAGAGCCTTTGATATCCCTGCGCGAGTCTCGTTGACTATTTGGGCTAAATCTTCCATCTTGATTTTCAGTACTTTCTTTCCCGACGGGCGTTCTACGTGGCTGAGGATGAAATGGGAAATACGTGCTTCAAGATCGTTGCCTGCCACCTTCCATAAGCGGTTATGCAGCATTTGGGCGCGGTTGCTCACCATGTTCATATAGTTCAGGCGGAATATCTCATAGCTGAATAGCTCTTTCATCACGAACGCTTTGCTGATGCTGACCGTATGTACCTCCGTATTGGCGCGGTGTGTAGAAGCATAGGATGTGTTCATGCCGAACATGGAATAAGGTTCGATCAGGTAGGGAGCCGGAAAATATTCCGTAAAGCTGTAAGAAGCATCAGCGGATAATGTGGAAGATGCTACTTCTCCTTTTAGAATGAACACCAGTTCGTGGCAGGAAGAATCTTTTTGCAAAAGAAGCTCTCCCGGTTTATGTTTCGTGAAATGCAATTTTACCTTTTCCAAGATACAGGTGAAGTCCTCTTGGGCAAGTCCTTGAAAAAGGGGTAATTGTAATAGTGTATCGAACATTGTTTCCATATAGTTTCTGTATTATGGTTCAAGAACAAAAGTAGGTATAATCGCTCTCTGCCGTAAACACTTACCCTCTCTTTTTGTTTTTTTTATTATTTCTTAAACGTGCTATTCATTCAGCTTTAAGAAATTTTGCAGAATGTATAAAAATAGATTATCTTTGCAGAAAAGAAAAAGGAGGAACGTATGTTTTCAGCATTTAATTGGCAACAAATGACCAGCGCTTTTATTGTGTTGTTTGCCGTAATAGATATTATAGGCTCTATTCCTATTATCATCAACCTGAAAGAGAAAGGAAAAGACGTAAATGCATTAAAAGCTACGTTGATATCGTTTGCACTGTTGATAGGCTTTTTCTATGCAGGTGATATGATGCTGAAACTGTTTCACGTAGACATCGAGTCGTTTGCCGTAGCAGGTGCGTTTGTCATCTTCCTGATGTCGTTGGAGATGATTCTCGATATTGAGATATTTAAGAATCAGGGGCCTATAAAGGAGGCTACATTGGTGCCGCTGGTGTTTCCGTTATTGGCGGGAGCCGGAGCATTCACCACGTTGCTCTCTTTGCGTGCCGAGTATGCCAGTGTCAACATCATCATTGCGCTGGTGCTGAATATGATATGGGTGTATTTTGTTGTCAGCATGACGGGACGCGTGGAGCGTTTTCTCGGTAAGGGCGGAATTTATATTATCCGCAAGTTCTTCGGCATTATCCTGCTGGCGATTTCCGTACGCTTGTTTATGGCAAATATATCATTGCTGTTGGAGAGTTTTCATAATTAAGACGGTCTTTTTTATTACTGTCCGGGGAGGAGGGGTGTGCATCTTTCCCTTCACTGTTTTTTCCTCTTCCTCAATTATCCTCTTTTGGGACTTTCTTTCATATTGTGGGATGAATAGTTAGAAATAGCGGTATAATCGCAGTCAGAACTATTTGTCGGGCATCATATTTCATATATTGTACACGAATTGATGATTTTCGTACAATGCTATGAATTATTTACTTGAAAAACGAAAAAAAACTGACTTTTTATTTTGCGTATAGGCTGAAATTTGTACTTTTGAGCATCGCTACAAGTTGTGTAGCGCGCATACCTGAAATAATTAACCTTTAAATAATGCACAACTATGAGTTATTTACGATTTGACAAGACCTTGATGGTTAATCTGCAAGAATCTTTGCCAAGGGAGATACTTCGGACTAACAAATCGGGGGCCTATCATTGTACGACAATTGTAGATTGTAACACACGAAAATATCATGGGTTGTTGGTGATTCCCGTTCCCAACCTGGATGATGAAAACCATGTGCTGCTGTCTTCTTTGGATGAAACGGTAATTCAACATGGCGCAGAGTTTAATCTGGGTTTGCACAAATATCAAGGAAACAACTTCAGCCCGAACGGGCATAAGTATATCCGAGAATTTGACTGTGAGCATATCCCGGCAACAACTTACCGCGTAGGAGGGGTAATCCTCCGTAAAGAGAAAATTTTTGTACATCACGAGAACCGGATTCTAATTCGTTATACCTTGGTGGATGCCCATTCGGCAACAACACTCCGGTTCCGCCCTTTTCTGGCATTTCGCAGCGTGCGTGAATATACGCACGAAAATGCACAGGCCAACCGCGACTATCAACCGGTGGAAAACGGCATCAAGACCTGTATGTATCCCGGATACCCGGAACTTTATATGCAACTGAACAAAAAGAATGAATTTCATTATCAGCCGGACTGGTATCGCGGCATTGAATATCCGAAGGAACAGGAACGCGGATATGATTTTAATGAAGACCTGTATGTGCCCGGCTATTTTGAGGTGGACATAAAGAAAGGTGAAAGCATTGTGTTCTCAGCAGGTATCTCGGAGATTTCGCCGCGCAAACTGAAACAGACCTTTGAGGCGGAAGCGGAAGACCGTACTCCGCGGGATAGCTTCTACCACTGTCTGAAAAATTCGGCCCACCAATTCCATAACAAACAAGGAGAGGAGCATTATATACTTGCAGGCTACCCCTGGTTCAAGTGTCGTGCACGCGACTTGTTTATTTCTTTGCCCGGCCTGACTTTGGCGGTGGACGAACAATCGGAATTTGAAGATGTTATGAAAACTGCAGAGAAGGCTGTCCGCGATTTTATGGAAGATAGGCCGGTGGGCTATAAAATCTATGAAATGGAGCATCCGGATGTGCTCTTATGGGCGGTGTGGGCTTTGCAGCAGTATGCTAAGGAAACATCGCGTGAGCTGTGCCGGCAGAAGTATGGCAAACTGTTGGAGGACATTATGAATTATATTCGCGGCCGTAAGCATGACAACCTGTTCTTGCACGAAAACGGTTTGCTTTATGCAAACGGTAAGGAGAAAGCCGTTACATGGATGAACTCTACCGCCAACGGGCATCCTGTAATTCCTCGTACCGGTTATATCGTAGAGGTGAACGCTTTGTGGTATAATGCTTTGCGCTTTGTTGCAGATTTAGTTCGTGAGGGCGGAAACGATATATTTGCGGACGAATTGGATGATCTGGCCGAAATGGCGGGAAAATCCTTTGTAGAGGTTTTCCGCAATGAATACGGTTATCTGTTTGACTACGTGGACGGCTATATGATGGATTGGAGTGTCCGTCCCAACATGATATTTGCTGTGGCTTTTGACTACTCTCCACTGGATCGCGCACAGAAAAAACAGGTACTCGACATTGTGACAAAAGAGTTGCTGACTCCGAAAGGCCTGCGTACTTTAAGCCCTAAGAGCGGGGGATACAATCCTAATTATGTAGGCCCTCAGGTCCAAAGGGATTATGCATATCATCAGGGCACAGCATGGCCATGGCTCATGGGATTCTACATGGAGGCGTATCTGCGCATTTATAAGATGAGCGGCATTTCGTTTGTGGAACGCTATCTGATTGGTTTTGAAGATGAGATGACGAGCCATTGCATAGGATCGCTGCCCGAATTGTTCGACGGAAATCCGCCGTTCAAAGGAAGGGGAGCGGTGTCATTTGCCATGAATGTGGCGGAAATTCTGCGTATCTTGAAATTGTTGTCTAAATATAATTTA
>OGXO01001824.1_pt1 | contig 11248 bp, 14 predicted proteins | sample 1576321 | NCBI WGS metagenome assembly OGXO01 (sample SAMEA3541568, study PRJEB24748) | human gut metagenome | biome: human gut; feature: human-associated habitat; material: faeces | place: China | collected 2012 | reverse complement strand
CGGGCGCCAGCACCGCGATACCGGCGAAAATAAGCGTCCCCGCAAGGCAGACGGCGATCAGGCGAACCATAGTCCCCTTTACCCGTTCCTTATTTCCCGCCCCGTAGTTATAGCTGGTGATGGGCTGGACGCCCTGGGTCAGTCCCTGGATAGGGATAACGATCACCTGCATAATACTGGTCATAATGGACATGGTGCCCACGTACAGATCGCCGCCATATTTCTGCAGGCCATAGTTCAGGGTCACGCTGACCAGGCTTTCCGTGCTCTGCATGATAAACGGAGAGATCCCAAGGCCGGCGATCTTCTTTACCACCGGGCCATGGAATTTCAGATAACGCTTCCGCAGCCGGATCACACTCTTCTGCGAAGTGAGGAACCGGAGGACCCAGGCCGCGCTTACCGCCTGGGACAGGATGGTGGCCAGGGCCGCCCCCTTCACTCCCATGCCAAACAGGAAGATGAAGATGGGATCCAGCACAATGTTGATCACCGCTCCGATCAGCACCGACAGCATGGCAGTCAGAGCGCTTCCCTGGCCGCTGATGAAGGTGTTTAAGCCTACGGACAACTGGACAAAAATGGTTCCCAGAAGATAAATGGCAATATAGTCTTCCCCGTACCCGATGGTGGCGTCGCTGGCGCCGAAGGCATAGAGCACCGGCGTCTTGAAGATGGAAAACCCGATGGTCAGAATGATGGAGAACAGGATCATCATGGCCGCCGAATTGCCCAGGATCTGCTCTGCCTTCTCATGGTTCCGTCTTCCAAGCTCAATGGAAGCAAGGGGCGCTCCGCCCATGCCCGCGAAGGCGCTGAAGGCGGAGATCAGGGTGATGATGGGGAAGGTGACTCCTACTCCTGTGAGGGCCAGATCCCCGTATCCCGCTATGTGCCCGATATAGATCCGGTCCACGATATTGTAAAGTACATTAATGAACTGGGCCGTCACCGCCGGTACTGCCATGGAAACCATCAGTTTCCCCAGCGGCTGACTGCCCAGTTTCTCCTCAGATGTCTGCATAAGTCTGTCATTTCCTTTTCTCTTAAGTTTCTTTTCCTATTATAGCATCCGGATTCCTCTAATTCAATCGCACATCCAGATAACTTCTTCCGGAAAGGGTCCGGTTAAAGCAGATGCTCATAACCACGATCCCGAAACCGGCGGCAAAGCCCACCCAGTTAAAGAGGGCCGTAAGCACCAGCAGCTGAAGCCGCATGAATTTCAGCGCATACCCCAGTTCAAAATTGGGCTGGGTATAGTTTGCCACCGCCACAAAGGCCATGTAGAGCATGACTTCCGAGTTGAACCAGCCGGATTTTACCGAGAACTCTCCCATCACCAGGCCGGCGATCACACTTAAGGGCGTACTCAGCATGCTGGGCGTATTCAGCGCCGCCAGACGCAGGCCGTCGATGGCGATCTCCAGCATGAGAAGCTGGAAGATCAAAGGGATGTTCACCGTATCCTTCACCGCCACAAAGGCAAAGACCTCCGGCAGCCAGTTGAGATTCTGCATAAAGAGAAGGAATACCGGCGTGAGGAAGATGGTGAGAAAATTGATCAGCGCCCGTGCCGCCTTCAGGTATACCCGGGTCAGGGTGGGGAAATAATAATCGTTGGCCTCCTCGATCATATCGTAGATAGAAGTGGGCAGGATCAGGGCCGAGGGAGAATTGTCCACCAGGATGGCCACCTTTCCCTCCAACAGGCAGGCCGCCGCCGTATCCGGCCGCTCTGTGAACTTGAATTTGGGAAATGGATTATACCACTTGCGCCGGAACAGGCATTCCGCCAGGCTCTGCTGGTTCATCCTTAAGTCCCCGGTCTTAATGGAGCCGATCTGTTCTTCCACCCGCTTAAGGAGCGCCTGGTCCACCCGGTCCTTCATATAGCACACAGCCACATCTGTACGGGAGCTGTCCCCCACTTCTTTCATCTCCATCACCAGTTCCGGATCCCGGATCCGCCGCCGCAGCATGGCAGTGTTGAACACCACCGTCTCCACAAACCCGCTTGGAGCGGATGGTAAAAAAGGGAATGAGTGGATTATAACAGGAAATTGAGGCGCAGGGCTGACCAAAAGAAAAGGCTCTGTGCAAATCATACACAAAACCTTTTCATTGATTAAAACAGATTGACAACCGGCATACCTCGCTGCTTGGCTCTTTTGAAAGTGTAGTATGTGCCACCTTTGGGAACTCCGTCAAAGTAGGCTATCAAGTGGCCGGAACATGACAGCATATAGTCGTTTCTCCGAAGGAAACAGTCATCAGCATAGCTTTCTGCAAGTATGACAACTTCATCCGCTTTGGCAAGAGCATTACGATAGCGTTCCTTATTATAAGGTGTGAATTTTTCACATTGCCCACGATAAGGCACGGTTGCAACCAATGTAATGTCGGAATATACTTCTTTCATGGATAAAGCCGTTTCTGCGGCAAGCAGGTCGAAGCCCATCGCCATGCCACAGTAAAATATGCGGATGCCTCGATTGTAATGTGCCAATATCACTGTCCTTAATGCTTTCCGAAGCGAAGGTACTTTATCGTAGGGTATGGAACGGTGGCCGGTAAGTGCCACTGCCATTACTTGATTATGTGAATTGGTTTGTTTCATTGTACACTCAATAGGTAGTTTTAATACTCTTTGATTGATTCTATATATTCTCTTGCCAGTTCTTCTACCGCAGCATACGGGTCTTTTTTATCTGCAATATCTTTCACATGAACCATGAAATTGTCTATTTCTCATATACAATTTTCATCGGTATATACTTGGCAATAATAGCCACCTACATTTTCCTCACAATCAGGATAAAATGTTACATATACTTGCGCTCCTTTTAATGTTCTTGCTGTTACCATATATTTTATTTTAATTATTGACTGGTTATAAAGCTGGAATTATGCCGCTTGCTATCAATATACCTCCTTTATAAAGTTCAATCGTGCCTGGCACAAATCCCATTTTTCCAAAAGCAATGTTACGGATATAGGCTTTGTATTCATCCGCTTTAAAGTTTTGTCCGGTCAGATTATTGAATATCATAGAGATAGATATGTTGTCGTCAGACCAAAGAATCATTTTTTGACCTTGCCTTATTTCCTCGATGCAACTTTCCTTTGGAGGATTTCTATTCGATATTACCTTCATCATCTTCATTCTTTGGGTTGTACCTACAAAAATCTACTATCAATAACCGTTCATCCATGTATTTGGAAGGGTCTGAGGCAAGGCGTTGCTTCAGCCAAAAATGTTGTCTGCCGTATCCATAAGCAAAGAACTTGTCAAAATCCGTGGTTTCAGACAATTTTGTAACAACAGCTTGAAAACCAGCTTTGTCTGTTGCAAATACAGCATGGTTTACCAGTTCAACCAATAAGTTGGGAATTTGTGCGTCCCATACGTTAATAAGATTTTCAAATGTCACATTCATAGCGTCTCAATTAGATATTATAAAAAACGATACAATCTTCCACTTCGGTTGCCTTGCCGAATAGTGGGTCTTTGGTATAATAAGGTGGCATACCGCCTTGCACGCTGTCTGCAATGGGGCATACCAGTTCGATACACCGATTACGCAATAGGTTGTCAATCATTTTAATCTCTTTGTCTTTCAGTCCTGTGGCGTCTCCGTTAGCCATGTAAGGCAATGCCCATGTGGGTACTCTTTCGATACTTCGTTCCATATAGCTTTTTTTTAAGTTAATACTATTATTTTCTCAATGCCTGACTTGTTTTCCCTACGTTACTTTTCAGTTCCGCAGGTCGGCATATCAGACTTTTTAAGGCATCCCCTGAATGAAGCCATTGATGGAATAAGGCAAGCCCGGATATGAAAATCAACCATGCAATAGTCTATTTTCATCATACGAGCAACGTGTGGCTTGCTATTTCCGGGCTTCATTCTAATTTCGCCGCACGAAAAGTGATGTGCCGGCTTGCGAGCCAAAAGAGCAATATGCTTCTTTATAGTGGTACAATGGGAATCAATATGATATAACAGGGAGGATTGGTTAAAAAAAGAGAGTATGCGTAAATGTATCTGTTGAACATAAAAAAACGGCCGAAGCCGTTTTTGAAAGGAGAAACTGCTGTTAAGCAGCTTTCTTGGCTTTCTTCTTTTTTGAAGCGACAGGAGCTTTTTCTTCTTCTTTCTCCACCGGCTCATAGAAGTCGGTGACTGCCATGATGATACGGTTATGTTTGACACCTTGCTGGTCAGTCCATTCGTCGGGTTTGAAAAATCCCTTGACTGTAATGTTTTTGCCTTTCTTCAACAACTCAAAAGAAGTGCTGTCATTTTTACGCCAGGCTTCCACGTAAATGAAAGATGACACATATTCTTCTCCGTTTTGCTCCTTGCGGCTTACTGCCAGTGGGAAGCGTGCTACGCTTGCTGTTGTAAACTGACGGATTTCTGCATCCTTACCAACGAAACCTGTTACTGCGAATGAATTTTCTACTACTTTCTTCATAATTCTATTTTTTAGAAGTTAAACAATTAATTTTTATGATGCTATCGGATATTGCAGGTATAGGGCGGCACCAAGGATAGCACGCAAATACGCTATATTTTTCACGCAGTAGAAAAATGTCGGAAGATTTTCGTGTATGTCATTGGTCAGAACGGAGTGACCCGTAGATGCTTCGGCATCGCTGCATTATATCTTTGCATCTGAAAAATATTGTGACTTCGCCATCAAAAAGAGATTGACGAAGGGAGGGCGAAGAAAATAGCAGTAATAGTCGGAAAGGAAGCTGAAGTATGCTAATAACCGCACGTGGCTCTATCCATGAGGTAAAGGAGCAAATCAGAATGGAAACTTCATTATGAAATGAAGGAACCGTGAAAATCAGCAATCACATAGGCATTGTTGATATAAAGTAATACTCATTGGGATATAGATAACGTAAGGCTGACTATAAAAAGTGGAGAAACGATATTGCCGGCAGTTTCAGTAGCCTATCGGTTGGATAGAAGAAGGAAAAAGCTGTTAAACAAGGAAAAAGTTATCAGAAGGTTACTTTTCCTGTCAAAAAAGACTTTGGCTGTCTTTGGGAAAAAGGATTGCGGTGAAACCTTTTATAACAGGAATGTATGTAAACAGATGATATATAAGAAGAAAAACAAATGGAATAAGTTAAAAAAGGTGGATTGGAATACGCTGTTTCTGCGTATCTTTGCAAATGGAAGCGTAACATTATAAGAACGAACTATGACCTTCCAAAAGAAAAGGCATAACGTGCCTATAAAGCGTATCAATAACAAAGAAGATAGAGAATGGAAAAACTGATTATATGGATTGTCCTATTGGTGTTCTTTTACCTGATGAACAGGATAAGCACATGGAAAAAGAGAGCGGCTACGGCCTTTCTGGTGGTGGGGCAACGTGCGACAACAAAGGAGGAACGCAAATGGGGGTATCGTAATGCGCTGCGTGCAGGGGAACAGAAAGCGGAAAGATTCTATGTATATTCAGCTTTGGAAGATTTCATGGATGAGAAACCGATGATGCCTTTCAAGATGAAACTTTCCAATGGCAAGAAGATTCCGGCAATATTCATTGACTATTACATACCCAAAAGGGATTGGAATTTTATCACTGAGGAACAACGGAAGTTTGTACAAATGGTGTATGACTTTAAAGACGGACGTGTGTCTTGCAGCCGTTTATTTAAAGAAGCATTGGCAAAACTGGATTTGCCGGATAGTGTTACTGTTGTATTCATGCCATGCAGCAATCAAAGCAAATACCTTACCCGATTCAGCCGGTTGAGCAATGCTTTGTCGTATGAAGAAAAGTTGCATCCGATGCTGTACAGTCTTACTTATCTGGAGGCTCGTGAAAGCAAACACAACATAAAAGACTGGGATAAGGTAAATGCGGATTCCAATGTCATTATCAATGCAGACATCGTAGGCAAGAAAGTCGTGATTATCGACGATGTGATTACAACAGGAAGCAGCATCAAGGAACACGCAGAGGAACTTGGCAAATATGGGGTGGAAGTTGTCGGGATTGTCTGTTTGGCTAAAACCGTGAAATATCCGGAGAAAGTGGAGATTTGGATTGAATCTCATTTCAAATAGGAAAATGTAAAGGAGTACAGGTTTAGTCCGGTTCTTGTAGTATATATACAAGATTTCATTAAACCTGTTTTTCTAAAGCTGGAGAATCTTGCTTTCCAAAAAAGGAAATCTTAAAAGTAAAATGTGACAGGTTTAGTTTAGTCCTTGTAGTATATATACAAGATTCAATTAAACCTATTATTATAAACTCATCCGGCTGATTACTTGATTATGCACTGAGTGGAAAATACAGTTGGTGATTTTTCTTTTGGGAGGCAAAAAATATCAAATATAGGGAGTGATTTGAGGTTGGAACTTACTTCTTACGATTTTGTGTTGATTGGCTGAATTTTGAATAATTATGTTACTATCTTGTTAATCTAATAAATCTATTGTTTTGTATATTATTGTAATTCAGATATTTATAGTGCTATTTTTATGATATTCCCATTTATGGCGTGCCACGTAGGAGGTGAGTGGCACATTTAGATGCAGCATTTTGGAAAGTTGGTGCAGATGTTGGTTGTAAAGGCGTAAGGCGCTTTTGTATTGCCGGTAGCCTTCCGAGCTGGTGGACGAAAGTATGGGTAGGAGATAGGGGGATTGGGAATGTTTGTTAGTGTACCGGCGCAGGATGTCGGCAGCGTAAGGTTCGATGTAGACCGATAGCTGCTGGCGGGTTTTGTGGCGGTAGTAATAAATGGTGTTATGCCTCATGTCCGTCTTGCGAAGATAGACGAGGTCGACAAATGGAATTCCTCTGAGGTAAAAACTAAGCAGGAACAGGTCGCGGCTGAAGCATAAATGAGGATGCTGCTCCAACTTTAACTGTGAAAGGCGGCGTATAAGGGCGGGAGAGATGGCCCGCTTGGTGGTAGGCTCGTATCCTGTGAATACGAAGCGAAACAGTTCGTCGGCAGATGTGGCATCGGGAATGCCTTGTACGTACGCTTGGTTGAAGATGGAGCGCAGCATACGCATATAGGCTGATATGGTGTTGTGGCGCCGCCCTTTCTGGAGCAGGCTTTCTTCGTATTTCTTAATCAGTCCCGGTGTGAGTTCTTTGAAGGTAAGAGGTCTGTCTCCGGTGAATTTTCGGAAACTTTTAATGGCGCTGGTGTAAAGATTGGCGGTTCCATAGCGTCCGGCATTTTGGGCTTCTTCGATCGCACTTTGTGCGAAAGTATATATTGTGGTCATAATCTGAATTTTAAGATGAATAACGTTTTTGATAAACAAGCTGTCTCATAAAAAGATTTGAGACAGGAAGCTGTTTAGGCATAGAATAAGTTAATATTCTATATAAATTCAGATATGACCGGTCCGGACAACCCCGTAGAAACGTCAGAGTATGCCCGAACGCACTCTACTCAATGTCTCCGGAGTCATCAGCAGATAGGAAGCAATGTGCGACAAGGGAGCCCGCTTGATAACTTCAGGCTGGTGCTGCATCAGCAGGTTGTAACGCTCGCGTGCAGTTTCGAACCGCCAGGAGTCGGCTTTTATTTGTGAAGTGATGAGGGAATATTCGAGTATTTTGCGGTAGAACATATTGATTTCCCAAGACACTTCGGTGAGCAGCATCAGCTTGTCATAAGGCAGCAAGTAGACAATGCTGTCCTCAAGCGCCTCAATCATGAGGTGGGTGGGCTCTTTCTTCAGGGTACTTTCAATGCAGATGATAATGCAACCTTCATAAGAGAAATGTTCGGTGACGTCCTTGCCGTTTTTATAGTAGAACTGGCGCAACATGCCTTTGCCGACGAATACAAGATTATGGCTTATTTGTCCTTCTTTCAATAGAATCTCTCCTTTTTCCACTTCTTTGCGGATCAGGACTTCTTCTATTTGCCGTCTGCCTTCGGGAGCCATGCCGGGATAACGGGAGTTGACTGTAAGGTCCACCGTCTCTTTGAGTAATGTATCCATAACGATTATGTAGGGTTGGGTGTCATTTAGCATGGCAAAGATAGGAAAATTATTTGATATGTATCAATCTCTCGCTTTCCATTTCTTGGCAGTTTTCGTCAAACGATATTTCTGCTTGGGATGTTTTGGATGGTCAGGGTATAGACGCTCAATAGTACCATCTGCCAATGCAGGCTGGATATAGTTTTCCCGGAAGCGTTTGGTACTCTTTAAATTGAATAGTGCCATTATACTTTTCATATCCATATAGTCGTCACCCATTAATGCAATTAATTGTTGCACTTGGGTCGTACTTGGGTCGTACTTGGGTCGTACTTGAGTCATACTTGAGCCCTGTTGGCGAATTTTTTGTTTGGCTACAATCTCCGCATTATTGGGCCGTTTGAACGTAACAATCACAAAACCACCATTCCATTGCCACACAGGCTCTTCTACGCCCTGTTCTCGACAAGCATCTATGATTCGTTTCGCTCCTGAGCCCCAACTTTCAAGATAAGTGGATTTATAGAGAGCTTCGGCAATCTTCAGATTGTATGGATATGACTCATGAGGCTCTTTGATGGTTTCAGGAGTAATTTGCGGAGGGAATATTCCCGGATTCGCAATTTCTATGCGGTCATCATAGATTGCGATGCTGTTGGTCAAATTATATTTCTCCCATTGACGGTGACAAAGCGAATTTATAAGAGCTTCCCTCAAAGCTTTATATGGTATTTCGAGATATTCTTCTCGTTGTAAGCTGTGATTAGTTATCTTGCCACCGAGATTAAGATGCTTGAAGAAGAACGCCATACCGGCATCAAGGAGGTTGAAAAAGCCACCCTCGACACGCTGATTGTCAATAAACTCATTTTTGTCAGTTCCAACAAAACGGGCCATTCTCAATCGGAACTGCGGATATTCATCGATATTGTCAGAGAAAAGCATGGCTGCTCCATTTGTCGGTACACCATTTTTCACAAGCTTCCATTTGGCCAACGTTTCCTCAATCGGTGCGTTTATTGCGCTTGCCGGGATACGTCCGCCTTCCACGCCAAGACGTATGCACCCTCTGATGTGCTTCTCATTTAAATCGGCAAAAGTGAGGCCATCTGCCGTTTTCCCTTCCCACGAGTGCATCTGAGGCTGATTTCAGCGACTTAGGTGTAACACCGAAAATCAGCCATCCTCCTTCTGTGTTTAAAAACGCACATGCCGAATGCATACCGTCTTTCAACTCGCCGGTCGTTTTCTTCAATTCTAGAGTCCGCGACTCATCCGCAGACACAAGTTGCTTTATGTTGTCAATAGTCATAAATTCCATTTATACTTATCTATAATTAAGATAATTCCTTTTCTTTTCAGCAGCTACAACTTTTGTCCTGTTTATCTTTTGCAATTTCGTGTCGTTTTGCTTGCTGATAAATTGCAATACTTTGATGTCTGATGTAAAATTAGTAATTTGATTCGAAATAGCATTCAACCAAAGGAAATAATTCACTTTACATATGAAAATATCATAGATAAATTTTATCCTTTCTTTCAAACTCTTTAAAACAAAGAAAGATGTATAAAAAACAGCCAGATTTAGGAAGATTATTTGATATGTATCAATCTCATCTTTTTTTCATTTCCGTATCTTTGCGCGATTTTTACCATAACACATTCTACAATATAATGATACAGCAGGAAAATTTAAAGAAACGGCTTGCCAAGCTGGCGGCTCCTATCTTTATTGAGACGCTACTTATTATGATGCTCGGCGCGGTGGACACCGTCATGCTGAGCCGCCATTCGGATAACAGTGTGGCTGCCGTAGGCGTGGTCAATCAGATTATCATGCTGACGTTTCTGGTGTTTGAAGTGATAAATCTCGGTACTTCCGTACTGTGTTCACAATATATCGGTGCGCGCTTGCATAAGCAGGTGGTGCAGGTGGTGGGAGTTTCCATTTTGGTCAATCTGGTGGTGGGCATCACTATCAGTATGCTGTTGTTCGGCTGTGCAGGGCCTATTCTGCGCCTGATGGGGCTTGGGCCTGAACTGATGCAGGATGGTATGGACTACATGCGCATTGTGGGAGCGTTCGCATTCTTTCAGGCATTATCCCTGACTCTTTCCGCTTCGTTGAGAAGCGCCAATAAGGCGGTGTATCCGATGCTGGTTACGGTGGTGGTCAATATCCTTAATATAATAGGCAACTATTCTCTGATTTTCGGACGTTTCGGATTTCCGGAATTAGGGGTGGAGGGGGCTGCTATCTCCACTGCCTTCAGCCGGGGTGTATCGATGATCATTCTGTTCGTAATCCTGTTCCGCAAGCATATCCATAGTTTCCCGCGGGTTTATTTCCGTCCGTTCCCATGGGTGGAGCTGAAGAATCTGATGAAGGTGGGGCTGCCTTCTGCCGGGGAGCAGCTTTCTTACAGCTCGTCGCAGGTGGTAATCACTTATTTCATCAATATGCTGGGAGTGGAGGCGCTTGCCACACGTACCTATTGCGTCAATATTATTATGTTCGCCTATCTGTTCAGCATCTCTATGGCACAGGGCGGAGCGATATGTATCGGGCATCTGATAGGGGAGAAAAAACCGCATGCCGCTTTTCTGATGGGGAAGTATGTGATGAAGAAGTCTGTAATGATCACTGTGATCCTGTCCGGCATACTTGCGCTCTTCGGGCATACGATTTTTGGCTGGCTGACGTCCAATCCCGAGATTATCAGAATGGGGGCTACTGTCCTGATGATTGATGTCGTGCTGGAGATAGGACGTCCCATCAATATTTTTGCTACGAATGCACTGCGTGCGGCAGGAGATGTGAACTATCCGTTCTATGTGGGGCTGGTGGTGATGTGGAGCGTGGCTGTGGGGCTTGGCTATCTGTTCGGAATTCCGTTTGGCTGGGGCATTTGCGGCATGTGGGTTGCTTTCTTGCTGGACGAAAACATCCGGGGGGCTATCTTTGTCCGCCGTTGGTACAGCATGAAGTGGGTGAGCAAGAGTTTCATTAAATAGCATTTGTTTAATGGCGTTTGAAGGGGAGCTTGGAAATTTATTAATTTTTTTCTGTCCTTTTAGATTTTGAGTGTTAACGTGTTATCTCTTTTCTTGTCGGATTGCAGAAAAAAATATGCAGGAAAGATTTGCATAGTCCAAAAGTTTACCATACATTTGCACCGCATTTGAGAAGAATGCTGGTTACACTAAGGAAGTTTGGGTGAGTGGCTGAAACCACCAGTTTGCTAAACTGACGTACGGGT
>OGXO01001823.1_pt1 | contig 11251 bp, 7 predicted proteins | sample 1576321 | NCBI WGS metagenome assembly OGXO01 (sample SAMEA3541568, study PRJEB24748) | human gut metagenome | biome: human gut; feature: human-associated habitat; material: faeces | place: China | collected 2012 | reverse complement strand
CTGATACTTTTGTCCATGAGCATTGCCCCGGAATTCATCCATGGCCAGGACTTGGGGAAGGTGTTGGGGATGAGGGAAATGAAGGCGGTCAAAGTAACGTATGACCGTTGTAGTAGATGTGTGGAAGTCAGCCGCTATATCTGTGAAGCTGCGCTTTTGAAAACACGACACCATAATCTGCATCTGCAGATCTTTTGATTTGCGTTGATAACGCTGCAGGAACGGGACGGTTTCAAAGAATGTACGACCGCAGCAAGGGCAAACGTATCTTCTTTTATGTAATCGGACAAAAGCCTGTTGGTGCAAAATGGATCCGATAGCAATCCTTTGCCAACGGTAATCCTTGATTCTATCGGTCTTCGCATGACAATTAGGGCATTGGACAACAGCTCGATTCAGTTCCATAATAAATTCAATTTGTTGCTCACTGTGGATGCATTTTTTTATTACGTTACCTTTGACATTCAAGGAATTTGCTATATAATCAAATGTGGACATAGGCCATCTTCCTTTCATTTAGGTTTGGCGATTTAATTGTAAGAGTGGATGCCGTCTATGTCCACTTTTTTATGCAAAAATGGGGTGAGGAAAGAATATTTCCTCACCCCAACATTTATTATAGAACCTTTTTTCAGGGCTGATGGATGAATCATTATTCCTCCTTTGAAAGATATGACAGAAATATTCAGCTTTTTTTAGAAAAGTATGATACTCTATTAAAAGAACGCTTAATAACGTCTTTTATTATACTGATTCCTGTTCTTTTTTCCTACCCCGATTGATTAAAAGGGGGGCGCTTCATGGTAAAAGGCTGTTTTCTCGTGACGAACGTCCCTTTTTTCGCATTATCTGCTTTATTATATGGAGGAATGATGATGAGCCAATCCCAGACACAGCAAGCCCCTTTTTTTCAAGAGGCGCTTTTTTCCAATGCCGGCAGAGATGATGGAAATATCATTGCCGCTTCCAAGAAAATCCTTGAAGTCTGTCTGGATCTGTCTGTCAGCGATGTCCATTTGGAACCGCAAAAAAATGGACTTCGCATCCGCGGACGCATGGATGGTGTCCTGCAGGACCTTATGCGGATTCCACCGGTCATGCAGGATGCTTTGATTTCCCGCTATAAAATTATGGCCCGCATGGATATTGGAGAAAAACGCCTGCCCCAGGATGGCCGTATCCAAATGACTTACCAGGACCGTTCCATTGATATCCGTGTTTCTTCCCTTCCTACGCTTTACGGAGAAACGCTTGTCATGCGCCTTTTAGACAGTGGAAAAGGTCTTTACTCCCTGGACCATCTGGGGTTTTCAAAAGAAAACCTGGAACGGCTTTATCAGCTTCTGCATGAACCTTATGGACTGATTCTGGTAACCGGACCGACGGGATCGGGGAAATCTTCAACGCTTTATGCCATTTTGCAGGCCCTCAATGAATCCGGTCGGAGCCTTGTTACCGTGGAAGATCCCATCGAATATCAGATTGACGGCATCAGCCAGGTTGCCGTGCACCCCAAGATTGGCCTCACTTTTGCCAGATGCTTGAGAAGCATCCTCCGACAAGACCCGGACCTGATTGTCGTAGGTGAGATCCGTGATCGGGAAACGGCAGAAATGAGTGTCCATGCCGCGCTCACCGGTCATCTTGTCTTCAGTACGCTTCATACCAACACCGCGGTTGGTGCTGTAAGCCGTCTTCTTGACCTAGGGGTTGATTCCTATCTTGTGGCTTCGACCCTGAAGGGAATTGTGGCCCAGCGTCTTTTGCGACGGCTCTGCCTCCAGTGCAGGACGGCCTATGCCGTTGGGGAAAATAGTTGGGAAAGGACGTATTTTTCTCTCAAGGGGCCGCTTCATCTTTTCCATGCGTCCAGCTGTGCCCATTGCCGAGGAACGGGATACAGCGGGCGTCTTGCGGTTCAGGAAGTTTTTCCTTTTGACGAGGCGTGCCGTCAGGCTGCTGCCCGAGGACTGGGTGAGAAGGCCCTGCTTGAGCTTGGTCGTCAGCAGCAGGTTGCTTCCCTTTTCGAAGATGGCCGCGCAAAAGTTCTTGCTGGAGAGACCTCGCCGGAAGAAATGCTTCGCGTCTTAGGCCCCTTAGAGAAGAAATAACCACTGCCTCTGTTGTTTTTTGGACGCTTTTTGGATAAGATAGGTGCGGAGAGCCCTTATTTTTCTTCCAACCAGTTCGTTTCACTCGATTTTATTCAAAAAGGAGATTTCTTATGTGGCTTTTATGGAATTTGTTTGACCTTGCCGGAACCCTATCTTTTGCTGTTTCCGGTGCCATTGTGGGTGCTGTCAAACGGATGGATATTTTTGGCATTTCCGTTCTTGCCATCCTGACGGCAGTAGGCGGCGGTATGATTCGCGATGTCTTGTCCGGTCATATTCCTCCGGCAGCACTGCGCAATCCTGTTCCCATAGGACTGGCCCTATTGGCTGCTATTGTAACCAGTTACTGTATCTCTTCGTACCGTTTGGAGGGCCGGAGAAAAAAGTTCCTCAATCTTCTTTATATTGCTGCTGATACCATTGGCCTTGCTTCCTTTACGGTTACAGGAACCATGGTAGGCCTTTCGGATGGAGAACCAGAATCCTATATTTTTCCTGTTGTCCTAGGACTTTTAACGGCAGTGGGCGGTGGTGTCCTGCGGGATCTCATGGCGCAAAAGATTCCTGTCGTCCTTGTAATGGATGTTTATGCCACGGCTTCTATTGCGGGAAGTATCATGATCTGTCTCTGTTGGCGTTTTGGGGCCATGGATCTTGCCCCTATCATTGGGGCCCTTGTGGTAATCATTCTCCGCGTGCTTGCCGTGCAGTTTAAATGGCAGCTCTACCGACCGGTAAAGTAAAATAGAGGTAGGGAAGAAGGACATTCATCCTTTCTTCCTTGCCTCTTTTTTATGTATGTTCTTGTCCTCTCAGCTAGATATGACGAGGCCAAGATGGCCATTGCCGACAGTGGTCGATTCTCCCTCAAGCTGCTTTGAAACGGGATTTTTATTGCGGTTGTCTTGATAAGAAATGTGAACTTGCTATGGCATGCAAGGCTGTTGGTTCACTTGAATGTCTGTGTCTTACGTTTTTTCTGGCTTTTTGCAGCTTAGGTTTTGATGGGGACAGATACGAAGATCCATCGGCCTCGGTGACGAAGCAAACGTGCTGCTTGTCACAGTGATCCAACCATCGTGTTTTTTTCAGTTATCTAATTTGGAGGGGAACAGATTATCCAGATGCCAGCAAAGAAGCTGCCGACTGACAATGCGGATGGGCCGATATGCGGATATGCGGCGTAAGCCTGTGCTCTTTCCGCTAACAAACGTAAAAATTCCTGAAAGTGGATCGAACGGCGACGGTATTTGGAGGATGACTTTGGAATGAGAGTGTGGTACGAGGCTTTTTGCGAAACATCATGCCCCCATTATTTTCAGAAGTATCTTTTTTAAGCAATGGGGCAAGTAACCCCATCCAATCGGAACGATTTTGGCACTGCCCAACAATGAATCGCAAAATTTCACCGCATCCGCAAAAGCTTTGCGCAGTCGGTTAAGGGGGAGCTTCCGCGGCATATCCCAGGGCAAGGGCACAGATTGGTTCGCAGCGGCTTTTTAGTGTGTGGCATAATTTCAGGGCAGGCAAAATAAGTATTGCAGATCCAGAGACTGCCAAGCTCCAGACTGTCAGCCGTAAGACACCCATTTTCGACGGCAGCGTCAATGGACGGGGCGTAGCAAATTCCCGATACCCGTTCGTCCCAGCTGAGGGTGTGATCCAGACGGCAGCCTAGATCATTCATGACAAAGATCAGGACGGGGGCCTCTTTCATGATTCCTATTGTAACGATGAAATGCTGGGCTGACGATTCTTGGAAGCCGGGGCCAGCAGACCGGTTTAGAGGATTTGTTCTACAAAGTCCTGGGGAACGGGGCTATGCTTATAGTTTCGGATGCTGCGCCGCAGAGCGATAGAAGCAATCATGCTGAAAATCCTTTCCTCGTTGATTGAAAAAAGGGCTGTGAAGAAACGAGATGATCATTTCCTCACAGCCTCATTGAATTGTATTACCGCATATTGATGAACTGGACGTCGATGCCGAAATCATCACTGCGGATGAGTTGGATGACGGCCTGCAGATCATCTTTTTTGGGCCCGGAGACCCGGATTTGATTATCCATTTGCTGGGTCGTGACTTTGATCTTCGATGCCTTGATGGCAGCAATGATCTTTTTAGCGGTTTCCTTATCAATGCCCTGCTTTAAGGTGACTGTTTGGCGGACCGTTCCTTTCGCAGCCGGTTCAACCTTACCGGGTTCCAAGGCACGCAGGCTGAGCCCCCGCTTAGCCATGCGCTGGCGCAGGATGTCAAGGATGGCGCCTAGCTTGTATTCGTCTTCTGCGGTCATCTTGAGGCTTTCATCAACAAGTTCAATGGCAGCGGCTGATCCCCTGAAATCGTAGCGTTGGGAAATTTCTTTTCTCGTTTGGTTCAGGGCATTGTCAAGTTCCTGCATATCCAATTGGGAGACGATGTCGAAAGAGCTGTTTTTTGCCATGTATAAGTTCCTCCTTTGGCATTTTCCTGTAGTTATGGATTGACGCGGACGGAAACTTCAAACATGCGGTTCCAAGGAAACTCGATGGTATAATCGGTTCCTTTTACGTCCGGTTCATCACTGATGTAGGTCTTGAAGAGCCGATTTGTCCGGCTAAGGATCTTGTTATAATATTTTCCAAGATCATACTTGAGTTTTACATTGTGACGGTCCATTTCAAGGGACACACGGTAACGCACATTGGCTTGATAGATCCAGTCATCAAGGAGCCGGATCTTGAGCAGGCGGAGCCGGTCTGGTTCAGACATTCGTTTGGCCAAGATTCCTTGGGAAAGGGCAAAGCCGATGCTGTTGTCCGATGTATTCCATCCAGAATAGGCCGTAAGGTCAAGCAGGGCTTTTTTATGGGAGAGCGCTTCCATAAATCCGTTATCGGCGCCATTGGCATAGGCAATGTCGGCCAAGGCAATGGGCTTCATGCGTTCAAGGTCCGCAATCTGGGCAGCAAATTCCTTGTTGGCGCGGTTGCTGTAGGGGGCATTCTCATTGGCTGTGGAATCGCGGCAAATACCATCATCCGGTGTGTTGACTGCAAGGATGAGGTCTGCTTTTTTAGTGCTTGAAGCAATCTTGCCGCCAATGGCGATAATCTGGTTATGTACCGAATTTTCGGCACTTTCATCTGTATACAAGGGAACGGTGCTGCCTCCTGTCCCAGGAGCAAAAAGTGGATAGACTGCGGGCTTATCGCCGCGGATTTCGTTGATGGCCCGCGTGACCAAGGTGAGTCCCAGCTGGTCGACTCCAGGGACAATTTGGAACTGTTTCTTATTCATGCCGTTTCCCAAATTTTCCAGGATGCGTGCTTCCATGTGGGTCTGGGAAAGGGGGGCGTCATCATCCTTGCCGATGGCAAGAAAATGAAAGCCATCCCGCTGGGCCATGCGGATAAGGCGTTTATTGGTCTGGAGATTCACCAGACGCCTCGTACGCCAATCCTTTAGATCATTTGCCGGAATGGAAAGGGTCAGCTGGTTTTTTTCCCGCTCTTCTGTTTCCGTAAGGCCTTCCATGTCCTCCTTGTCCGCCAGTTGGGAAAGACGGAAGATCTTGGGCCCATATGTCTCATAATAGGCGGGTTCAACAGAGGCCACACTTTGACGGGGCGTCCGCATGATTGTACTGAACGCGTAGATCTTAAGGCCAGGATTATTTTTGTGGAGCGTGTCGAGGCGCACAATTTTTCCCCGGAGGTATTTTTCCAGGTGATGATGCTTCCTTGAGGCGACAAGGCCCCCGTAGTTGAGACTGTCCGTTGCAATGACAGCGGCCTCGGCGTGAGGGGCTTCGGTTTCCAACCATTCCCAAAGGCCCTCGTTGTCGCCGACGCTCTTATGGTTGGAAAGATATTTCTCCGGTGGGACAGTCAGGGGATAACCGGCTGCTTTGGCCGTATCGACCGTATATTCAAGGTTTACAGGACGGTTGTCCAAGGGAATGTAGATGATCTTGGGAGAGGCAGCCGCAAGGCCTGAAAATAGTAAGAGCGCTGCCGCGCTTCCTAAGAGATATTTCTTGATCTGCAAGAGCTTCCATCATCCTTTCTGGGAATGGAACCGGCTATGTTCCATCATCGTAATGAAACTATTATATCGTATTTGTCTCATTTTTTCACACCTTTTGTGATTTTAGCCGGCCTACGCTTTCATCACTGTGGAAAGCCGCCGCAGTCAGGGGAAAAAGAGGAAGAACCGTATCCCCTAGTACTCTGATGTGGTATAATGAGCAAAAGGACATTGCCTAAGAAGGGAGATGCCCTTGGTTTTGTATGCCTTCTTTAACGTGAATCAATCTTCTAAGAATATAAGGAAGTTGGGGGACAGTACCTCTTGCTTCATTTTTATGGAAAGGAGCCCTTTCATGGACTTTCAATTGGAAGCCCCCTTTGCACCGTCCGGTGATCAGCCTGAGGCCATTGAGGCCCTCGTCAAAGGGGTGAAAGAAGGAATGGATACGCAGGTCCTTTTGGGGGCAACGGGTACTGGCAAGACTTTTACCATTGCCCAGATGATCCAAAAGGTACAGCGGCCTACCTTGGTCATTGCTCACAATAAGACCTTGGCAGCCCAGCTTGCTAGCGAATTCAAGGCCTTTTTCCCACATAACGCAGTGGAATACTTTGTATCCTACTACGATTACTACCAACCCGAAGCCTATATTCCGGCAACAGATACCTATATTGAGAAAGATTCATCCATCAACGATGAAATCGATAAGCTGCGCCATTCTGCAACAAGTGCGCTGTTTGAGCGGCGTGATGTCATTGTTGTCTCTTCTGTTTCCTGCATCTATGGCCTAGGTGCACCAAAGGATTACTATGACAGCGTCCTTTCCCTCCGTGTTGGGCAAGAGGTCGATCGCGATGCCATCTTGGAAAAACTTGTCAAGATTCGTTATGAACGAAATGACCTGGTCCTGCAGCGCGGTTCTTTTCGGGCCCGCGGTGATGTCATTGAAGTCATTCCTTCCAGCTACAACGAAAAGGGCATCCGTATTGAGCTTTTTGGTGATGAAGTGGACAGCATCATGGAAATCGATGTCCTTACAGGAGACGTAATCGATAAAAGGACCCATGTGGCCATCTTCCCAGCGAGTCATTATGTGACCAGTGATGAGAATTTGGAACGGGCCCGCGGAGATATCCGGAAAGAACTGAAGGCGCGGCTTACCGTCCTGCATGAAGAAGGAAAACTCCTTGAGGCCGAACGCCTCGAACAGCGGACCAATTATGACCTTGAAATGATGGAAGAAATGGGCTATTGCAGCGGTATTGAAAACTATTCCCGGCATTTGACAGGACGCAAGGCTGGGGAGCCGCCTTTTACGCTGGTCAATTATTTCCCAGATGATTTTCTTACTGTCATTGATGAAAGTCATGTGACCCTGCCTCAGCTGCGGGCCATGTACGCAGGCGACCGTTCCCGTAAGGAACAGCTTGTAAACTATGGATTCCGCCTGCCGTCAGCCCTTGATAACCGGCCCTTGACCTTTGATGAATTCCAAAAGGAACGGGGACAGATTATCTATGTGTCTGCAACCCCGGCAGCCTATGAACTGGATCATGCCGAGCAGGTTGTAGAACAAATTATCCGTCCGACAGGCCTTCTTGATCCGAAAATCGAGGTTCGTCCCATCAAGGGTCAAATTGATGACCTTCTGGGAGAAATCCATAAAGTGGCGGAGGCCGGGGAACGCATCCTTGTCACGACCCTCACAAAGAAAATGGCTGAAGACCTGACAGAGTACCTTGCCGCGTCAGGAATCCGTGTCCGTTATCTCCATAGTGATATTGCAACCATTGACCGCGCCGAGATCATCCGTGATCTTCGGGCAGGGGAATTTGATGTCCTAGTCGGCATCAACCTCTTGCGCGAAGGGCTTGATATGCCGGAAGTTTCCCTTGTGGCTATCTTGGATGCTGATAAGGAAGGGTTCCTGCGCAGCGATACTGCAATGATCCAGACCATTGGCCGAGCCGCCCGCAATGCCCACGGCCGGGTCATCATGTATGCCGATGTCATGACTGGATCCATGCAGCGTGCCATTGAAGAGACGGAACGGCGGCGGGCCAAGCAGGAAGCCTATAACAAAGCTCACGGGATCGTGCCGAAGACCATTGAAAAGAAGGTCGTGGAGCTCATCAAGCTCACCAAAGTGGAAGAAGACGGCGGCACTGTGAAAGCAGGCGGCGTGGATTCCCTGAAGAAGCTTTCTGAAAAGGCCTTGCAGAAACAAGTGAAACTTATCGAAAAGAATATGAAAGCAGCCGCCAAGCAGCTTGATTTTGAACTGGCGGCTGAATATCGTGACCAAATGATTTTGATCAAAGGAGAAATCAGTAAACGCCATGAGCGAAAATGAAATTGTCATCCAGGGGGCGCGTCAGCACAACCTAAAGAATATATCCCTGACGATTCCCCGCAATAAACTCGTTGTCATTACAGGACTGTCGGGCAGCGGCAAATCGTCCCTTGCTTTTGATACCATCTATGCCGAAGGCCAGCGGCGCTATGTTGAGTCTTTGTCAGCCTATGCCCGCCAGTTTTTGGGACAGATGGATAAGCCTGATGTAGATTATATTGGCGGCCTCAGCCCCGCAATTTCCATTGACCAGAAGACTACAAGCCGCAATCCGCGGTCTACGGTGGGAACGGTAACGGAAATCTATGATTATTTGCGTCTTTTGTTTGCACGCATTGGCGTGCCCCATTGTCCGCATTGCGGAAAGGTCATTCAGCGCCAAAGTCCCCAACAGATTGCCGATAAAGTCCTGGAACTGCCGGAAGGTACGAAATTTATGGTCCTGGCACCCCTTGTATGGGGCCGTAAGGGAGAGCATAAGCAGGTTTTCAATGAAGTCCGCCGTGACGGTTATGTACGGGTCAAGGTGGATGGGAAAATCCGTACCCTTGATGAGGACATCACGCTTGATAAGAAAAAGAAACATTATATTTCTGTCGTTGTCGACCGTCTCATCAGTCGGCCAACCCTTGCCGGGCGCCTGTCCGAATCCTTGGAAACGGCTCTGAAACTTGGCGAAGGAACAGTGGAAATCGAAATAATTGGCGGCAAGACTGAAGTCTACAGCGAAAAGTTTGCCTGTCCGGACTGCAACATTTCCCTTCCGGAGATCGAGCCCCGTCTTTTTTCCTTTAATGCTCCGTATGGGGCCTGTCCGGACTGTATGGGGCTTGGCATGCATATGGAATTTGACGTGGATCTTGTGATCCCGAACAAGGACGTGCCCTTTGAAGACGGAGCCATTGCCGCCATGAGCAGCAACCCGAAGTCCTATTTTCTTTGCCAGTTTGCCGAAGTCTTGAAATCGCGGGGGTTTTCCCTTAAAAATACGTGGAACGACCTTCCTAAAAAGGTGCAGAAAGAGCTGCTGGAAGGAATCCCTGATGAGCACTTTACCTTTCTTTATGAAAACCTTATGGGAGAGGTCCATCCCCATACGACCGCTTTTGAGGGAATCATTCCTATTTTGAAGCATCGGCTAAAGGATGCCATGAGCGAAAGTCAGCGTCTTGATTATGAATCCTTTATGACGGCCATTGAATGCCACACCTGCCACGGGGCCCGACTGCGTCCGGAAGTCCTCGGAATTACGGTGGGTGGACGCAATATCAATGAAGTGTGCCAAATGCCCGTCAGGGAATGCCTGAAGTTTTTTGAAGAGCTTTCCCTCAGCGACCGTGACGCTTTCATTGCAAAGGAAATCCTTAAGGAAATTCGGGCCCGCCTTTCTTTCCTTAACAATGTCGGTCTCGATTACCTCACCCTTAGCCGGGCAGCGGCTACTCTTTCCGGCGGCGAGGCCCAGCGGATCCGCCTTGCAACACAGATTGGTTCCGGGCTTGTCGGTGTACTCTACATCCTTGATGAACCGAGTATCGGCCTTCACCAACGGGATAATGACAAACTTCTTTCCACCCTCAAGCATCTTCGTGATTTGGGAAACACCCTCCTTGTTGTCGAACATGATGAAGATACGATGCTTGCAGCTGACCAGATCATCGATATTGGACCTGGCGCCGGCGAAAACGGGGGACAGGTTGTTGCTCAGGGAACAGCAAAGGAAATCATGAAGGTCAAAGGGTCTGTCACAGGCGATTATCTCAGCGGTCGGAAAAAGATTCCTGTTCCCAAGGTCCGCCGTAAAGGAAATGGCAAGAAAATAATAGTCAAAGGGGCACGGGCCAACAACCTTAAAGACATCGATGTCTCCATTCCTTTGGGGACCCTGACCGTTGTGACCGGTGTCAGCGGCAGCGGCAAGAGTACCCTTGTGAATGACATCCTTTACCGCGGCCTTGCCCAAAAACTCAAGGGGGCTCGGCAGCGCCCCCTTGCCCATGATAGGATCATGGGGGTCCAGTATATCGATAAGATCATCAATATCGATCAGAGTCCTATTGGACGGACGCCTCGTTCCAATCCGGCGACCTATACGGGAACCTTTGATCTCATCCGAGCCCTTTTTGCAACGACGAATGAAGCCAAGGTTCGGGGCTATAAACCAGGCCGCTTCAGCTTTAATGTAAAGGGCGGCCGCTGCGAGGCCTGCCATGGTGACGGCATGCTGAAAATTGAAATGAATTTCCTTCCCGATGTCTATGTCCCCTGTGAAGTCTGTCGGGGCACGCGATATAATCGGGATACGCTTCAAGTCCATTATAAGGGCAAGAATATTTCTGATGTCCTTAACATGACCGTTACGGAAGCCTGTGATTATTTCAGCAACCATCAGCGAATCTTGAAGAAACTCCAAGTCCTTGAAGATGTGGGCCTGGGCTATATCCGCCTGGGACAGTCGGCGACGACCCTGTCCGGCGGGGAGGCGCAGCGCATCAAACTTGCGGCGGAACTCTCCAAGACCAATACGGGACGGACGCTCTATATCTTGGATGAGCCAACGACGGGACTTCATATGGCTGATGTCCATAAGCTGCTCCAGGTCTTGGAACGCCTGGTTGATTCGGGCAGTACGGTTGTCGTTATCGAGCATAATCTCGATGTCATCAAATCGGCCGATTATCTCATCGACCTGGGTCCGGAAGGCGGGGACAGGGGCGGTTTTTTTACAATGTCCTCGTGAGTAGTGCCGCTCCATGCGTACGCTTTGATAGG
>OGXO01001821.1_pt1 | contig 11264 bp, 10 predicted proteins | sample 1576321 | NCBI WGS metagenome assembly OGXO01 (sample SAMEA3541568, study PRJEB24748) | human gut metagenome | biome: human gut; feature: human-associated habitat; material: faeces | place: China | collected 2012 | reverse complement strand
CAGCAATTTACGCAGTAGCACTGCCCCGACCACGGCTTCAACAATATTGTAACCTTTCAGCTTGATGACCTGACCGTTGGCCACCCCGGCAGGAATAGTAATACGGACATTTTTACCGTTTACCGTCAATATCTGCTTATGGGTTTGGGCAGCATCACGAAGTGACAGATTCAAATCCGCATGGAAGTCTTGTCCACGAAAACCGGTATTCGCTCCTCCACCACGCGTACGGTGTCCGAACATCTGTTCAAAGAAATCGGAGAAACCACCTGCATTACTTCCGGAAAATTCCTGTCCGTCGGAAGAGTACCAATATGTGCCGCCACCATCTGTACCAAAACCTGCGCCACCCTGACCGCCGAAACCTGTACCGCCAAAGCCTCCGAAACCTCCTGCCCCGGCCTGTTGCCTTGCCCGCTTCTGGGCTTCAAACTCATCAGCATGCTTCCAGTGCTCACCATATTCATCATATTTCTTTCTTTTTTCAGGATCACTTAGCACTTCGTTGGCTTCGTTGATAGCCTGAAATTTGTCTTTGGCAGTAGCATCATTCGGATTCAAGTCGGGATGATATTTCCGGGCCAATTTGCGGAACGCCTTCTTAATATCATCCTGAGATGCCGTTTTGTCTACTCCAAGGACTTGATAATAATCAATATAAGCCATAGTTTATAAGTTTTGTATTCTAAAAAGGATAGAACAAATAATACACCAACATTGTTTTCAGGAAATTAAAATACGTAAACAAATTTTAAAAACCATTCTACATCATATCAACCAATAACAAACAAGCATTTACCATTGTCTGTTCCGCTCTTCCGGTCTTCATTATGCCAAAAGAATGTAAATAACACATAATATCGTATAATTATTCACTCCAACACTTTCTAAAATTGATAGAAACTGCTTTATTTGCAATTAAATAAGCCTGTTTTCATAGTTCTTTCAACCTTAAATAAAAAGTCATTTATGAAACACTATTACCGGCTCTTAACACTGATACTGGCATCCCCCCCCCTTGAGTGCGATTTTTAAGGTGCGCGCCCCTTCAGGCAAGGCGGGTGAAAAGAATACATATTGAAGCCACAAGTTCATCTTCAACAAAATCATCAAAGTAGAAAAGAAAAAAGGTTAGTTAGAAGGTTATCAAACAAAGGTATTTTAAGGTAAAAATCAATCAGTTTGTTTTCAGAAACCTTTCCACTCCAAGAGGAGGAAAGTTACAGATTAAGCTCCCCGGCCTGTGAAGGTCAGGGAGCTTTCAAACGAATTTCATTCTGCTCTTCATTCCTAAAAATAGAAAAAGTAGTCTTTCAGCAACTCATCAATTGCCGGGCGAGGCATGTCAAGAACAACTGAAACTAAGCCGGACAGGCTCATCGGACATAAAAAAACCGCGACACCTTCTGAAAAGGCATCGCGGCACTCTATATGATTAAGATATCAAGGGAAAAGAATTACATCATTCCACCCATACCGCCCATTCCGGGAGCGCCCATAGGCATTTCGGGCTTATCTTCTTTCTTTTCTACAATGACACACTCAGTAGTCAGGAACATACCTGCAATGGAAGCAGCATTTTCAAGAGCCACACGAGTAACCTTAGCGGGATCTACCACACCGGCAGCGTGCAGATTTTCATAAACATCAGTACGTGCATTGTAACCAAAGTCTGCTTTGCCCTCACGAACTTTCTGCACTACCACAGCGCCTTCCTTACCCGCGTTGGCAACAATCTGGCGCAACGGCTCTTCGATGGCACGCTTGATGATGTCGATACCGGTAGTTTCATCGGCATTGTCGCCCTGCAAACCTTCCAAAGCATCCAGTGCACGAATGTAAGCCACACCACCACCGGCAACAATGCCTTCTTCGATAGCGGCACGAGTAGCGCGGAGAGCATCATCTACGCGGTCTTTCTTCTCTTTCATTTCCACTTCGGAAGCAGCGCCTACGTACAGAACAGCTACACCACCTGACAATTTTGCCAAACGTTCCTGCAGTTTCTCCTTGTCATAATCAGACTTGGTAGAAGCAATCTGCGCCTTAATTTGTTCGCAACGTTCCTTGATATTTTCTTTTGCACCGGCTCCGTTTACAATAGTCGTATTGTCTTTGGAAACAGTTACCTTATCGGCTGTACCCAACATTTCAATAGTAGCCTGTTCCAGTTTCAAGCCTTTTTCTTCGCTGATTACAACACCACCGGTCAATACGGCAATATCTTCCAACATTTCCTTACGACGGTCGCCGAAGCCCGGAGCTTTCACAGCACAGATCTTCAACTGAGACCGCAGACGGTTAACAACCAATGTAGTCAATGCTTCGCTGTCCACATCTTCTGCAATTACCAACAGCGGACGACCTGTTTGTACAGCCGGTTCAAGGATAGGCAAGAAATCCTTCAAGTTAGAAATCTTCTTGTCGTAAATCAGGATGTACGGTTTCTCCATTTCACATTCCATCTTTTCAGTATTGGTAACGAAATAGGCAGAAAGATAACCGCGGTCGAACTGCATACCTTCTACTACACCGATAGTAGTATCCGTACCCTTAGCCTCCTCGATAGTGATAACACCGTCTTTGGAAACTTTGCGCATAGCATCTGCAATCAGCTTACCGATAACCGGATCATTGTTGGCAGATACAGAAGCCACCTGCTCGATTTTATCGTAATTGTCGCCAACCTTTTCAGACTGGCTCTTGATGGATTCCACCACTTTGGCAACAGCCTTGTCAATACCGCGCTTGATATCCATAGGACTTGCACCGGCAGTGACATTCTTCAAACCTTCGGCTACAATGGCCTGTGCCAATACGGTAGCAGTGGTTGTACCGTCACCTGCATCATCACCGGTTTTAGAGGCAACTTCCTTAACCAGTTGCGCACCTGTATTTTGGTAAGCATCGGCCAGTTCCACTTCTTTAGCCACCGTTACACCGTCTTTCGTGATGTGGGGAGCACCGAATTTCTTTTCGATGATTACGTTACGTCCCTTCGGGCCGAGAGTTACTTTTACTGCATTTGCCAGTGTATCGATACCTTTCTTCAATTGGTCGCGGGCATCGATATTGAATAATATTTCTTTTGCCATAATGTTTATCTAATTTAGAAATTACAAACTATAAATTACTAATTATCCCAAAACAGCGAGCACATCGCTCTGACGCATGATAAGGTATTTGGTTCCTTCAACTTCCAGTTCTGTTCCGGCATATTTGCCATACAACACTGTGTCACCAACCTTCAACACCATTTCTTCGTCTTTTGTTCCGTTGCCAACTGCTATAACTTCACCTTTTAAAGGTTTTTCTTTTGCCGTATCAGGAATAATGATACCGCCGATTGTCTTTTCTTCTGCAGGTGCAGGGAGTATCAGCACTCTGTCTGCCAATGGTTTAATGTTCATAATTCTTTATTTTTTATATGTTATACATTTGCATTATTAATAGTAATACTGCTTTATGCAAGCGATAAAGAACTTACGAAAACTGTGCCAAAAGGCAAAGCTGTTTGTTTGGCAGATTTAAACTGCCAAAATGGCAAAGAATAAAACGGCTAATGCTATATTTGCAGCCTCAGAAGAATGGTTCCTTATCGCATCATCTGTTTATACAAAACGCATCATCCGTTAAGCCTCAACAGATGATGTGTTTCGCTCCAATCTTTATCCGCAGTGGAAATATTTCTCAACCAATTTCAACATCGCTTCCTGATTATTCTGAACCTCACTACGCAAAGTCCTGTCTTCATAAGCACGAAGTTTGGCAATTATCCCGTCAATCATAGCAGGACTGAAAACATTATATTTCTCGAAAGCGGCACGTTGCTTCTCCAGACAATCGGCAGAAGCGGCACAACTATCGGGAAGCTGAGCCAACTGTTTCAGTTTGTCCTCATTCTCTTTCTTATGGATATTCACATTCACATACGTTTTTTCTGCTACCTCCAATGCATCCGCCATTTCAAAACCGCGACGGCAGGCCACTGCCAGTCCTGCAATCAATTGGTACAAATCGGCAGAACCGTCCGGCGAGCGCATCTCCACCGTTTGTTTTTGAGTAGTGTCATAATGGCTCGGAGCCTCCAAAGGATTGGCAAGCATACACATATCCGTCTTAGCCGACCATCCCAGCGGAACACGCACCAATACGGAACGGTTGCGGTCGCCCCAACAAATATTGGTCGGAGCCTCCTGATGGGGAACAAGACGGAAATAAGAAGTAGGATTCGTATTACCGAACGCGGTAATGGAAGGAGCCAGCTCCATCATTCCTGCAATGGCTTTGCGGGCTGTTTCAGAGAGCACGCCGTCTGTCAGCATCTGGTTCTTCCCGTCTTTCATGATGCGCATGTGGATATGCAATCCCGAACCTGCTTTTCCTGCCGTTATTTTCGGAGCAAAAGTAAGATCAAATCCATATTGATAAGCAAGGTTACGGATTATCCATTTGGCAATCATCAACTGATCGGCAGCCTGATCAGCGCGCACCGGCAGAAATTCTATTTCGTTCTGCTCGTATATCTTGCCATCAAGGGTGAAATTGCCCACTTCGGAATGCCCGTACTTGATTTGCCCGCCGGCTTGTGCAATGTATGCCATACATTCGGTGCGGAACTCATTGAATTTGGCATAAGGAGCAGATTCGTGATAGCCTCGCTGGTCGGTGGCGGGGAACATACCGCTGTCTTCCGAGATAACATAATATTCCAATTCGCCCATAGCCTGAAACTCCATGCCGGTCACCTCCGTAAACGCCCGGCACGCCTTGCGCAAAGTGTGTTCCGGAGAGCTTTCCAGCGGTTCGCCGTCTTTATTGAAGAAAGAGCAAAGCATGGAGAGCGTAGGCTGTTCGGCAAAAGGATCCTCAAAAGCCGTACAGAAACGGGGAACCACGTATAAATCACTACTTCCCGCTTCTATGAAAGGAAACAGGCTGGAGCCGTCCACACGCTCTCCGCACGTAAGTATCGCATCGAGATAGGCGGCATCATTGATGACAAAGTTCAGCGTTTTCAACCGTCCGTCGGCAGCGGGATACATGAAATTCACCATAGTGATTCCATTCTCTTTTATATAAGAAATTATGTCGGCTTTTGTAAGTTCGGAAGCCGGCTTTTGAAGCTTAGCCACCAACGGATTGGCATGCATTGAGAAATCTTGATTCATGATTTTGGTTGTTTTTAAGTTATGATATGATTAACAAAGCTTGTCTGTGCCGAAAATTCAAGACACAGATTTACAAATATACAAAAAGACAACTAACCACAACGAATTAGTTGTCTTTATTTATTCCTTGTATGGATAAATACTGCAAAAACAAATTATGCACGAGTAAAACAGCGAGTTAACATCATAGCCCATACGATGTTAACATCATCCACATCATGATGTTAACTTATTACACCACATTCAGTTAACTTCATCCGGGCAATCAAGTTAACTTCCTATAAGCCTTACTGCCCAAACATTACTCCAGCAGGTTCTCAATAGAGTAGTTTGCCCAAAAAGTCCTGGTAGAGTGCACCAGCGAACTTCCCATATAAAGCAGAAACAACACCGCTATGACAATCATCAAGAAACTGACGAGGGCATTGTGCTTTTCTTGTTTGAATTGAACGGAAACCATACAAACCTCCTATTTTATTGTCATTGCAAAGGTAAAAGCCGAATATTACATTTCTGCAACACCTCCTTTACAAATATACAAAAAAAGGAGCACAAATGTGCTCCCTTTTAATAGTATTTCAGTTTTTATTAACTCAGTTCGCTAACCAGTTCTTGGGGAGTAACCAGCTTCTGCTCTCCGGTTTCCATGTTTTTCAAGGTCACTTTGCCCTCGTTCATTTCATTTTCTCCAACCAGTGCAACAAATGGGATCATCTTGGAATTGGCATAACTCATCTGCTTCTTCATTTTGCTGGAATCGGGGAATATTTCAGCACGAATACCTGCTGCCCGTACTCCGGCAAGTACATTCATCGAAAAAGCCGCCTCCTTCTCACCAAAGTTGATAAACAAAAGCTGCGTACCGTTCACAGCTTCCTTCGGATACAGTTCCAACTGGTTCAGCACATCGAATATGCGGTCTGCACCAAACGAAATACCCACTCCGGAGACACCTGCCATACCAAAGACACCGGTCAGGTTGTCATAACGGCCGCCGCCTGTAATGCTGCCGATCTGTACGTCCAGCGCCTTGACTTCGAAAATAGCACCGGTATAGTAGTTCAGCCCGCGTGCCAAAGTCAGGTCAAGTTCGATTTCATTCTTCAATCCAAGCGTCGAAAGCGTATTCAGGATGAACCCGCTCTCTTCCACACCTTTCAGACCCGTTTCGCTGGCTGAGAGTACCTGTTTCAGCGTAGCGAGTTTCTCCTCGTTGCTGCCGTTCAACAGGATGATAGGCTGCAACTTGGCAATAGCCTCATCACTGATTCCCTTTTCCTTCAGCTCCGCATTGACATTGTCCAAGCCGATTTTGTCAAGTTTGTCAATTGCTACGGTAATATCCACAATCTTGTCGGACTCACCGATAATCTCGGCAATGCCGCTCAGTATCTTACGGTTGTTGATTTTAATGCAGACACGAATACCGAAGCGTGTGAATACAGTATCGACAATCTGCATCAGTTCCACCTCATTCAACAAAGAATCGCTACCAACAACATCGGCATCGCACTGGTAGAACTCGCGATAGCGCCCCTTCTGAGGACGATCGGCACGCCACACCGGCTGAATCTGATAACGCTTGAAGGGAAAGGTTATTTCATCCCGATGCATCACCACGTAGCGTGCAAAAGGTACGGTAAGGTCATAGCGCAAACCCTTTTCACAGAACTTGCCGGCAAGTTTAGCTGCATTGCGGCTCAACAGTTCCTCATCGGTGAGGCCGGAAAAGTAATCACCGGAATTCTGTATCTTGAACAGTAGTTTATCTCCTTCTTCGCCATACTTCCCCATTAAAGTGGAAAGCATCTCCATTGAAGGCGTCTCTATCTGCTGGAAACCATAGAGATGATATACATCACGAATCGTATTGAATATATAGTTACGCTTCGCCATTTCTACGGGCGAGAAGTCGCGGGTTCCTTTTGGAATACTGGGTTTTGCTGCCATAATCGTATCAATCATTTATAAAATCAGGCGACAAAGTTACGGTATTTTATTGATTAAGAAAAAAAATGCTTTCTCCATTTAGCGTGAAGAAAGCATTTTTCTATTTCTACGGAACAGAATGTTCTTATTCTCTGCGTCCCAAGAATATCATGATGTAATAAATGAGCGTCGCCAATGAACCCAGAGCAGCCACCACATAAGTATAGGCAGCCGAACGGAGCGCATCTTCCGCTTGGGCATGATTATAAGAGTTCGTGATGCCTGAATTGCTCAGCCACACCAATGCGCGCTTGCTTGCATTGATTTCCACCGGAAGGGTGATGAAGCTGAACAACGTAGTCATGGCAAACAGGATAATACCTGCCAGCAACAACTGCGGGAAAGAGTTCAGCATCAGAATACCTGCCAGCAGCACCCAGGTCATGATGTTGGAAGCAAATGAAACCACCGGAACCAATTTGCTGCGCATCGTCAGCGGGGCATAGGCACGTGCATGCTGTACGGCGTGTCCGCACTCATGGGCTGCAACTGCTGCCGCCATGATACTGTTACTGTTGTATACGCCCTCACTCAGGTTTACTGTTTTATTGGCAGGATTGTAATGGTCGGTCAGATGTCCCGGAGTATGCGTAACGGTAACATCATAGATTCCATTGTCGTGCAGCATTTTCAAAGCCACATCGGCTCCCGTCATCCCGTTGCCTGTGGGGATTTTAGAATATTTCTTGAATTTACTTTGCAGATTCATCTGTACCAGCCAACTGACCACAGCTATGCCGATAAAAATAATCCATTGCATCCCTATCATTCCTGTTCCCATAATTTTCTTCTTTTAAATATAAATAAGTGAATAATGTGTCGTTTCTTTTTACAGAACAAATAGCTTGCCAAAAATAAAGGGAAACGGCAAGCAATCTCACAGTTTCCCTTATCTTTTAGGAAGAATTAGCTAAAATCTATTATTCTTCTGTATAGCGTTCAATGGTTTGTTCGCGGTCGGGACCTACGGATACAATCTTGACAGGCACACCGAGTTGCTCTTCCAAGAACGACAGGTAAGCGTTGAACTCTTCGGGGAATTCATCTTCGCTCTGCATCTTTGTCATATCCGTTTGCCAGCCGGGAAGTTCTACATATACGGGTTCAACACCTTCGATGTCGAACGGGAAGTAATCAATTTCCTCGCCGTTCACTTTGTATGCCACACAAGCTTTGATCGTTTCGAAAGAATCGAGCACATCGCTCTTCATCATAATCAGTTTGGTGACGCCGTCTACCATAATGGCATACTTCAGGGCTACCAGGTCAATCCAGCCGCAACGGCGCTTACGTCCGGTTACCGAACCGAACTCATGTCCCAACGTGCAGATCTGGTCGCCGGTTTTGTCAAACAGTTCCGTCGGGAACGGACCTGCGCCCACACGTGTACAATATGCTTTGAAGATACCATAAACCTCGCCAATCTTATTGGGCGCGATGCCCAAACCTGTGCATGCACCGGCACAGACAGTGTTGGAGGAAGTGACGAACGGATAAGAACCGAAATCAATATCGAGCATTGTGCCTTGCGCACCTTCGCACAAAACAGACTTACCCTCTGACAGCAGGCCGTTGATCTCATGTTCGCTGTCCACAAACCGGAATTGCTTCAAGTATTCAATACCTTCAAACCATGCTTTTTCCAGCTCTGTCAGGTCATATTCATAATTCAGGCTCTTCAGGATTTGTTCGTGACGTGCTTTGGCCGCAGCGTATTTCTTGTCAAAATCATGCAGGATGTCACCCACACGCACTCCGTTACGGCTTATCTTATCCGTATAAGTGGGGCCGATACCCTTACCGGTAGTTCCCACTTTAGCATCGCCCTTTGCAGCTTCGTATGCGGCATCCAGAATACGGTGCGTAGGCAGAATGAGATGTGCTTTCTTAGAAATATGCAAGCGTTCCTTCAGGTTGTGGCCGGATGCTTCCAACGCCTCCGCCTCTGCTTTGAACAACGCCGGATCGAGCACCACGCCGTTACCGATTATATTCACTTTATCACCCTGAAAAATTCCCGAAGGAATGGAACGGAGCACATACTTCTGGCCTTCAAACTCCAATGTATGGCCGGCGTTCGGGCCGCCTTGAAAACGTGCCACTACATCGTATCTCGGAGTTAATACATCAACGACTTTGCCTTTGCCTTCGTCGCCCCATTGTAATCCTAATAGAATGTCTACTTTCATTTCTCTTTCTTATGGTTATTATTTTTCTTCTTTCGTTTATTTGCGCGGTCGCACTTGCTGCACAGTCCGTACATATACAATGAATAATGTGTCAAGTTGAAGCGACTCAGCTTTGTATTCTCAATGGCATGCTGCAATTCCTCATTCTGAAACTCAATAACCTGGCCGCACTGGGTGCAGATTTGGTGGTGATGCGTATCACGATTGTAGCTTTTCTCGTATTGGGAGGAATTTCCAAACTGATGTTTGATAATCAGGCGGGCATTGATAAGTAATATGATAGTATTATAAAGTGTCGCGCGGCTGACCCTGAAATTCTCCTGGTCTGCCATGAGCGAATAAAGCGTATCGATATCGAAATGGCCGTCTATGGAATAAATAGTATCGAGTATGGCATAGCGTTCGGGAGTCTTGCGATGCCCGTTCGTATTGAGATATTCTGTGAATATCTGTCTAACCGTATCTTTCACATTCTGACTTTCCATTTAAAGGCGCAGTTTTTTAACAGCCAACAAAGTTAAGCCTTTTTTGCGGAAAGCAAACAAAAAAAGAAAAATTAATAATGAGAATAGTAAACCGAATTATCACTCTGTCACCTCTTCCCTTACCAGATTATAAAGAAGCTGCTCGGATTCCGAGGAAGATTCTTTCATCTCCTCCACCCTCCGGCAAACCTGAAAAGCATTTTCCTCACTATGCTGCATGAAACGGCGGATAGCGGTCAGTGCAGCATTGCGCACATGATAGGAGCCGGACAAGAAAGCGGTTACCGCCTGATCAAGGAACTCATTTTCCACGCGTTCGTTCATATCGCCTTTTTTCATCAGCAAGCGGGCAATGGTGAGAAAGCCGCAGACCTGCGTATATTCTTCCTCAGCCGCAACCCAATGGAAAGACTTGGCAGGAGCATACGGAAGATGTTGGAAAAGATTCATACAAGTAAGCTCCGCAATCTCAATATTCCGGATGTTCTCCACCCATATATCCGCAATTTCGGGCAGGAAACTGTCAACCGGCTGGAGCAGTCCCGCCAATATTTTACATTCGCGAATATCTTCTTTCCAAAGTGCCTGCGCCAAAGCGTGGTCTTTCTCGTAAGCGGCAGCAATGCTCTTGATACGGGGCAGCTCCACGCCGAAGTTGAGTTTGTAGACCAAACCTTTCTCGCGCATACTTTGGGACACAGCCCCGTTCATGGAGAGGCGGAGCTGTGTCTTTATTTCTTTGAGTTGTTCTGTTAGTTCCATCAATAATGAGGATTAGAGAAATGATGAATTAATTATTTACCGAAGGCAAAACAGAGTAGTCCTTGCTGTAACGCAGCATCTGTTCTGCATAACCTTCATCGTAGGTCACCGTTATATCGGTTATGTTGCCGTCGGCATCTGTCACCGCTTCATACTTAGGATTGACGAAACCTTTGTACGGAGCCAGGTTCAATTTCTTATACCGTTCCAAAACCTCCGCATGCAGTTCGGGATCCACCTTTACGGCACTGATGCAGGCAAGACTTTCTGTATGATTAAGCTGAAGATCGAGAAAGACGGCAGCAAGGAGACTTTGGACTGGGCGAATCTGAAGCTGACTGACAGTGAAGGAAATGAATACAGCAGAATGGATGATGAATTCATTTCAGAGCTTGGTATGACACGTATGGCAGGAACCACTTTGAATTTCGGTTCCAACGAGGGCTGGATCGCATTTGAGATTGACGAGAATGCAGAAGGTCTGGAGCTTAGCTATCCATTTGAGGCAGAGGAATATCACTGCGCATTATAAGGATGATAAAAAATGCAGACAATCCGTCAGCTGCCATGACGGTGGTATGAAAATGCGGATTTTGTATTAGATCGTGTTTGAGAAACCATAAAATTGCACAGGAGGCTGGCATGAAGAATAAAAGATATCGGGAACT
>OGXO01001817.1_pt1 | contig 11284 bp, 8 predicted proteins | sample 1576321 | NCBI WGS metagenome assembly OGXO01 (sample SAMEA3541568, study PRJEB24748) | human gut metagenome | biome: human gut; feature: human-associated habitat; material: faeces | place: China | collected 2012 | reverse complement strand
CGCAGATGCCGTGCCGCAGCCGCCGGAGCGGTGCTTAAGCCGTCAGGCGGGAATTATGCGGTGTTGCCTTAAATTTGAAACGTGCTTTGTTTTCAATTCGGAACAGATGGATTCCTTCGCCAGCGGAAAACAACGATCGCGCTCAAATATCATCCGGATGCTGGAACGATGGATGCACTAAAGAAAGCGAATTCGGATGTGTACAGGGATTTGGTGCACGACTTACAAAGAAAATAGGCAAGTGTGTACTTGCAAAAGAAAAAGCCGTAGACTCTAACGAATCTACGGCTTTTATTTTGGTCGAGGTGACAGGACTCGAACCTGCGGCCTCGTGGTCCCAAACCACGCGCGCTACCAGCTGCGCAACACCTCGTGAACATTTCTATTATATCTGTTCACGCCGTGTGCGTCAAGTGCTAAATTTGGGAGATGACAAGGAAGAAGCGGCAGGTGCGCACAATATGCACCTCTGCGGTCTCAATAAGTGCAAGTGTTTTTTGCTGAAACAATAACCCGTTTACACATTCCCCTTGCCGATGCCCCATTTTTTGAAATACCGGCCCATGCTCTTCAACTGCATTTTGAACTTGCCTGCGTCCCGCGTGGGGGCGCGGTGCCAGGCGTGGGTGGCGGTGAACTGCGGCAGCAGGTAGACAAGCCCTTGGCGCAGAGCACGCTGGGTCAGGTCGGCATCCTCCACATACATAAAGTATTCGGGGTCAAAACCGCCGATGGTTTTGAACACATCGGTGCGGATGGCGGCAAAGCTGCCGGTGCAAAACTCAATGGGGCGGGGGATCGTCAGGTCCTCATCCTGCATGGTGTAATGTTCGTCAGCTTTTTGCATCACACCGCCAAACCGCGGGGCCAGCTGGCGGGCCAGCAGCAGCCACGGGGTGGGCTTGCGGCGCGGCAGGTTCTGGATGCGCCCATCCGGAAAATAGAGCTGCGGCGTGGCCATCACAACGCCGGGGTGGTCCAGCAGCCACTGCGCCATCTGGGGCAGGATGTCATCGTGAATGATCACATCCGGGTTCAGGATAAAGTGTACATCGCTGGTCAGGCGGTCCATAATGCTGTTGTGGCCCTTGCCGAAGCCGAGGTTCTTGGGCAGGCAGATCACCTGCACGCGAGCATCGCCAAAATCTGTCTGCGTCAGGCGGGGGCCGCAGCCATCCGGGCTGGCGTTATCCACCACATACAGGGCAAAGTCATCGCCGGGGGTGTTGGCCAGCGCGCTGCGCACGGCAGCGCACACTTCATCATAATCACAGTATGCCACAATACAGGCACTGATCTTCGGCATACGACCTCCTCAGGTGCGGGGCGGGTCCACCACGGCTTCCAGATCATCCAGGTCATAGGGGGTGTTCTGGTAGACATAGTAGTTCAGCCAGTTGGTATACAGCAGGTGCGCATGGGCACGCCAGCGGAAAATGGGGTCCTTGTTGGGGTCATCGTCCGGGTAATAGTTGACCGGCACATGAATTTCCTTGCCCGCCTTTACATCACGGCGGTACTCGGCATCCAAAGTGTACTTGTCATATTCCGGGTGGCCGATGACAAAAATCTGGCGGCCGGACTCGGTAGAAAGCAGCATGGGGCCGGCAACATCACTTTCGGCCAGCATGCGCAGCTCCGGGGCGGCATCAATATCGGCGCGGTTCAGCCCGGCCCAGCGGCTGTGCGGGGCATAGAATATTTCGTCAAAGCCGCGCACCAGCGGATTGGAGGGCCGCACCACGCGGTGCTCGAACACGCCGAACATTTTTTCTGGCAGGTGTACCTTGCGCACGCCGAAGTGGTAATACAGGCCGGCCAGCGCACCCCAGCACAGATGAATGGTGGAATATACGTTTTCGCGGCTGTAATCCATGATCTCGCACAGCTCGTTCCAGTAGTCCACATCCTCATAGTCCAGGTCCTCAATGGGGGCACCGGTGATGATCATACCGTCAAAGCGCTCATTGCGCACCGCATCAAAGGTTTTATAAAACGCCTTCATGTGCTCCTGCGGGGTGTGGGTGGTATCATGGGTCTTGGTCTGCAAAAAGGTCAGCTGCACCTGCAGGGGGCTGTTGGCCAAAAGGCGTGCCAGCTGGGTTTCCGTTACAATTTTGGTGGGCATCAGGTTCAAAATCAGGATGCGCAGGGGACGGATCTGCTGGGTCTGCGCACGCTGCTGGTGCATGACAAACACGTTCTCGCGCGAAAGTTCGCCATAGGCGGGCAGCTCTTTGGGAATGATCAAAGGCATAAACAGTAAACTCCTTAACGGTCAGATCTGGTCAAGTGCCTGGGCAATATCGTGGATCAGGTCGTTCTTATCTTCCAGACCGCAGCTCATGCGCACCAGGTCGGGCTGAACACCGGCGGCAATCAGTTGCTCGTCGTTCATCTGGCGGTGGGTGGAGCTGGCGGGGTGCAGGCAGCAGGTGCGGGCATCGGCCACATGGGTCTCAATGGCGGCAATCTTCAGGTGGCCCATAAAGGCAGCGGCGGCTTCGCGCCCGCCCTTTACGCCAAAGCTGACAACGCCGCAGGAACCATTGGGTAGGTACTTTTCGGCAACAGCATGGTACTTATCGCCCGGCAGGCCGCAGTAGTTCACATAGGCAATCTTCGGGTGGCTGGCCAAAAACTCTGCCACAGCCTGGCCGTTCTCGCAATGGCGGGCCATGCGCACATGCAGGCTTTCCAGGCCAAGGTTGAGCATGTAGGCGTTGATGGGGCTCTGCACGCAGCCAAAGTCACGCATCAGCTGTGCGGTTGCCTTGGTGATGAAAGCGCCCTCCTTGCCAAAGTGCTCGGCATAGGTGATACCGTGGTAGCTGTCATCAGGGGTGCACAAGCCGGGGAACTTATCGGCATGAGCCATCCAGTCGAACTTGCCGCCGTCCACAATGGCACCGCCCAGGGTTGCGCCGTGGCCGTCCATGTACTTGGTGGTGGAATGGGTCACGATATCGGCACCCCATTCAATGGGGCGGCAGTTGACGGGGGTGGCAAAGGTGTTATCCACAATCAGCGGCACACCGTGGGCGTGGGCTGCATTGGCAAACTTTTCAATATCCAGCACCGTCAGGGCGGGGTTGGCAATGGTTTCGCCAAAGACAGCCTTGGTGTTGGGCTGGAACGCGGCGTTCAGCTCTTCCTCGGTACAGTCAGGCGAGACAAAGGTGGCGGTAATGCCCATCTTTGCCATGGTGACGGAGATCAGGTTGAAGGTGCCGCCGTAAATGGAGCTGGAAGAAACGATGTGGTCGCCCGCGTTGCAGATGTTGAACAGGGCAAAGAAGTTGGCTGCCTGGCCGGAACCGGTCAGCATACCGGCGGTACCGCCCTCCAGTTCGGTAATCTTGGCGGCGACGGTATCGCAGGTGGGGTTTTGCAGGCGGGAATAAAAATAACCGCTGGCCTGCAGGTCAAACAGCTTGCCCATATCGTCGGAGCTATCATATTTGAAAGTGGTGCTCTGCACAATGGGAATCTGGCGGGGTTCGCCGTTGCCGGGGGTATAGCCGCCCTGTACGCACAGGGTATTGATGCTGTATTTGCTGGACTGATCCATGATCTTACTTCCTTTCCGCAAAAGCGGTAATATTTAATCTTATTGTAAAGGTTTTGGTGGGTAAAATCAAGGGCGGCGGGGGATAGTTGCCATAAAACAGGAAAGGAACACAAAAATGCCGCCTGATTTGCGGCAGGCGGCGGGGACGTTTGGGAAAATGCATGGTGTGTGGGGGAGATTGTTTTTTGAAAGCAAGCAATGCAACAAGGCCCATCCAGCGGGACGATGCAAGCATCATCCCCTACAAATTGCTGGAGGTATTGCCTTAGCATCGGCTTTCTTGCAGAATAAAAGCGCAGAATTTGGAACAAAATACCCGGCTTAATCCAGCATCCCAACCTCGGTATAATTCGGGGTGCCGGTCAGGTAATCGGCATACGAGATCAGCCCAAAATAGCGGTGGGAGGATTGAATCGTGTAGGGTGCGCCGTCCGTTCCGGTTGTGGTGCGGGTGTATGGCTCCGCACGGCAGAGCACCAGCAGCCGGTCTTGCAGCTGGGCCATGATGGTGGTGCTGGTGTGGTCGTACCCGTTCCAGTTCAGCGGCGGCAGGGCGGGCTTTTCCGCTACGGTGCCGGCGGCAAGGTCAACCAGGTAGACGGGTGTTTTTGTTTCGGCGTTGTCGTCCGTCCAGTCGTTGGAATAGTACTCCACAACCAGCTGGCCGTTCAGGATGCGGGTAATTGTCACATCAAACGCACCGCGCCCCTCATATGGGTCAGGCGGCAGGGCATCGGTTACGGTGCGGGTCTGCCGGTCAGCCAGCCCGGTGGCGGTCAGCTCGCCGGTGGTGTAGTCATATTCATATAAAGTATCGTCCAGCACAGCGGTGCTTATATTAGTGGTGCGCCCGGCGGAAGCGTTGGTGATCGGGTATTCCCGCAGCAGTTCTGCCGTGCCGGTGTCGGCATCTACTAGATACAGGCAGGAAGTCTGTGGCTCGCTGCTGTCATAATAAGGAGATACCGAAACCACCAGCTGCCGCCCGGCGCAGCCGATGATGTTGGCGGATTGCCCGCTGGTATCCCCGGCATCAAACAGGGTGGTGATGCCGCCGGTGGACAGATCGAGGCGTTTGATGCGGTCATAGCTATCCCCGCTGGGGCAGGTGGAAAACCAGAGGGAAGAACCGTCCGTGCAGCAATAGAAACTTGAAATGTAATTGCAGTGGTACAATACCTGTTCCACGCCGTAATCCTGATTCAGCCGCACGATGGACATGCCGTCGGAATCATATCCATAGACAAAGGAAAGATAAGTGCCGTCCCCAACCGGGCAGGGCAGCGTGACGGGCACGCCGGTAAAAAAGCAGGCCGGGCAGCTTGGGCTGTCATGCGTGCAGCCGGTAATATGGCAGGCCGGGGCCTGGGTACCGGTCTGGTAGTCCGCATAGAGCACCTGCTGGTAATCGCCCGAAGCGGCAGTCATGGAGGTATAATATCCGTTTTCATCCCCCTGGTACAGCGGACGCAGGCTGGGCAGATCAGGTTTCGCTGCCGGTTCCGCGGCGGCAGGGGAGGGGGACGGCTCCGCCGCAGAACTGCCGGAAGAGCCCGGCACAGCGCTGCAGCCGGAAAAGGCAACACAAACGGCGGGCACAAGCAGCAGTGCAGCCAGGCGCACAGCGCACGGCATGGTCTGGTTGAACGTCTTTTTCATGGGGCAGACCTCCTTTATGGCGTAACATCCCCGCGGTAAGCGGCGGCATCCTGCGGGGAGAGCGATGCTGCCGACACCCGCAGCCCTTGCCCGCTGCGGGCCACGCAAAGGTAAAGCTGGGCACTGACGCTGTAGCGTACCGCGCAGGGCTCGTGCAGCTGCAGGGGCAGCGTTTCCCAATCGGTGATCGCATCCCCGCCTAAAAATGCGGCGTAAGCATCTGCTATTTCATCCAGCGCGGAATCCTCAAAGCTGCACTGCTCCACCGTAAACCCAACGGGCAGGCCGCTGGCTGTCAGGGTGAGGGTGACATGGTTCTCATCGGATGTAAAAACATATTCGCTCTGGCCGGTATCGTCAGTGTAGGTAGTACAACTGTCTGTTTGCTGCGTGGCGGAAAGAAGCACATCCGCCATGCTGGCAGGCAGTACCCCGGCCGCCTGCAGCTGCTGCACCGCGGCAAGGGTGGGGGCAGTGCTGGCTGGAGTTGAATCAGGCTCCACCATGGTGCGGGATGTATTTTGCCAGGTCATACGCCAGCAGTAAAGCTCCCGTGCGGCAGCACAGCTGCGCCCGGCGGGGCTTAACGCTTCAGCATCCTGCTGCACCGCAATGCTGTGCCCGGCGGCACGGTCCAGCACGGCAAAAAACGGCAGCGGCAGGGCCAAAGCCGCTGCAGAAAGTGCAATAGCCACAGCAGCCAGCCGCAGTGCAGGCGGAAAAAACATTTTCCTTTCCCTCATGGCTCCACCTCCGGTTGGCTGCCCGCTTTTTGCAGGCAGAAGCTGACCGTGGTTCCCTGGCTGGGCACACTTGCAAATTGCAGCGTTGTGCCGTGCAAGGCGGCAATTCTGGCGCACAGGGCAAGCCCCATGCCGCTGCCGCCCTGCTCCCGTGCACGGGATTTATCTACCATATAAAACGGCTCGGTAATGCGGGCCAGTTCCTGCGGCGGAATGCCGCAGCCGGTATCCTGTACGCGGATGGTCAGCCGGGTGGGTGTTTCGTCCAGCAGCACTTCCACTTTGCCATCCGCCGGGGTGGCTTTGCGGGCATTCTGGATCAGGTTGTACAGCATATCGCACAACAGTTCCGGCTGGGCCAGCACCACGGCGTCACTGCGGGGTAGGGTGGGCACCGGGCTGCCCTGGGGCAGGGCGCGGCGCAGGCTTTGCAGCACACGGCCCAGGGGTACGGCTTCCAGCTGCGGGGGCTGTTGTTCCAGCCCCATCAAAGCCAACAGGTTCCCACTCAACGCTTCCAACCGCTTGCTTTCGTGGTAGATATAATCAGCAGCGGTGCGGCGGGTGGCGGGGCTCACCTCGCCGCTGCGCAGGATATCGGCAAAGCCGAGGATGCTCGTCATCGGGGTTTTCAGCTCGTGGGTAAACGCGGCCACAAAATCATCTTTCTGGCGGGCGTTCTGCTGCAAGGTCTGCACGGTGCCCTCCACCGCCTGGGCCATCTCGTCAAAGCTGCGGCTTAAACTGGCAATTTCGTCACTGCCATGGATGGCCGTGCGCTGGCTGTAGGCCCCGGCGGCAATCTGGCGGCTGGCCTGCTCCAGCTGCTCCAGCGGGTGGGTCATGCGGCGGCAGAGCAGCAGAACCAGGCCCCCGGCCAGCACCATGGCCAAAAGTTCTACGATCAGTGCGTTTCGGGTGCGGGCCTGCCGCGCCTGCCACACGGGGGCGGCATCCTGCGCAATGACCAAGGTGATGCAGCGTTCCGGCAGAACGACCGTTCCGGCGCACAGCAGGGTATGGTTGTTCGCCAGCACCATGCGCGGCTCGCCATCCTGGGCAAGCAGGGCTTCCACTTCGGATAAGGGAACCGCGGTGGGCAGGGCATAATACAGGAAGGTTCCATCCACACTGTAAGCGGCGCAGGCAAGGCTGTTCTGCTCGGTGATGGCCTGCAAATAGCTGCCCACCCGTGCGGCCAGGCTGCCGCTGCCGGGTGTGACCAAGGTGCGTTGCATGGCGCGGCTTTCCCGCTGCCAGTCTGCAGATAACGTTTCCTGCGCGGTGTGCAGCTCCTGCCGGAACTGCTGCCCGATCAGCACCGTGTTGCACAGCGAAAGCACAACTGCCAGCACTACCAGCAGGGCAAGGGTCAGCTTGTGGGCAAACTTCATGGCAAAACTCCTGTTTTATGGCAATACCGCATAATTCTAAGTGCCGATACGGCGAGCGAGGTGCGGCAGATGCTAAGCCAAAAGCGCAGATAATACTTTGTGTATTATCAAGCATTTTGGCAACGCAGATGCCGTGCCGCAGCTGCCGAGGCGGTGCTTAAGCCGCAAGGCGGGAATTGTGCGGTGTTGCCTTATATAAAAGGATAGGCAAAGCGGCGCTCATTCCCCGCGCTCCAGCACATAACCCACACGGAATACGGTGCGGATCTCGTTCTTCCAGCCCAGCTTTTTGCGCAGCCGCTGGATGTGCAGATCCAGCGTGCGGCTGTCATACTCGGCATCCAGCCCCCACACGCGCTCATAGAGCACTTCGCGGTACAGCACAATGCCGCGGTTGCGCAGCAATACTTCCAGCAGGTCAAATTCCCGCGGGGTCAGGTGCAGCGGGGTGCCGCTGCGCGTTACCCGGCGGGCAGCCGGGTCCAGCACCACATCAAAAGCAGCAAGAGTACCCTGGGCTTTACCACAGCGGCGCAGCACCGCTTCCACCCGTGCCACAAGCTCGGTGGGCTCGAACGGCTTGGTAATGTAATCATCCGCGCCCAGGTGCAGCCCACGCACACGGTCCGCCACCGCGGTTTTGGCGGTCAAAAAAATCACCGGGGTCTGCACGCTGCGCAGGTAGTCCAGCAGCTCGTACCCATCGGGGCCGGGCAGCATAATGTCCAGCAGGGCCAGATCATAGGCGTTTGCTTCAATTTTATCGGCGGCCTCGGTGCCGGTGGCAGCTTCGTCACAAGTGTAGCCCGCGCGCTCCAGCGTCAGGCGGATCAGCGCACGGATGGGCGCTTCGTCATCCACAATCAAAATAGGTTTCATGGGCGGATCCTTTGTCGTTTTGGCTTTTTGTGCTTCTTCACTTTCTAATTCTACTGTATACTTGTATCCAAAATCTTGCAAGATGGAAAACGCCCGAAAAAGCAGGAAACTTTTTGACAGTTCATAAATCTTTTTCAATTTACCCTATTGACAACGGTTGGCTATGTGTTACAATATTAGCAGTCGAACAGATAGAGTGCTAATAAAGATAATGCTTCCGCATAACGCCCTTGAACCTGCAAGGATATCAAGCCGCCGGGCACGAAGCAGCACTTGAACCGGTTCGCTGCTAATAGATAGAAAACCATTATCGTTGCCGATAAAGGAGGTTTGCGATATGAATACCAACCAATTTACCCAAAAAACGATGGAAGCCCTGCAGGCTGCCCAGCGTTTGGCAATTGAATATTCCAACCAGGCGTTGGAACAGGAGCACATGCTGGTGGCCCTGACCCAGCAGCAGGACGGCCTGATCCCCCAGCTGCTGACCAAGATGAACGTTGACCCCGGTACCTTTGAAGCTGCCGCAGCGGAAAAAGTTTCCCAGCTGCCGCATGTGACGGGTTCCGGCCGTGACCCCGATAAAGTCTATATCTCCAATGAGCTGGACCAGGCCCTGACCGCCGCTGAAAAGCAGGCCCAGCAGATGAAGGATGAATATATCAGCGTGGAGCATGTCTTTATGGGCATGCTGCAGCGCCCCGGCCGCGTGGCTGGCGAGCTGTTCAAGCAGTTTGGCATCACACCGGAAAAGTTCATGCAGGTGTTGTCCGCCGTGCGCGGCAACCAGCGCGTGACCACTGATAACCCCGAATCTACCTATGACGCCCTGAAAAAATATGGCCAGGATCTGGTGGAAGCCGCCCGTGCCAACAAGCTGGACCCTGTCATTGGCCGTGATTCCGAGATCCGCAATGTTATCCGCATCCTGTCCCGTAAGCGCAAGAACAACCCCGTGCTGATCGGTGAAGCTGGCGTTGGTAAAACGGCTATCGCTGAGGGCCTTGCCCAGCGTATCGTGCGCGGCGATGTGCCCGAAAACCTGAAAGACCGCACCGTGTTCAGCCTGGATATGGGCGCTCTGGTCGCCGGTGCTAAGTACCGCGGCGAGTTTGAGGAACGTTTGAAGAGCGTTCTGAACGAAGTTAAAAAGAGCGAAGGCAAGATCATCCTGTTCATTGATGAGCTGCACACCATTGTGGGCGCCGGTAAAACCGACGGCGCAATGGATGCCGGCAACATCTTAAAGCCGATGCTGGCCCGCGGTGAGCTGCACTGCATTGGCGCCACCACCCTGGACGAGTACCGCCAGTATATCGAGAAAGACCCCGCTCTGGAACGCCGTTTCCAGCCCGTTATGGTGCAGGAGCCCACGGTGGAGGATACCATCTCCATCCTGCGTGGCCTGAAAGAGCGCTATGAGGTGTACCATGGCGTTAAAATTCAGGATGGCGCTTTGATTGCGGCAGCAACGCTGTCTAACCGTTATATTACCGACCGTTTCCTGCCGGATAAAGCCATCGACCTGGTGGATGAAGCCTGCGCAATGGTCAAGACCGAGCTGGACTCCATGCCCGCAGAGCTGGATGACCTGAACCATAAGATCACCCAGCTGCAGATCGAGCAGGCTTCTTTGCAGAAAGAAACCGATGAAATGTCCAAGCAGCGCCTTGCCGCCATCGAAAAAGAAATGGCCGAACTGCGCGATTCCTTCAATTCCAAGAAAGCTCAGTGGGAGAACGAGAAGAACGCCATCAATAAGGTGCAGAGCCTGCGCGCCGAGGTAGAAACCACCAAGGCCGAAATTGAAAAGGCGACCCGCAACGGCGATTACGCCAAGGCTGGTCAGCTGCAATACGGCAAACTGCCCGACCTGCAGCGCCAGCTGGAAGCCGAAGAAAAGATTGCTGCCGACAAGAAGGAGCAAAGCCTGCTGCGTGACCGCGTGACGGCCGAAGAGATCAGCCGCATTGTGGCCCGCTGGACCGGCATCCCTGTGGAGAAGCTGGTGGAGGGCGAGCGCGAAAAGCTGCTCCGCCTGCCCGAAGTGCTGCATCAGCGCGTGATCGGCCAGGACGAAGCCGTGCAGAAGGTTTCGGACGCTATCCTGCGCTCCCGCGCCGGCATTGCAAACCCGAACCGCCCCATTGGCAGCTTTTTGTTCCTTGGCCCCACGGGCGTTGGCAAGACCGAGCTGGCCAAAGCGCTGGCCCAGGCCCTGTTTGACGATGAAAAGAACATGGTTCGTATCGATATGACGGAATACATGGAGAAATTCAGTGTGTCTCGTCTGATCGGTGCGCCTCCGGGATATGTGGGTTATGAGGAGGGTGGTCAGCTGACCGAGGCTGTGCGCCGCCATCCCTACAGCGTTGTGCTGTTTGATGAGGTGGAAAAAGCCCACCCGGATGTGTTCAACATTCTGCTGCAAGTCCTTGACGATGGCCGTATTACCGACAGCCAGGGCCGTACCGTGGACTTTAAGAACACCATCATCATCCTGACCTCCAACCTTGGCTCTGACATCATTCTGGAAGACCTGGAAAAGAACCGTGCCAACGGCAAGAACGAACTGTCCGCCGAAGCGCGTGACAAGATCGACCTGCTGCTCAAGCGCCAGTTCCGCCCGGAGTTCCTGAACCGTCTGGACGATATTGTCTACTACAAGAGCCTGACCAAGGATGAGATTGGCGGCATTGTGGATCTGATGTTGGCTGACCTGCGCAGCCGCCTGGCTGACAAGCAGCTGAAGCTGGTTGTGACCGATGCAGCCAAGAGCGTGATTGTGGATGACGGCTATGACCCCATCTATGGTGCCCGCCCGCTGAAGCGGTATATCCAGGCCAACGTGGAAACCATGATCGCAAAAGAGATCATCGGCGGCAACCATGTGCCCGGCGATACCCTGACCGTGGACGCCGAAAACGGCAAACTGGTCCTGCGCTAAGCGCAAAGCGTTCAGCAATGCTGTACAAATAACCTAAGGCAACACCGCACAATTCCCGCCTTGCGGCTTAAGCACCGCTCCGGCGGCTGCG
>OGXO01001790.1_pt1 | contig 11431 bp, 8 predicted proteins | sample 1576321 | NCBI WGS metagenome assembly OGXO01 (sample SAMEA3541568, study PRJEB24748) | human gut metagenome | biome: human gut; feature: human-associated habitat; material: faeces | place: China | collected 2012 | reverse complement strand
GAGCGGATGTACTCCCCGTATGAACTGTTTGACTGCGGGTATGCACCCTACTTTTTCGAGGCAATCCGGTTGCGGTATCCGGATTATTGCCGGGATCTTCCTCACAGTCGTGCTAACAGTCCGGGAGCTCATAGAAACAATCCGATAGAGCGGTAGGAAAATGAGATGAGCAGGGATATAAAAGTACGGCAGGTAAGTCGGGATGTGAAAGTGCTTGATCGGGGGCTGACAGCGGCGGAGCATATGAAACAGGGATTTGTCCGTACAAAAGATCAGATCGGGCAGACACCGAGCCAGAAGCAGGGCAGTTCCGAATCCGTAGCTTATGCGCAGGATCACATTACCCGTACCGCAGAATCCCTTGCATACCGCGGAGGAAAACAGGTGATCCGGCAGGGCGGAAAGATCGGGCGCAGAGTAAAAGGCGGGGTTCAGGCTGTGAAAGAAAACGCCCGCCTAAAAAGATCTGTCCAGAGTCAGGCAGAGAACATCAACAGTACCATCCGGCAGAGTGTAAAGACGCGGAATCGGCCTTCCGTATACGGATGCAAATAGGAGTTATCCCCAAAAATGCTGCGCACCGGAGCTTTTTCCACAACCTGACCACAGTACATAACAGCGACATCGTCTGCCATCTCGTTGATAACACCAAGATCATGTGTGATAAAGAGAATGGATGTTCCTTTCTCTTTCTTTAAATCATTCATCAGCTTTAAGATCTGCGCCTGGATCGTTACATCAAGAGCCGTCGTCGGCTCATCAGCGATCAGTAGTTTTGGGCGGCAGGCAAGTGCCATGGCAATCATGACACGCTGGCGCATACCACCGGAAAGCTGATGCGGATACTGTTTGGCAACCGCTTCCGGATTCGGGATTCGTACATCCTTTAACATCTCAACCACTTTCTCGGCTGCCTCTTTTTTATTCATTCCCTGATGAATGATAAACGGCTCGGAAAGCTGACGCTCTACGGTAAAAATCGGGTTTAAGCTGGTCATCGGCTCCTGAAAAATAACAGAGATCTCATTTCCACGGATCTTACACATATCTTTTACAGATACGTCTGCAAGATTTTTACCGTCAAAAATGATCTCGCCGCTGTCGATATAGCCGTTGCCGTCTAATAATTTTAAAATACTCATGGCGGAAACGCTCTTACCGCTTCCGCTCTCACCTACAACACCAAGTGTCTTTCCCGGTTCTACCGAGTAAGAAACACCGTTTACTGCCTTTACAATACCCTTTTTCGTTTTAAAGAAGGTATGCAGGTCATGAATCTCTAATAAAGCCATTTTGTGTTTCCTCCTTTAACGCTCATTTGATTTCGGGTCGATGGCATCACGCAGACCGTCTCCGACCATATTGATACAGATTACGCAGATACCTAACATGATGGCAGGGAATACCCATCTCCACCAGTAGTTCTGGATAACAACGGAACTTACGCAGCCGTTTAACATATTTCCCCATGTAGGACGCGGCAGTTTTACACCAAATCCTAAGAAGGACAACGTAGACTCTGTCAGCATACAATAAGCAAAATCAAGCGTTGCGGATACAATGATAACCGAAATTACATTCGGGATAATATGCTTAAATACGATCACAGAACGTTTTACACCCATCGCATTTGCAGCGGTTACAAACTCCTGCTCACGCTCTGCAAGCACCTGTGCGCGGACAAGTCTTGCAAGACTCGGCCAGCTTAATATACCAAGGATCACCATGATCAGGGCAATTCTTGCGCTCTCTGTCATGCTGTTTCCGATGATAGATGTCAAAATCATCGCCATCGGAAGGAACGGCAGACATGCAACGATCTCTGTGATACGCTGTAACACGATATCAACCCAGCCTCCGAAGAAACCGGACACACCACCAATGATGATACCGATGATCGTGGAAATGATAACGGAGATTGCACCGATCGTCATAGTCATACGTCCACCATTTAAGATACGGGTAAATACATCACGTCCAAGCTCATCGCTTCCGAGCAGATAACCTTTTAATCCCCAGGTTACTACATCGCCGGATTTGGTCACTGCATAATTCTGGTAAGTACCGCCATAGATAGCAGTCACATCTTTTGCTGCTTTTGGAACATCTGTCTGGTGTTTTGCATTGCTTCCCCAGGAGTAAACAGTTCCTTTATCTGTCAGTGTTGTAATATGATATCTTCCGGCAAACATGGAAACGATCTCTCCATCCATTTCCGGAATCTCTTTCTCACTCTTGTTGGCTTTTCCCCAGATTCTAAGAGAGCCATCCTCTAACAATGCCACACAGGCATCGGAGGTTGTCACGATATCTTTCGCTTTTCCAAGGTCTTCCGGAATATTGGAGATATCGGATTTCTGGCTTCCTAAATGCCGGATCTCACCATCATCTGTAAGCGCCATTAAAGTTGTATTTGCTACGGAAATCTTTGCAATGTGGCTGTTACCGTTTCTTCTGGTCAGACGCACATCATTTAAGTTTTCATTTCCCCATGCGATGACTTCGCCGCCTTCGGTTAAAACATAAGAAATCTGATAACCGGCTGCGATCTGTTTGATCTTCTCATGCTTTACTTCCATCGGAACCTGACACTGTCCCATACGGTCACTACCCCAGATGAAAAGCTCCCCATCTTCATTGAGTGCCATGACATGGTCAAATCCTGCAGATACAGATACCACTTTTCCCATTTCTTTCTGTTTTGGCATCTTCTTTGCAATATCGATCTTGTTACTGATCTTTGTGTAGCCCCAGACATAGACTTTACCATCATTGTCAACGCCTACACTGAATGTCGCACCTGTGGAAATCTCTTTTACATTTCCTTTCAAACCGTCCGGTACTTTCATCATATTAAGTCCCGGAGCCACGTTGATCTGTGTCTCTTCTTTTTCACTTAAGTCGATCGGATTAAAAATTGGTCCGATTAAAACGATCAAAAAGATAACTAAAAATACGATCAAGCCGCCAAACGCAAGTCTGTTTGAGGTGAAATTCCTCACAACCGTACGGAGCGGACTCTGAAGCGCTTCTTCCTGTAATACATCGAGTTCTTTATCCCTTTTTCCAAAAAGGTGTTTGAGCATCTTCATGTTTTTCGTTCCTCCTACTTATCAATACGTACACGCGGATCTACAAGACCGTAGCTTAAGTCTGTGATCAGGTTGCTGAGCAGTGTGATGATACAGTAGAGCATATTTACTGCAAGTGCCATATCGTAATCCTGATTCATAAGTCCGACATAATACATTTTACCGATACCATTCAACTGGAAAATCTGTTCAATAACGATAGATCCCATGAAAATACTCATGAACCAGCTGATGATCAGTGTGATAACCGGAAGAAGTGCATTTCTCCATGCATGGGAATAAATAACGACTTTTTCCTTTAAACCTTTTGCTCTTGCAGTACGGATATAATCCATACGGAGTGCATCGATCATTGCTGCACGGACATAACGTGTCATGCTTCCCAAAGCTGCAACCGTCATAACGATGACCGGAAGTGCCAGATAATGGAGACGGTCAAGCACGAATGCCATTCCGGTTCCCTGGAAGTTCGGCGTATTCATACCACTGATTGGGAACCAGCCGAGCTTTACGGCAAATATGAAAATAAATACCAGAGCAATTATATATTGAGGCATACTATAGCCGACAATTGTCAGCACCTGTACCGTATTGTCAAATTTAGAAAATTTCTTGACCGCACAGTGAATACCGAGCGGTATTGTGATCGCTAACGCGAGTATCGTGGATACGATATTGATCTGTATCGTGTTTAACAATGGTGTCGAGAGACAGTCTTTCACATCTTTTTTGTAGAAGGAAGAATATCCAAGATCGCCCTTTAATAAATTTCCCATCCATTTTACATAGCGGACCGGAATCGGATCATCTAATCCTAATTTTTCTCTTGCTTCCTGATAGCGGAGCTGGAATGTCTCATCGGAGACTTTACCTCTTAAGTTCTGCACCTGATTAAGAGCACGGTCACCAGGTACGTTATTAAACAGTACAAAAAGGATAATGGATACTACAAAGAATACCCCTATCATATATAAAATTCTTTTCCCAACGTACTTTAACATAATTTAACCAACCTTCATTTGATTTTTCTTCTTCGTTTCCTTAGGAACAAAATCCTGACATGCCCCTTTGATCCCATTCCAAAAGAAACGATCAAAGAATTTGCCGGAATATATACCGCACGGGCGCGGGACTTATGCCCCACGCCACATGCCGGTAAAATTTCACATGGAATAGAATATGATTCTATAAAACAGATTACTCCATGTTTGCATACAGAATTGCGTTTGTTGCATCCCAGTTGTATCCATCTTCTTCAAAGTCATGAAGCTTTGATGTGAAGAAATCATGGTAATCATTGGAGTACAGCGGAATCTCAGGAAGCTCATCATTCCAGTCAGCGATGAAATCGAACCATGCTTTTGCATATGCCTCATCATCACCTTCTTCTGTATGGTTCATAGTGATTGCAAGATCATACAGTTTCTGTCCTTCTTCACCCTCTAATGCATTGGTGTTGTTAGATGAACCTGGCTCATACTGATATGCAACATCGTAAGGGTTACCGAAACCACTTGCTAAGTTGAACATCTGATATGGGTTCTCTTTGGAGCTGTCATAGTAATATGTCAGTAAGTCTGTGAAAGTACCAACGGTCTGGTTGATCTTCATACCTGCTGCTTCTACATCCGGGTTCTGCTGTAAGGAAGTTACAAGCAGGTCAGATACAGAGTTATTCTCAGAAGAGAACCACTCGATTACTAATGGCATGTAAGTACCATCGTCTAATTTCTTATAACGGATTCCGGAACCTGAGTAATCAGAACCATCTTCGTTGTATACCCAGCCGCCGTCCTCTAACTCTTTGATTGCAGAGTCAAGGCTGTATGTGTAAGAGTTTAATCCGTCTAATTCTTCTGCATATTCCTCAGCCATCCACTGCTGCGTACCATAAGGTCCGCTTACAACAGTACCATGTCCGCCTGTGAATGTCTGTGCAAATGTTACACGGTCAAGTAAGTAAGCCACTGCATGACGTACTTCTTTGAACTGGGTCGGTCCCTGATTACATTTGAAAGAAATCATTCCGTAACCTGCACGGCCATAGCTTAAGTAATTGAAGCTTCCGTCTTCAACCATATCAAGACCCTGTTCGATCTGATCGCCGTCTGCTACCTGATATAAGATATCAACAGCACCGGTCTTTAACTGATCCATCATAGTATCCTGTGGTGTATATTTTACGATAACAGTCTCGATATTTGCTGTCTGTCCCTCGAAGTTACCTGGGAAATTCGGGTTCTTTGTCAGTGTGTATGCATAAGAATTCTCATCATAAGATGTGAACATGTAAGGACCGGAGCAGATATTGTAGTCATATCTTGCAGCCTGTACTTTATCTCCGATGTACTCAGAAGTAAAGTTGTCAGAGAATTTCACACCATTCTCTGTATCCTCTAAAGTAACATCTTCCGGTAACCATAAGTCCATAGACTCCGGCTGGTTAGAGATCAAAGCCTGTCCATAGTAGTATGGCATATACTGTGCGTCGATGGTTACAGAGAAAGTCTTGTCATCGATCAGATGAAGTCCTTCGAATGTATCTGTCTCGCCGTTTGAATATGCGTCATAACCTTTTACATACTGAACAGTACTGTCTGTTAAGTTGCTGGCTTCGAGATCAGTGATCATCTCGTCACATCTTAACATGTATGTTAATAAGTAGTCGTCTGCATTTACATCAGAACCATCGCTGAACTTTAAGCCGTCTTTGATCTTAACTGTGTAAGTTCTGCTTCCGTCCTCGTTATCTGTTACTTCCAGATTATCAAGAACAGCCGGGTTCTCGATCCATTTACCTGTCTGGTCTCTGTCGATCGGAGCCATACCTGTAACTAATTTGAATGCGTCGTAATCAGAAGCACCGTTTGCCCAGAATGGGGTGATATCTCCACTTGTTTCAGAGCTCTCGCCTAAGATTACCTGTTTGTTGCTGTAAGTACCGTTAAAAGTACTCTCCGTGCCGTCTGCAACTGCCTCTGTACCCTCTACAGCAGCGTTGTCAGAAGAAGCGTTGTTTCCCGCATCAGCATTGCTGTTTCCTGAATTAGAGCCGCATCCTGCTACCATTCCGGTAGTCATGGCACCGATCAGAAAAAGAGAAATCAGTTTCTTTTTCATAATAGTTCCTCCTTATAGAAAATTGTTCTATATAAAAACGCCATGGCGTCTTTATAACATTATCGTTGTAGCACGTTATCGCGCTAAAATATTTTTGTATAAGCAAAAAAAAGTGCCAACAGACCTCTTTGCCCGTTGCACTTTAAAAATATACAACTGTTTGTTCCCGACGAACAACACTTTTTTTATTATACATGCGAGCCGTTTTTTGTCAATACTTTTTCTCATTTTCAGACATGTATAAATATAACGCTTTTTCTACTAATTTCCATTCTTTTGCATTATCATTCAAGAACCTTCCTAAATGTATGAATTTTTTTTCATTATTTTAATTATTGGGAATATTTATATTCCGTTATAGATTTCACCTTTTCCTGTTTCTTCTATATTATATGCATTTCACCGTTATGCTGCTTTCCATCTCTGTCTGCAGCTGTTATAATAGAGATACTTTGTAATCCCATTCATTTTTATTTATAAAGGAGACATCACCATGATCACACCGGAGGACATATTAAACCTTAATTTCTATAAAAAAGAAAAATTTACCGGCAGCTACAAAGGCATGCGCTACCTGATCCAGAAGGACCATGAGGAAGAGTCCGATCATGACATTTTCCGTGCCACTTACTGGCCGGGTCCCTATAACTTTGCAGTCACAGATGATTCCTTAAAAAGCTCTGCCACCTTTCCTTTTACAGAGGACGGAAAGATCCAGGTCGTGGACTGGCTTAATGAGAACTGGGAAAAGGAAAAAGATCATTTTCAGTCTTTATTGCTTTAAAGGATTGACAGTACCCCGATATAAACTTAAAATCTGATTAAAGGTGTTACTTTAGTCCTAACTTACACAGGAGGAAAATAGTGTGAAAAATAAGATTTTTCACACGCAAGATTTGTGCTTACGCACAAACTTATGATGCCCTGAAAAACGGGCAGGAATGGAGAGATTTTATGGAGTATAACGAATCGTATTTCAAAGCAAAGTCAAATGCAAAAGCGCGCACGGTCTGGCTGATCTTAATCGCCATCATGACTTTGTCCTATGGCTCTGAGACATCCCAGGGGCTTCACTCAGCAAAATATTACACAACCTTTCTTCTCATGGCATGGGTTCCCTTTTTCATTGGTATTCTCATACTAAAGATCAATGGAAAAGCTTCTTCTGTATACAAGGAAATCGTTGCCGTCGGTTACGGTTCGTTTTATACTTACGTCATCCTTACCACGGATTCCGCGATCGCTTTCGGCTATATCCTGCCTCTGACAAGTATGCTGATTCTTTTTAAGGATCGCAAATACATGATCCGGTGTGGTATCGCCAATGAGATCATCGTAATTGTCCATCTTGTTTTACATAATATGTATGGAATCAACCCGAGTATCGTACTGAACGATTACTATCTTCAGATTTCCACGATATTGCTCTGCTATATCTGCTACGTTGTTTCCATTGACCATTTAAACGAATCTGACGGTGCACTCGTCAACTCCATCCGGGACAATTTAGACCGCGTGGTAACAACAGTCGGACAGGTAAAAGGCGCCAGCAGTTCCATTGTTGATGGTGTCACTGTTGTCCGCGAACTTGCTGATGAAAACAGGCAAGGAGCTGATTCCGTTGTAAAAAGTATGGAAGAGCTTACCCAGAATAACGATATTCTTTATACAAAAACGATGTCCTCCATGGATAAAACCTCCGATATCAACATGCAGGTGCAAAATGTGGCAGCTCTGATCGAAGAAATGGTAAATCTGATTCAGGAATCCATCGAGCATGCAAACTTAAGTGCCGAAGAGCTTGCCGATGTTGTGACAACCACCAACACAATGGCTGATCTGTCCGCGCATGTCGAACAGGTTTTAGAGAACTTCAAACAGGATTTTGATATGGTAAAGGAAGAGACCGGAACGATCGAAGGAATTACTTTCCAGACAAACCTCCTCGCCTTAAACGCCTCCATCGAAGCTGCCAGAGCCGGTGCTGCCGGAAAAGGCTTTGCCGTTGTAGCTGACCAGATCCAGGGGCTCAGCGTGGAGACCAAAAATTCATCCGGCCGCATTCGTGATGCGTTGACCCATTTAGATGAGACTTCCGGAAAAATGACACAGTCCATCACGCAGACACTTGAACTTATCCAGACAACACGTGAAAAACTAACACTCGTAAAAGAAAGTGTTTCCAGTATTACGCAGGACTCAACAACACTCGGTGAAAACATTAAAGTAATCGATGGCGCCATGAAAGATGTGGAATCCTCCAATCAGGACATGGTCGACAACATGAAACAGGTCTGCGATACCATGGATGTCATGACAAAATGTATCAACCAGTCAGACGATGTTTCCCGCACAATGTTGAGCAAATATGAAGAATCTGCCATCAACGTAAACAAGATCGAAACCATTGTCGGAAAACTGATGGGTGAGCTTGGTACCGGTGGTTTCATGGGAATTGGCGATGCCAGACCCGGCATGAAAGTCATCCTGATTGCAAAGAACGGAAGCTCTTCTTTCACCGCTCACGGCGAAGTGACAGAATCCTTAGATGGTGGAATCACGGCACGTCTGCATGTTCCTTCCGGAAGTTCAATCGATACCAGAAACAGGAATTTTACCTACGAACTGCAGATCTCCGTGACAAACGCATTGTATATCTGGGAAAATGCTGAGATCACCACGATGCGTGGTCAGTCGTCCGATATGTATAAGATTACAGTTACAACCAACCCGAAGGTTGTTAACCGGCGTAAATATCCTCGTATGCCGATCTCTAACAAATGTACGATCACGGTAAAACAGAACGGTAAACAATATAACGGTCAGATGATCAACATCAGTGCCGGCGGCTTTGCATTCAGTGTCCGTGATAATTTCTTTTCCAGTGCGATCGGTTCTGATATCACCTTATCGATTCCTGATCTTCCGGTGGAAAATGCCCGCCAGTTAGAAGGTCATATCATCCGAAGCACAGACAATGAGAACGTCTTTATCGTCGGCTGCCGTATGCCAGAGGATAATACAGCGGTCGAACAGTATGTACAAAACAATTACCAGGGTGAGTAAATCTCATATGTCATAAATAAAACAGCGGATAACAACTTCTTTTCTTGTTGTTACCCGCTGTTTTATTATTTGTGCCTGTTAATTTCTTCTTATTTACTTTTATTCCTTATACAATAAAATGCTCTACGTTCTGCTGTAACTTATCTGCTGCATGATGAGCTGCTTCCGCTTTCTCTTTAATCTCGGCTGCCTTCTCTACCACAACACCTGTCTTCTCTGCGATATCGTTCGTACCGGTTGCTCCCTCCGTAGCTGCCTTGCTTACTTCGCCGATGGCATCCATAACACCGTTGATTGATGCTAACAGCTGCTCTGAGGATGCTGAGAAGTCTGTTACCAGTGCATCAATACTTCCTGCATCATTGCTGTAGGAATCCGCCATATCGGAGAATCCCGCAAAGCTGTCTACCACGTCGGTTCCAACAAACTCTAACAACTTCTTTGCTCCGTCTGCAAGATTTGTTACCGATTCCACAACATTCTTTGTCACATCCTGGATATGTACCACTGCTGCCTTTGACTGCTCGGCAAGTACCCTGATCTCATCCGCAACAACTGCAAATCCCTTTCCTGCCTCTCCTGCACGCGCTGCCTCAATTGAAGCATTGAGTGCTAACAGGTTGGTCTGTCCTGTAATCTCCATAATGGACTCTGCAAGAACACCGATCTGATCGACTACCTTGATATCTTCAAGTGCTTTTGTCAGTCCCTCATTGATCTCGGCATGGATTGCCTTGGTACGCTCATCATTTTCTGTTGTTGTCTTTTTAATACCTACGGCACGGTCACGGATATCATCTGCTTCCGTTGCACCGTCCTGTGAACGTGTTGCAATACTCTTTGCTGCACTTTCGATCTCATGGGACATTGCATTGATCTCTTCGGAGGAAGCCGCTGTCTCTTCCATGCCCGCTGCAAGCTCTTCCGTCGTTGCGGAAACATTCTCGATTTCTTCGTCTAATGCCTGAATATTATCATCGATCTCCTGTACCATTCTGGTGATCTCAGTTGCCTGACTCTTGACCTCACCGATCAGTCCGCTCATCTCATTTCTCATGGACTCTAAAGATGCTGCGAGTTTTCCAAAATCATCGCGGCGCTTTAACAGTGCCGTTCCCATTGCCTGTGAAAAATCGCCCTGTTCCATGACACCGATGGAACTGATACATTTTTTCAGTGGTCTGATGATGCTGATAATGATCATAATCAGCAATAAAACTACTATTATTCCCTCAATCAACGTTGAGATAATAAACAGTGTCATCCTGCCTGTAACATAAGAAGAAAAATCTTTTTCAATTGATGCTACCTGATCATCAATATAATCCGTATAATTTCCGGTTCCGATCACCCATCCAAACGGTTCAAATGCCTTACTGTAGGAACGCTTCGGAGAAGGTTCTGTCTCTCCTTCTTTCGGGAATACATAATCCGTGTATCCTCCGTCTGCCTCCTGACCGACACGGATGATCTCTTTTACCATCTGGTATCCATTGGCATCTTTCGTCTCCATACGATTGGTGCCTTCCGTGTCATTTCCTAAAAGCACCACATTGGTTCCGTCATACTGATCCACCCAGAAATATCCGGCATCTCCATAACGAAGCTGTCTGATCTCATCTGCTGCCAATTTCTTTGCTTCCTCTTCCGTATACACACCAGCCTGATACTGATCGTAAATTGTCTGGCAGAGCGAAATCACATTGTCCACCTGCTGTTTGATCTGTTCGTCGTAAGATGCGCGCTCATCTGCTTCCAGCGTTTCCAGTGCTTTACTCTGCAGCTGTTTCATGCTTTCCGATGAAATAACAGCACACAACACCAGTGCCACTATCGTCGCCAACATTACGATAATCAGCTTCGTCTGTACTTTCACATTGTTCATAAATTGTTCCTCCCGCTTCCATACTTTCATTCCGGAGTTTACAAACATGATGTATATGGATTTTTCTATATACATTTTTGAAACTTCCTTGCCATTATTTTACCATATTATACAAATTTCCTCAATTATTTTACTTTTATTACAGGGATTTCGCTTTAACTTTTTTATCTATGCATTTTTATAAACAATCCAGTTATCAGCATTCCATCTGAGGTTACCCTTCATTCCTGGTCAATACGCGCAAAATTCCCCCTGCTTTTTCCCTATA
>OGXO01001787.1_pt1 | contig 11437 bp, 6 predicted proteins | sample 1576321 | NCBI WGS metagenome assembly OGXO01 (sample SAMEA3541568, study PRJEB24748) | human gut metagenome | biome: human gut; feature: human-associated habitat; material: faeces | place: China | collected 2012 | reverse complement strand
CGCAAACGTCCCATGGCTCCGCTTTTATCCTCTCTGAAGGAGCTTGGCTGTGAGAGTTTGAAAGAGCAACAGATCACATAAATATATGGGATCAGCCAGAACACAGTAAGAACGACTGATATCAAGATTCCAACTTTTTTAAATAGTTCACCTTTTCTTTTCACTTTCGTTTCCTCCTGTTCCCACTGTTAGTTTGCCTTTTTCTTCGGATTCCACAGGCTCTGCATGAAAACAAGCGTAAAGATCACCAGCGCTGCAATAAAGACGACTGCCATTGCGCTTGCGTATCCAATGTCATTGTATCGCGTCAGCGTCTTATAGATCACGATGCTCAAGGTCTCGGACGAACTGTTCGGCCCGCCCTCAGTCATTGCCCAGATAATGTCAAATGTCCGGGCTGCGTCGATGATCCGGACAGAAAGGGCTGTCAGAAGCACCGGCTTGATCATGGGAAGCTTGACATAGAAAATCTGCTGGAACATATTTGCCCCGTCGATCTTCGCCGCCTCCATAACACTGGAGTCCAGGCCCTGCAAGCCTGCCAGCGACATCAGCATCATAAACGGCACCGTCAGCCAGATATCCGCGATACAGCATGCCAGGAGCGACCATTTGGTGTCCGCCAGCCAGAGGATATCGCCGCTCTCGGCCAGGATCCCCACACGAGTCAGAAGCTCATTGACGATACCAAAACTGGAACTCATCATCAGCTTCCAGGTAAGTCCTGCCACCAGCGGCGCGATCATCAGCGGCGCCATCATCAACGCCCGGATCACTTTGCTGCCCTTGTAGTTCAGTTCAAAGAACAGCGCAAACAAAAGCCCGATCACAGTCTCTACGCTGACTGCGATCAAAATATAAACAAATGTATTCTTTAACTGCTTCAAAAATCCGCCTGCCGTGAAAGCACGGATATAATTTTCCAATCCAACAAACGTCTTTTCCCCGGTAATCCCGATCTCAAAAAAACTGTCGATAACCATGGAGATGATCGGATATATCAGAAACGCGCCCATGAAGATCGCGCCCGGCAAAAAGAATAACAACAATGTTTTTCTCGAAATCAATCTCATATGTCTACCGCCTTTTTTAAAACAGAGGGCGGCCCCAGGATCAGGTCCTTGCTCAGGGAACGCCCTCTGTCAGTCAAATCATTCAGGAATCAGCTTCCGTTTTACTTTCCAATCGCTTCGATTTCAGCCTGTGCTGCTTCCAGTGTCTCATTTACGTCAGCTCCACCAAGGCAGGACTCTACAACTCCGATCAGAGTCTCTTCGATCTGTGCCCATGTGGATACCATCGGTCTTGGCTGGGACTGAGCCGCTTCCAGTGTCTCAAGTACTGCGGTTGTATGTTCGTTTCCGGCTTCCTGACCTGCTTCCTCATATACGGAGGTTCTTCCTGCGATCTTCAGGGTGAGATCCATATAGTCGGCATTGTGATCATACATATATTCTACATACTGCTGTGCCATTTCTTTGTTTGCAGAATTTTTCATTACACACTGATACCAGGGGCCTGTTGTTGCGCCGATTCCCGCGCTTCCTGCGATCATCGGTGCGCAGCCTACCTTATCGGCGCCAAGTGCTTCTACTGCTGCCGGATACTGATGGCTCCAGTTGATCTGCATTGCTGTTTTTCCGTTTGTGAACAGTTCCTGAGACTCTGTGGCTGCTGTTGCAAGCGCGTCAGACGGGGTATAATCCGCACCTGACGTCTCTACCATAAAGTTCATGGCGTCTACATACGGCTGGGTTGTGATATTTACATTTCCGTCTGCGTCAAATACAAGTCCTTCTGCGCCAGCCTGGCATGCGAAGTCAAGGTAAGAGCATACGGCGTCGGAACCGCTTCCCAGTACGGTTGTTCCATACATATCACTTGTTGCCACTTCCTCTGCAACTGCTTTATACTCATCCCATGTGGTCGGCACTTTGTCCTCAGGGATAATGTCTTTTCTGTAGATCAGGATCTTGCAGTTTGTCCACATCGGATATCCAAGAAGATTTCCGTCAATGGTACCACTTTCTTCCAGTGTGGGAAGGAAGTCGCTGGTATCTGCGTCCGCCACAGGCTCAATGGCATCTGCGAAAGCCGCCAGCCATACAAAGTCCATGCAGGCAACGTCATGTGCTGCTTCTCCGGCCTTGATCTCTGTGGAAAGCTTGTCATACATTCCTGTATAGGCCACTGCGTCCACGATCACTTTGCATCCGGTCTCTTCTTCAAAATCCGCTGCCGTCTCATTTGCAAGAGCCTCGGCAGGAGATCCGCTTTCTACAAGAACCGTGATACTGTTTCCACCGCCTTCTTCGGATTCAGAAGCGCTGTCTCCTGAACCGCCGCATCCGGCTGCCATCGTTGCTACCATCGCTGTCACAAGCAAAATACTGAGCAATTTCTTTTTCATCATTCTCCTCCTTATTTGTAGCTTTGTTAACATGTTTCTCCTGCTTTTCGCCCCGGCAGCATAGCAGATCATCGCCGGCTTTTTTGATCTGCAACTGCCCCGAAAGCTCTTCGCAGGACTTATATAATGATCATATTCAGGACGTCCTCGCTTTCACAGGTCTCCTGAAATGATACATCCCATATCTTTTTTTCTCCAATGTGGAACCCGTTCCATCTTCTTTTAAAAAAAGAAAAGCAACAGATTAACTCCTTAATGGAACGCGTTCCACATAATCATAAACTAAAATTATTTTCTTAAATCTAATTATAATCAGGCTGTCAGATTTGTCAATAATTTCTCTTGTTTTCATTCGTTTTTGTGTAATTTATCTAATTTTGCTCTTCCCTTTTTGTACACTTTGAGTGTCATCCAGAAAAATATATCTTCCTTTTTTACGGAAGAGTTGTCTTCCCCCTTCTAAGCTCCACTCCCAGCAGCACCGCCTCGTCATGGTACTCTTTTCCGTTGATCAGATCTGTCAACAGGCGCACAGACTCCCTGGCCAGTCCCTCCAGTGGCTGGACCACTGCCGTCATCCGGGGTTCCGACAACTCTGTGATAAAAGTACCGTCATAGGCAACAAATTTTACATCCCGCGGCACTTTCCGATGCCGCCGGATCGTCTCATTCATGCACTCAATGGCCAGTGCATCCACGGCAAACACGCCATCGAAATCCTCTGTTTTTGAGAAAACGTCCTGCACAACTTCTTTATAATATGTCAGATCCAAACGGTTCCACTCCATATCGTAAGTATAGGTCGGGATATGGTGTTCCTTCATGATACGCTCAAATTCAATATGCCGCTCGTGATACGGAGAATCAACGATCGCCGAACCGCGGAAATGAAGGATCTTCCTGCACCCGCTCCGGATCAGCTCCTCTGCAGCCAGGCGTCCGCCCTCCTTATGGTTCACCGCCACAACAGGAATGTGTTCTCCCAGATATCGGTCCAGGGCTACGATGGGCTTATTAACCTTCTGGTATTCCTTTACGTCCAGAGAATGTACACCGGTGATCACGCCGTCTACGATATGGCGGTTCAGCATATCCAGATACTCCAGCTCTGCATTGCTCTCCTTCACCGTATTGCAGACCATCATTTTAAACCCCGCCTCATACAATTCCGCCTCCGCATAGTCAACAAACTCCGCAAAAAAAGGGTTCAGGACATTCGGCACAAGCACCGCGATGATCCCTGTCCGTTTGTGATACAGATTCCGGGCCAGTTCATTGGGCGTATAATTCAATTCTTTCATGGCGACTTCGATCTTTTTCCTTGTCGCATCCGCCACATATCCGCTGTTGTTCAACATTCTGGAAACCGTGCCCACACCAACGTTGGCACGTTTTGCCACATCCTTTATCCCTGCCACTGCAATTCTCCTTTTCGTATTCCCTTCTTGCAGTTTATCACAATCGTCTCCCCCCTGCAAATATCGTTTTATCTCATCCCGTCAATGAGCCTGCGAATGGTTTCTTCCGTCTCTTCCAGTGCATCCGCGATCTCCGGGACCGCCATCCCCTTCGCAAGCTTCTTCTCGATCTGGCAGATCAGCGTCTGCTCTCTGCCACGCTCGATCCCCTGCTCAATCCCCTGCTCGATTCCTTGCTCGATTCCTTTTTGTATTCCGATTTCTTCTACATAATCACTTAGGTTGCACATCTGGTTCAGCTCCTCTCCTATTGTTTCCGTTTCCATTGGTATCGCAAATTCTGTTTCTAATTTCTGGATCTTTTCTTTTGCCCGGACTCCAGGTGCCAGAAGCACACCCAGCATCCGCGTCAGAGGATCTCCTTTCTTTGACTTTGGATTCAGACACACCATCACCACTGCCAGCTTATCATAAGTCTCTCTCTGATCCGGGATCCCGGGAATCAGATCCTCTTTGCACATCCGGTACGTAGAGATCGCATTCCCGATATAGTCCGGCGCATTCATACAGATCCAGATACTGTACACCTTACGGATGTTATCATAATCTCTTCCGGCAAACTCCGTCCCCTTCTGGGCCGAGATCATACGGGCCCCATAGAAGACGCCTCTGGTTGTAAGAGAATATCCAGGATAGAATGCCTTCTGTGCCTCTACATTGACCAGTAGCTTGATCCGTTCCTTCCGCAACTTAAGATATGCAGAAAAACGGATGTCGTAGTAAATCTCCCCCTCCCCGGGGACTGCATCTTCCTGCGCTTCTCCTTTAATCTTTTCTGCCTTCCATCGATTACTTCTGCCCGGCAGAACTCCCACCTCAGACACTTCAATATCTGATCCGATACAGGCTTTGATCTCCTCCACAGACATATCTGCAAATTCTTCCGTAGCATACTTTAAGATCCATGCCAGGATGATCTTGTTTGCCAGCACTCGTTTCACGTGATTGTCGTACTGGTTCTTTCCTTCCGCCAGAGAAAGATCTCCGGCCAGTTCATTTCGCATAGGCTTCTTCCTTTCTTCATTATAGCGAAGCGTTCACATAGTTACAAGCAGTTGATTTCTGCCTCTGAACAAGAGGCTTTAGAACTACCAGATTCTCTGGCGGCGTAAGATGTGGCGATATGCCTGCCGCCTTAGATAAAATGAATGTAACACAAAACGGCCTGACATGCAAGCCGCCTCTTTTCTCTTCACACACATGAAAAAAACGATCCTTTTGTCCGCTCTTACATTTATAGCCGAGTATGCGTGGTTGGAAAAAAGGACCCGTCTATCAGATTATGGAACGGTTACAGGAAATGGAGAATCGGCTGGTGGAACTTGCAGAACAAATTGATTGCAACGAGCCAGGGATTACTTCCGAAAAAACCGGAAATTTTTAGGAAGCCTATGAAGATATGTTGAAAGCAATTCTTTGGATATTAAACAGCGCAAGGTATCTGTAGCAACGAGATGAAAAGCCCCGACAGCGGCAACTGCTAGAGCCGCGATAACTTGACCCCCATTATCGGCACTCCAAACTCAAGGGAAGTAGAGGTTTCTTCCAGCGACAATGAACTTTTCAGAAATGAAGGGCTTTATAGAAGAAACAACCCCCTGAATGACAAAATGGAAATTTGCATAACTGTAATTAGATACAATACAGACCTGATAAAATTAATCAAGCTTAACTTTTTTAGTGGATGAGAAATATGTTGATATTATTCGCGATATAGACTAAAATATGGATTGAAAGGAGTACGATAGTATGGAATATTTACCAATTCAGGAATTTACAGATAAGTGGAATATAAGCAAAAGACGAATTCAAGTTTTGTGTAGAGAAGGACGCGTAAAGGGAGCAAAGATGATTGGTAACATGTGGGTTATCCCAGAGAATGCAACTAAGCCCTCTGATGCAAGGGAAAAAAGTCCTACAGTAAAAAACATGGATACGGAAGATCTTGAGATTAGGAAAGAACTAAAAAAATTATTAAAATCACTATATAAGATTTCAGAAAATTTAACAGATATAAACGTCGATAAAAAATGTTATGTATTGGTTGCGATTGCAGTAGGGCTTTGTGGGCATTATATAGGTAAAAATATGCTAAACAATGATATTAAAAAGAAAATTAGCACAGATCTTACAGGACTGAAAGATCCTTTCGATAATGAAGACATTTTAAGAGAGGTCTACATTTTTATAAGTCGATATGCAGAAGATAGGGAAATAGATAACTTATTATCGTGGGCTTACCAATACTCTAACAAAATAGTAGAGAACAATATATATAGTCGGACACAATTTTTTACAGAAAAATACATGATAGACTATCTTGTAGATAATATTTCAGAAATACAGTATGCAGACAAAATTGTTGATCCATGTATGGGGGGCGGAAATTTTCTTGTTGAATGTTATGAGACTCTGTGTAGCAACTGTGAAACTGAGAATATCGAGTCCTTTGTTATCTCAAACGCTGATAAACTATATGGATATGATATCGACGTCAGTATAACGAGAGTTGCACTTGTAAATATCAAATTGAGAGCATTAGCAATTCTAAGTCGTAAATTTAATAGTGTTTCATTTGAAGTTTGGGATAATATAACCCCCCATATTTATATGTCTGTATCCAAGGATGAAATTTGTGGTTCTTTAGCGGTGGATGATAGGAAAGTGGTAGATATTATTACAGGTGAAAGAACCACAATATTAAAAGCTTTGGGGGAAGCAGATATCATTTTGACAAATCCACCATTTGCAACAACAAAAGGTATGAAACAAGAGCAAAAAGATTTTTTAAAAGAAAGTTATCCCGATGCTAATTGTGATATGTGTGTTTCATATTTTGATGCAATTTATAAAATGTTAAAAAAGGATGGATTCTGTGGAATAGTGTCTCAAAATACTTGGATGCATTTAAAAACATTTAGAGAAATCAGAACAAGAATTACAAATCAATATAAAATTATAAGTATTGCGAATCTTGGCTCTGGCGCTTTTCTTGATCTTAGTGGAGAGAAGTCAAATGTTGCATTGATGATATTAAATAAGGGCGTAAACAAGAACAATGAGATTCGAGTGGCAGATCTACGTGATTTATCGTTAAATGAAAAAAAGAAGGCGTTGCTTAATAATAACAAATTCATAGAAATTTTACAGCAGAATATTGATGGAACAAATGGATATGATTTTTCGGAAAAGGGAATGCTAAAAAAATTAAGTGAATCAGAAATAACATACAAGGATATTGCAGTTCCGATGCAAGGCACATCTACTGGCAATGCTAAAGAATTAGTGGGATACTTTTGGGAACATTTTGGTGAAGATGATTGGATTAACGTTAGTAATGGAGGCGGTTACTGCAAATGGCAAGGTTTAAATGATCGTATAGTAAGGTGGGGAAAAAACGGAGAATATATTAAGGATCAAAAAGGTTCCGCACTTAGGAATGTTAAATATTTTCCGGAAACCCAGATGGTTTTCAGTGATACCGGAACGGCAGGACTTAATGTGAGGATTTTGCTTGATAATCAGATATTCATCGCATCGGGACCTGGAATAAGGATAACAGACGGAAATAAGTACGCACATCTTGCTTTACTCAATTCACGGCTTGCATCTTATTGTGTAAGAATGATGTCGCCGAAACTCACAATAGCTGCTGGATATATTGGTCAGATACCTATAACAAAAAATATTGGATCCTCAGTAGTATTAGAAAAGGATGCAAGACTTTGCGTAGAATTGAAGCAAAAACTATTATCAACCAGACCGAATAACCTTGAATATAGTTCAAAATTTCTCAATATGATTCCGAGAGAATTAAATAAAGCAGCTTGGGTGATGTTTAACGAAGATTTGACCAACGAATTACTTAAACTTCAAATAGAAAGTAAAATTGATAGCTATATTTTTAAAGAGTATGGATTGTCGGATGATGATCAAGAACAGCTAGAGAAGACCGTTGGTAAATGTGCTTATCATATAACTGGAACTGCGTCTATAGATTTAATAAAACTTGATAAGTATATGGATAAGCTATTAGATGCGTCATGTTGCTTGAAAAGGACAAAGGTTTCTGGAAATAGTTTGGGCTGTGATGGCATTGTTGAATATTTATCGAAAGATTTGAGAGTTAATCCTGAAGATATTGTAAAGAAAATTCAGGAAAATCCTTATACAATGGAAACGATTCTTGATAAATACAAAAAAATGATTCTTCATGATGTTGTATTAGATTATTTAGGATACAACACACATAGTGGTATATCCGTCGAGCGTTGTGTGTTGGACGATGTATCAGTATTTTTGAAGAGCAAGTTCGAGGACGAAATTGATTATAAAGCATGGATACAAATTGAATTTAATCGGATCCATTCAGAGATATTTAAAGGCAGGCCGTATTTATTATATAAAAACGGAGGGATTTGTAAATATGATAGAAAAATTGCGAGTTAAGATTGCAAAGTATATGAATAAGAATGTGAATCTTAAATATTGGGAGTATATACGAGAATATTATGCAAGGTACTCATATTTAGCATTTGCCACGATGATTACGTACAAATTGCGAGGAAAAGCTTCAGCTAAGGATATACATGAGATCTTTACAGTAAATGGTTTTGACAAATTTGAAAATATAGATTTTATATTGAGTACAGCAGACGCATTAGACTTTATAGATGAACTCGTAGAATTATTAGTGAATATTAATACTTTAGATATAAATAATGTTTATCAGGAATTTTTATCAAGAGATTATAAATTAAAAGATGGTATATTTACATTTGAAGGAGGGAAAAATAGTCGAGACATTTTAGGCTCGTATTACACCCAAGAAAACTTTGCAAAAGAAATCGTAAGAAAGACGATAGATATTTTTTCGATGTCTTCAAAGAAAGAGCAGATACGTATTGCAGATTTTTCATGTGGAGGAGGAGCTTTTTTGGTATCAGCATGTGAAATATGCAAGGAAAAAGGATTTTCTCAAGATATATACGGGTATGATGTAGATCCAATAGCTGTAGTGATAACTAGATACAGACTATTTGAATCAACAGGAGATGCAAGCAATTCTGATAAGATAGTGTTAGGCAATCCTTTGTTGAGAATAGGCAAGAATACTGCATGTGCTATAAAATTTCATAACGCCCTTGCAGGACATTTTTACAATAGCTGTATGGCGGTAATACCTGTAAGTAATGTGGATATAGTATTGGGCAATCCCCCATGGGAAAAAATTCGGTTTGAAGACAAGAAGTTTTTAAGACATTATTCTGAAGAGAACACAATAGGAACAAAATCAGAAAGAGAAGCTTATTTAAGAGAAATTATAAAAGAAAATCGACAGTATTACAAAAGCTTTGTAAATGATTATGAACAAGCGAAGAATAGCATTAAAAAGGATACTTTTTTTACTGGTTCTAACTGTGGAGAATTGAACACTTATGCACTTTTTACAGAACTATGCTTAAAATTATTATCAGATGAAGGGGTTGCGGGAATCATTATAAAAACATCATTGCTTAAAATGCCTGTATACCGTACTTTTTGGGGAAATATGACAAAAAACGGAAATATTCATGAGATTTACATGTTTGTAAATCGGAAGAAAATATTCAATATAGATTCTAGAGAAGAATTTTCGGTTATGTATCTTGTTGCAGGCGGGAGCAAAGATATAGGAATAGCATTAGATTTGGATGAATATGAGGAGTTTACTTTAAGAAAAAAGATATATCTATCACACCATTTGTTAAAAAAATTGAATCCGGATACAGGAATGTTACCCAATATAAGTAGTGAGGAGGAATTAAATTTTTTAATATCCATATATGACAATAATCAGATATTTGGCGAAACATATCCTGATTGTAAATTTGGAAGGTTAATTCATTTAACAAATCATTCCGATTACATCGTTAAGAATGAAAAATCGGGGTATCTACCAATCTATGAAGGAAAATTTATAGAAATATATACAGCCAAATTTTCTACTTTTGGAAATATGTCAGAAAATGAAAAATATAAAAACAAGGCATCTGCAAGAGCAATTGAAGATATTGATGGCGAAGAATATCCAAATGCAAGATATTTTATAGATGAAACTGTCTGGAAAAAATTGTCAAAGAATTTTAAAAATGATTATATTGTAGCTTGGAGAAGTCTTACTTCAGCAACAAATAGAAGAACTATGTTAGCAACAGCTTTACCCCTAGTTCCCACATGCCAGTCAATACAATTGCTTCAGCTTCCAAGAAAGCAAATGAGGCATGTACTTGCAGTGTTTAATTCAATAGTGTTTGATTATATTGTGAGATTAAAAATGGCTGGACTTGATCTTACTCAAACTATTATAAAGCAAATTCCTGTACCAAAGGAAGAGCGATATAAGGATAATATTATATTTTGTGGAGTAGAAGCATCGATAGAAGAGCACATTAACAGCCGAATAAAAGTCCTGTATGCATCAGATAATCGAATGTCTGGACTATTTGATGATACGAATACTTATATGTTGAATTTATCAAGCAGAAAACAGATATTATCAGAACTTGATAGTCTTGTTGCAATTACATATCAAATTAAACAAGACGAATTGAGAAATATAGCAATGAATTTTAATAAGTTCTATAATAAGAATGAAATAGAGGAGTTCTTTTAAAACTCCTCTATAGACTATAACATGCCATATGCTTTTGAGGTAACACTACTTCCGTTACGTGCCCAAACACGGCTTAAAGATTTAACATGATCGAGCTCAGATTCATCTAAAAGTGATAAAACATAGTAGTCCGTAGTAATTTTTTCGAAAACTAATATCTTGTATACAAAATCTCCGCGATTTCCAAACTTAGATAATTCATCTGTATCATCGTTTGGCGATCCTTTAAGTTGAATACGCCAACTGCCATTATCCGGTGCAAACTTGATTGTAGAAGGATAATAGTCTTTTCCAAGATAGTTGATAGTTATATTTTTTTCTCTGGTTATGTCCTCAGGGTTAATGTCAAAGAATTTTATTCCACCATACATTTTTTTCGAGTCAGTATATTCGTAAGGTGTCCCTACGACAGAACCTTCTTCAATCTGTCCTACTTTGGATAAATCAAGAATATTTCTTGAGCCGCCAGTAGATTTTCGCATTTCAAACCAAAACTGTTCATTCGTAAATGCAGGCTCTAAAGATACTGGATTAACAATATAATCAATATCAGGGACATCGGAATTTGAAAAAGATTTATTTCTAGGCCTATTATCAGACATCACCCTCGGAATAGAGAATTTTTCCGATCCAAAGAACGTTGTTTTCTTTTGCTTTTTCTTTAAAGACACACATTTGGTAATGTTATTGATTTTCTGGGTGACTTCTTTAGAAATATAGTTTGCCTCAAACAAAGCATTTATATCATCTATAGAAGTAATCTTTGTGGAACATTTATAATTAGGATCTTTATATTTTTCAATCAAAGAATAGATGGAATCCAACTCGGCTATTTCATCAGGCAAATAATATGTCTGTATAAAACAACTTTCGAAGTTAGTCCATAACCCCCCG
>OGXO01001780.1_pt1 | contig 11462 bp, 10 predicted proteins | sample 1576321 | NCBI WGS metagenome assembly OGXO01 (sample SAMEA3541568, study PRJEB24748) | human gut metagenome | biome: human gut; feature: human-associated habitat; material: faeces | place: China | collected 2012 | reverse complement strand
GTTTTTACACAAAATAAAAACTTTCAAGATTTGCTTCTTTGGGTCAAGAAGCGCTTGAAAGTTTTTTGCTTTTATAAGGAAAAGAGGACGATATGCATTTCTTAGGGGAATTAATTTTAATCCTACTGACTACGGTATTGCTCGGGCAATTATTTGCACGTTTTAACTTGCCAGCAGTTATTGGACAATTGCTTTCAGGGATTTTATTAGGACCAGCTATCTTAAACTGGATTCACCCCAACGACATAATCAGCTTATTCTCTGAATTTGGGGTCATTCTATTAATGTTTTTGGCCGGTCTTGAAAGTGACTTGGACTTGTTAAAGAAATACTTCAAGTTGAGTTTTACGGTAGCTAGCGTTGGCGTTATCTTGCCAGTTGTCTTCATGGGGCTAGCAAGTTACTTCTTCGGCATGAAGCCACTTGAGGCACTCTTTATCGGGATTGTTTTTGCGGCAACCAGTGTTTCTATCTCAGTTGTGGTTTTGCAAGAAGCTAACCAGCTTCATACACGTGCTGGTACAGCCATTTTAGGGGCCGCTGTGGTTGATGATATCCTAGCCGTGGTAGTTTTAAGTCTCTTCACCACCTTCAGCCATGAAGGCGGTAAAAGCGGCTTAACTAACAATTTCTTCCTTAACATCTTGATCGAAATTGTCTACTTCGTCGTTGTTTGGGTGATCTTTAAGTTTATTGCGCCATACTTCATGAAGGTCTCAGAAAAGATTTCTGTTGATTACTCTGTAGTCATCGGTTCATTGGTTTTAGCATTGACAATGGCATGGGCTGCAGACTTTGTTGGTTTATCCGCCGTTGTAGGTGCATTCTTCGGTGGTTTGGCAATTCGTCAAACACCGCAACATAAAGAGGTTCAGTCTTCTGTTTCAGCAATCGGTTATTCAATCTTCATCCCTGTTTTCTTCGCTGATATCGGCCTTTCAATGACCTTTGCCAGCTTCTTCAAAGACATCTGGTTCATCATTGCGATGACCGTTTTGGCCGTTTTATCCAAGTTCTGGGCTGGTAAATACTCCAGTGAAGTATTTGGCTTTACCAAGAATGAGGGTAACATTGTCGGTGCCGGGATGGTGTCACGTGGTGAAGTCGCATTGATCGTGGCGCAGATCGGGATTACGCATCACCTATTCCCTGAAGATATTTACTCTAGCTTAATTTTGGTAATCATTATAACGACCGTAATTTCACCATTTATCTTGAATCACTTTATCAAAAAGAGTAAGCAAGATACTGAATTTATGTAGATTAAAAGCCTAGCGGATGCTAGGCTTTTTTCGTGTTCGCTTGTAGACGCAAATACGAATCAGTATAAATTTTATGCGTAAAAAAGTTGAAGCGGCGGCTATCCCAAAGAGATGGTGCTTATGAGGATTTTTTGACTCTACCACAATCCTGTTAGAAAGTAGACGCCATCGTGTCTGTCTCAGATGTGTTGCAACTAATGATCAGTTTCGGCTCATTTGTCGTTTTACTGATCACATTGGTTTTTTCGCTGATCAAAATTCATGATCAGCGAAAAAAATAGCTGCTTTAGCTCTGCAAAGCTGGCAGTTATTTATTAATACCTAAAAAATATTTTTAAATAGTCGTCGCTAATGCGATTCTACACTAAAGAGGTTCGACTTAGTCGGCCTCTTTTTTCATACTCATTATATCAACTACACGATTTGTATACAATCAATTAACGTAAATATTACCGTTTGAAGTATCAATCTTTCCCTTTTGAACTTCCAGATGATCGGCCGAGATATTGCCATTCGATGTATCAATTGAAAGATACTTTAATTCTTGTTTGGGTATTTCAATAATCAATTCTTGTTTTAACTTTTTCGCATTAAAAATGCTGCCATTAATTGTTATAGACCTTTCTGGCGAATCAATAGTCAAAATACCATTTTTCACCTTTACAGATGGCTCTAATTTTTCTTGTCCTGTGTAACTTACACTATAGCGATCACCAGTCACTAATCTAATGTTGTCGATCGAGTTATCAACTTTTATTTGATCAGTGGATTCTACCGAAAAGTTTTTATTAACTGCCTTTATATCATTGAATTGTACAAGAAATAGACTCCTCCAATGGCAATTACAACTATAAATATTAATATCAACATTTTTCTCATCACTCCATATATCCTTTCAAGTCAATTACGCTATCATAGTTTTCTAACTCATTTGCATCATAATGGTGGATCACTTCTACAAAGGTTAAATCAGAATTCAACAAATATTGATGGATTTTATCTGATGTCTTCTTATCGAGGGAGGCATTAATCTCATCAAGCAAAAGTACGGGGCGCTCGGATAAAATTGCTCTAGCAAGCTCAATTCTTGCAAGTTGACCACCTGATAACTGATCGGCATTATCACCCAGGGAATAATCGAAGCCCTTCTCCCTAATTACATCGGTAAGGTCAAGATCAGAACATACTTGCTCAACTATTTCCTGGGGAATATCTTTACCTAAAGTCAGATTGAACCATAAAGTATCTGCGAAAATAACTGGTGCCTGACTTGCATAAGCAAAAATATTTTCAAAGTTACCTGCTTTTTCAATTTTCCCGTTTAACAAAATTTCTTTTGCTTCACCATATTTACCTTTCATCAAGAACTGCAGCAGCGTTGATTTACCTGTCCCTGATGGACCAATAATTGCCTGCTTAGTTTTTCTTTTAATTGTTAAATCAAGATTTTGGATTAACTGTTGGCCTTTTCTATTAAGTGAAACGTCTGTTAAAACAAGATCCTTAAAGGTCACTTTATTGTTATCGGCTTTTTCACCTTTTGCCAAAGCTAAATACTTATTTGTCTTTTCAACGATCTTTTTAGTAGTTGATAATTCATTACGATCATTCAAGATAGTTAAGATTGGATTTACAAAAGAGTTAGCCAGCTGCACAATAGCAAACAACGAACCTAACGTTGTCATGCCATGGATTACCATGTAGACACCTGTTAAAAACGGAACTAAGAATGTAACAAGATTACCGATCAGACTAATCCAAGAACCAGTATCTAAATTCAATAGATTCATTTTTCTTAATGCAGCCTCAAGATTGAATACTTTTACTTGGTTTTTCTTCGCTGCATTTTCTCGCCCATTGTATAAACTCAAAGTTTCGCTACCGGCTAAAAAATTCTTAGTTTGATTTACATACTGACCATTGGCTTTAGTCCAATTTTCTGAGGCATTTTGAATTGATTTTTGGAAGAAATTAGAAATGAGCATTGGCACGAATGAACCAACTAAAAACAAGATAGTAACCAGCCAATTAACTAGTAATGCATAGCCGAGGGCCAATACCAATGTGCAAGCCTGCATAATAATTTCAATTTGTGCATCAAAGCGATTAGTTTCAAGCAACTTAAAATCATTAGTTAAGAAACCAAGGGCATTGGAATTTTCATCCCTATCAGTACCAAGCATCCCTTTGAAGATGTTAGTTCTCAAGTATGTATTAGTTTCTTGAATGGCTGAAGTTTTTAAACGATTAAAAATCAAACTTGCTACAAAAACAAGCAGAAATCCAATAATTACAATTGTTAAGAAACCACCTACTTGATCCCACTTCTTTTGTGTTGCGATATTAGTCAATGTTTGCACCATATATGCTAATACGATAGTGGAGCAACTTGCAATAAAGCCTGTTATGATCATTGCGATAAATTTAAAATGATTTGAGTATTTGTAAAACATGAAATTCAACTCCCCTGTTTGTTATTGGGGATATTATTACATGCATTTTTTATTCAGAAATGATAAATTGCATATATGCAATATTGATATGGAGGACAGTAAAATGGCAATTGGTGAAAAATACAAAGAATTACGAAAAGAACAATCTATTACCTTAGCACAAGCAGCCAAAGGTATTTGTGCTACTTCGAATTTATCTCGCTGGGAGAACGGTAAAATTACGCTAAGTTTCAACAAAGTACTAGCTCTTTTAAGCCGGATTCACATTAGCCCTACCGAATTTATTGGTTATGCAGATATTGTGCAAGAAAATGATCTTCCAACAGAAATACTGAAAGCAATTGAAGAAGAAGATGCTAGTGCAATAAAGAAACTTATCCACGTACAATTAGATAAGTACCATGCTAAACGAAACGCACATGATCTTTATCTTGCTGTGATACTTTGTAATCAATATTTACTAATCAAGGGTGAAAAACTCTTACCATTTTCTGATCAAATGCACCTTTACACTTATTTATCCAAGATCACCTTGTGGAGCACCTATAATTTAGGCTTCTTCGGTAACTGCGTTTTCATGATCAAAACTGACAAAGTCTATGCTATTGCAATGAACGTTTTAAACAACCAAGATTTAATTCAGAAAAATACTAGTTCCATCGGTTTAATTTCTATGATGGGCGTGTTATCCGATGCAACGATATCGCTAATTTTTCGCAAAGATATAATTCATGCACATAAATTATTAGATGCACTGCAAGGTGTGGAACTACCACAATTTCTAGAATTCTTTAAAGTAACTTTGACGTTCTTAGAAAAGACACTGCAATATTTAAAAACTAAGGACGAAGATCCTATTCTAAGTTTTATCAATAATGCTCAAAATATGGGCATGACTGAATCTGCAGATACATTTAGAGATGTCTTTGAAAAAGTCAAAATATTAAACTAAAAAAAGCAATTTGCTATAGAATATTAATCAAATCAAAAAAGAATAACACAAGAGGTTGTTTGTCGCGGCAAATAAATCTACTTTAAAGAAAATTATTCTCGTCTTAATCAGTCTCTTAGTTCTATTTAGCGTATTTTTTATAGGAGGCAGAGCAATGAACATACCTACTCAATTCACTGATGACTCACATTATCAAAACACAATTATCAAACATAGTCGCCGTTTGGTTGGATATTTCAATTATGGTACTGACTCTCAAAGAATGGACTTTGGCAGTTTACAACATCGAAATAAAAATGGTTTTGCTGATTGCTCAAGCCTGGTTTGGCTAGTGATGAAACAGGCTGGTTATAATGTTGGACAAACAGCCTTTTCTACTCCTGAAATGGAAAATGATGCCAAAAATGCTCATCAATACTTTAGACAAATTCATGCTAAAAATGTGAAACCAGGTGATATTGTCATTGTTAATGTTGGAACTGGTTATGGTCCAAATGGCCACACAGCAATTATTGATGGTTCATATCACGGCAGAAAAACGCAAATTATCGAAATCGGTGGAATCGATCCAATGGGTGCGGTCCATCGTTCAACAATTGCGCAATCTTTTCAAAGCCTTCTTAAAGAGGGACGTATCACTTATGCTCGTCCTACTAAATAGGTATTGCAACCTCAAGTTGACAAAATTTATAGCAAAATTGGTAGAATGCAACCACTCTTCACAATATTATTTTGATAAGATCAAAAATAATCGAGGTAACGAGAATGAACTTAAATCAAAAAATTACGCAGTTACGAAATGATAACAATTGGTCACAAGAAGAATTAGCTGAAAAATTAAATGTTAGTCGGCAATCCGTTTCTAAATGGGAGAGCGGACAATCTAAACCTGATTTAGACAAAATTGTTGTTTTATCTAATATCTTTGATGTTTCAACTGATTATTTACTAAAAGATAATAATGAAAAAGAAAGCAATTCATCAACTAAGAAGCATCACTTCAATTTTTCGTTGTCACAATTTAATCCTGATATTTGGACAATTGCCGTAGCAATTTATATTATTTGCGGATTTGCTTTTAATAATTGGGATTCGAGCTTAATTGTCTTCCCGATCGCATTGATTCTTGACTCTCTCAATTGATTATTTATGAAACAAATAAAAAAACGTCGGAAAAATTTCCGGCGTTTTAATTTATATTCAATTTTAAATAAATCCCATCGCGTTATAACACATGTGCACTAGCATCGAGTAACGCAAATCTTTCGTCGTTGTATATACCCAGGCCAAGATAATGCCTAATACCCAGTACACCAAAATATATTTACTTAACATTGGATCATGCATGTAGCCAAATAAAAAGCCACTTGTGATGATTCCCAACCATTTATTCAAGGTCGTTGGCTTAGTAAAGAAGATGTTGAAGAACATCCCTCTAAAAATCGTTTCCTCACAAAATGGTGCAATAAAGATTACTAAAATTTTAAATAGTCCCGTATTGCCCTGTTCCAGTCTATTCAAACTTTGCTGGTTTTCAGATACACCGCCACCAACTAGGTTAAGCATCACAACAGATCCAACCACGATCAAGATAAAGCCAATTACCGCAATTCCTAATCTACGTGCATCCCAGTGCGGACTCTCATTAAAGCCCCAAAGATTCTCCTCTTTTAACTGTCGGCGATATAAATAAAAGATGACGAATAAAATCACCACAGTCATCAAAGATGTAGCAAACACTCGTAAATCGCCGCTACCCAAATTTATTCTTTTAGGCGCAAAATAAGCTATTTCAAGCAACATATATAGCGCAAAGGCCAATACTGCCCCCGAAATATTTCCCAGGTAATGTCCTATTTTCTTCATTTTTCTCGTTCACACCTTGATTCTTTCCACTTTTAATCGATGTTTTCATTATAATATTAATAAGTAAAAAAGCATAAGGAGGAGTACCTTGCTAAACGAAATTGTTGCTTTTCTAGGGAGACACGGTGAATTTTTCTACATCTCAGTTTTCATGCTGGTGATCTTCTTTGTCTTCCTAATTTCTTGGCTAATTGAGCCGCGCCGTTTAATCAACGGTGTCTTTTTCACCATCTTTTTAGTTTCACTACTGTCATGGACAACAGTCATGATCCACAAAAGTACCAGCCACGGATTGCAGCGAGCCTATGATCTTTTAATCTTGGTCGTACTTTTTGGCATCGCCGCAATTTTAATCTTTGCCTGGATCTTTTTATTCTGGAATGCCTACTTTGTCTGGAAATATGAAAGTCACACTTTACCTAATCTATTAACTTTGATTGTTGGTTTTGTGGTTCTTATTTTCAGCATTCTGGTCTTAGTTGGTCCAGGGAAATATTTGCCGCACTGGTTGAGTGCATTGCTTGCATCAATTCCGGCAACTGCCCTCTATCTTGGCCTGGTTTTATACAACTTTTTGTTAAATTTATTACTCTATCAAATCTATCCTCGCCGCTACAAGCAGGATTATTTGATCGTCCTTGGCGCTGGCCTGCTCAACGGCGACCAAGTTTCAAAATTATTGGCCGCTAGAATTAACCGCGCCATTCAATTTTCTAACCGCCAATATCAAAAAGGCAGAAAGCGCCCAATTATTATCATGTCCGGTGGTCAAGGTCTTGATGAAAAAATTCCTGAAGCCTTGGCTATGGCGAGATTTGCTGAACATCGTGGTGTCTCACCCGATCACATTTTAATTGAGGATCAATCTAAGAATACTTACCAAAACATGCTTTTCTCAAAGCGAGTAGCTACTAAAGATTTTGGCAGTGAAAAGTTCAGAGCTACCTTCTTCAGCAACAATTACCATATTTTTAGAGCCGCTCTGTTGGCTAAAGAAGTGGGCTTAAAAGCAAATGGCGTCGGGGCTTTCACCCGCTTCTACTATTTGCCTAATGCAATTATTCGTGAATTTGCCGGTGTGTTTGTCATGCATAAACGCCGCCATTTCGTTATCATGGGAGTAATCATTTTATTCTTTATCTTGCAAGCTATTTTGGCTGCAGCGGGCATCGTTAGACTTAACGTTGTCTAATCCTATTAGAAAGAAGATAAGAAATGCTACAACTAAAACACATTTTTAAGTCATACCATGTGGGCGACACCGTTACTCACGCTTTGCATGACGTTACTATTTCTTTCCGTGACCAAGAATTCGTGGCTATTTTAGGGCCAAGTGGTTCTGGTAAAACGACAATGCTGAACGTTATTGGTGGTTTAGATCGCTATGATAAAGGTGATTTGATCATCAACGGTAAATCAACCAAAAACTTTAAAGAAACTGACTGGGACGCTTACCGTAACAACACCGTTGGTTTTATTTTTCAAAACTACAATCTGATCCCTCACCTTTCAATCATCGCTAATGTCGAATTAGGGATGAATCTTTCTGGTGTTCCAAGTAAAGAGCGCCACGATAAGGCGATTAAGGCTTTGACCGAAGTCGGTTTAAAAGAACACATCAATAAGCGCCCTAACCAATTATCTGGTGGTCAAATGCAACGTGTAGCCATTGCTCGTGCGATTGCCAACGATCCTGATATTTTACTCTGTGACGAACCAACTGGGGCTCTTGATACTGAGACCTCCGTTCAAATCATGGAATTGATTAAAAAGATCTCCAAGGATCGTTTAGTCGTTATGGTTACTCACAATCCTGAACTAGCTGAAAAATACGCTACTAGAATTGTTAATTTCCAAGATGGTAAGATCCGACACGATTCTAAGCCATTTGATCCTAAGGAAGAAGAGGACAAATTCAATTTAAAGCGGACCAAAATGTCCTATTGGAATGCGATCAAACTTAGTTTTACCAACATCATGACTAAGAAAGGTCGGACAATTTTAACTGCTTTTGCTTCCAGTATCGGGATCATTTCCATCGCGGTTGTTTTAGCCATCTCCAATGGTTTTCAAAAGCAAATCAACACTACGATGAGCAAGGCTTTAGCTAAATATCCGATCTCAATTAGCCAAACAGCCACCGATATGAACTCGATGAACGAGCGTAACGAGTCGAATAAAAACGTCAAAAATCGCGGTTATGTAACGGCTAAAAAAGATCAAAGCGAACAGGCTCAACATACTAACAAGATTACCCAAAAGTATGTTAACTACGTTAAGAAGATCAATCCTAGTTACGCCAACAATATTTCTTACCAACGTGGCGTTACTTTAAACCTTTTATCTAAGGTAAAAGGCGAGCCTGAACGAGTACAATTTTCAAATTCTGATCCTGATCAAGGTTCATCCGTTGTACAAGCACGTGCACAAGCCATGAGTTCAATGGGTATCGGCTCTTCAGTTTTCCCAACAACTTTGAATAAAAATAAGGGTTCATTCTTAAAGCAAAACTACCAAATTTTATCGGGCACCTGGCCTACCAAGGCAACTGATTTAATTCTAGTAACTGATAATAAAAACACTGTTAACCTAAATTCCTTAAAGAATTTAGGTTTTGATGTGTCTGAAAATGATCAAATTAAATTTAATAAACTTGTTGGTAAAACATTTAAAGTAGTTGCTAACAACGATTACTACCAAGAATTGCCTAATGGCATGTTTATTCCTAAGAAAGTTACTAGCTCAATGTACAACAACGCCAAGACCAAGTTGATACTCGTTGGTGTAATTAGACCTAAGAATGAAGATTCAATGGCCCTTCTCTCAACTGGCATTGCTTACAGCGATAAACTTTCTCAAGAAGTGATCAACGACAACAAAAATTCTGACGTTGTTAAGGCGCAAAAGAAGACTAACCGTAGCGTTTTGACTAATCAAAAATTGAACGCTAACGAAAAGAAAATGACGATGCAAACCTTAGGTGGTTCTAGCATCCCTACTGGCATCATGATCTACCCTAACAACTTCGATGATAAGGACAAGGTGCTCGATTACTTAGACAAGTGGAACAAGGGTAAAAAGAAGGCCGACAAGATCGTTTATACCGATATGTCTAACGCCGTTACCACGATGACTGGTGGCTTGCTTAACGGTATCACCACTATCTTGGTTGCCTTTGCCGCTATTTCATTGATCACCTCAATGATCATGATCGGTATTTTGACTTACACTTCAGTTCTTGAAAGAACGAAGGAAATTGGTGTCTTAAAGGCATTGGGTCGGTCGTCTGCAGACTGCAGTTTCCCCACAGCAGGAACCCGGCGGCAAGCAGGGCCGTCAGCACGAGCAGGACGGCGGTTTTCCGGCGGCGCATGGCGGCTTCCTCCCTTTCAAGAGCTTTTTTGCACAGTTGTATTGTATGCCGGAGAAAAGTTTGCTATAATGAAAAAATAAAAAATAAGGCAGCACCGCACAATTGCAGCGAGAGCATTCAGCGAGAGATTTTTTGCCGGGACAAGGTTTGAAAAGTGCAGATGTACTTTGTGTACCCGCAAGGGGCATGCCGCATCCGTAAGGCGGCAAAGCCGCCAACGGCTGCGCAATACTTCAAACTTTTCGAACCGATGGATCGGCGAAAAATATCCGGTGAAGGCCGAAGCTGCAATTGCGCGGGGCTGCCCTAACTGGGATGTGTATCTGGTGTGAAGTACGGAATCTGGAACACCGCCTTGCCGGACAGCGCCGCGGTCGATGCGCTGCAGCAGGCGGGCTATTCGCCTTTGACGGCGCGCGTGCTGGCCGGGCGCGGCTGCGGGACTCCGCAGCAGGCGCAGGAGCTGCTGTGCGCGGACGCGCCGCTGTTTGACCCCTTTCTCCTGCGGGAGATGGACCGCGCCGTGCAGACGGTGCGGCAGGCGCTGCAGCTCGGGCAGCGCATCGCCGTGTTCGGCGATTATGACGTGGACGGCATCACGGCCACCTGCCTGCTGACGGATTTTCTGCGCGGCATGGGTGCGGACTGCGTCGTCCACATCCCCGGGCGGCTCGAGGAGGGCTACGGCCTGAACGCCGGGGCCATCCGCCAGCTCCGTGCGCAGGGTGTGCGGCTCATCATCACGGTGGACTGCGGCATCACGGCGCTGGAGGAGGCCGAGCTCTGCCGGGAGCTGGGCGTGACGCTCGTCATCACGGACCATCATGAATGCAAGGAGCAGCTGCCGCAGTGCGCGGCCGTTGTGGACCCGCACCGGCCGGACCGGACGTATCCGCACACGATGCTCTCCGGTGTCGGCATCGCCTTCAAGCTGGCCGCTGCGCTCAGCGGCGATCAGGACGCCGTCGCCCGGCGCTATTGCGACCTTATCTGCCTCGGCACGATCGCAGACGTTATGACGCTGCAGGGCGAGAACCGCCGCCTTGTCGTCATGGGCCTTGAGGCCCTGCGCCAGCCGCAGCGGCTGGGCCTGCGCGCCCTGATCCATGCCTGCGGCTGCGACGAGCAGGAGATCACTGCCGGGACCATCGGCTATATACTCGCGCCGCGTGTCAACGCCGCCGGGCGTATGGAGCAGGCTGAGCTGGCCGTGCGCCTGTTTCTGACGCAGGACCCGCAGGAGGCCGACCGGCTGGCCGAAACGCTCTGCCGCCTGAACCGCGAGCGGCAGACCATCGAATCCGAAATTTACAGTGAGGCCGTCAGCCGCCTGCACGGCGCACCGGACGGCGCGATCGTCCTGGCGGGTGAGCACTGGCATCAGGGCGTCGTCGGCATCGTGGCCTCGCGCCTTTCCGAGGAATTCTGCCGCCCGACGTTCCTCATCTGCCTGGACGGCGAACGCGGCAAGGCCTCATCCCGCTCCTACGGCGGCTTTAACCTGTTTGCCTCGCTGACGGAGCTCTCCGGCCTGCTTGAGGGCTACGGCGGCCATG
>OGXO01001764.1_pt1 | contig 11533 bp, 10 predicted proteins | sample 1576321 | NCBI WGS metagenome assembly OGXO01 (sample SAMEA3541568, study PRJEB24748) | human gut metagenome | biome: human gut; feature: human-associated habitat; material: faeces | place: China | collected 2012 | reverse complement strand
TCAGGAACAAGCGTATCGGTTAAATCTAACACTTTCGACGGGAAGAAAGTAACAGTTGGCCGCAGTGGTGTAGGACGGTACAGTGTTTACCTGCCCTGGAATCTGAATAGTAATTACTTTGTCCAAGCTACTGGTTATTATACAGGAACACCTATTTACGCTACCATCACAGGAATTGGTAGTTCCTACTTTACAATCCAGACTCAGGATGATTCAAGCGCTAATGATGGCTCTTTTAACTTTCAAGTATTTAGTACCGCTAGTTGGGGTATGTAACCATAAACCTTTTCAGAAAATCATCACTAATCTTGTCTAAACATTGAAACGTATGAACATAACTAACACAATTCTAACAAAAACAGCGGTTGAAACAACCTCAAATGGTAATTATATCATAGAATATACAGTCGTAAATGGAAAGCTAGACAGAGTTCAGATGACTATCCAAAAAATAGAGATAGAAGAAAATGATGAGCATCCATTTGTTGGCAATATTTGGTTAGAACAAGACAACCTCAGCTGTAACATCCCATTAATTTCCGAAGTGAAAGTGGCCCCATATTTTAGTGATTTCGATATTCTTGTCACTAAGATTAAAGAAAATATCTCATTAGAAACTAAAAATTAAAACTTATCGATAACAATTATTCTATTCTTCAAAAACAAATTTAAGATTTATGGAATTACTCATCAAAGACAGGCTCTACATTCCAGCCCTTTTACCGAAGGAAGGTAACTTTCGTCAGTTTAATACGAAGAAAGAAATTCTCCGTAAAATTGAAATTACAAGTGAAGAACGAGAAAGTGTAGGGCTCAAGGAAAACCAAGAGACGAAACGTATCGAATGGGATACAGAGAAAGAAATCCCCCTTTTGATTGAATTCACTTCTGAAGAGATGAATTACCTCAAACAATCTTTCGAAAAAATCTCTGATGAACAGTTACCGGATGACATGTGGGCTGTTGTCGAAAAGATTTACAACGCTATACAGGATGACAAAACTGAATAATACTTTTCTTGAACTCACTCACCTTTCTTAAATCTCCCCATGGGGTGCTCCCGAGGCATTGGGGCACCCCTCAATTTATAAACAGTCATGGCACGACAAGACATAAACATGGATGCTACCTGTGGAGAAGTGAACCTGACGGATAACCTGACTTCCAAAACCATATATCCTTTCAAGTATTTGGGAGAACTATTGGAGATGGATAATGACCACTACTGTTATGGTGAAATCACGGTTCCCGTTGATTTTGAATCCATGAATGTAGTTAGTCATGAAATCCGTCTATTCATCCCCTATACTCCTGAATACAAGTTCTTAAAAGTAAGGTTTGTTTTGGACACCGGGAATGACAATAGACAATACATTGTGAATAGAGGTAATAACAGCCACTGGTTCATTGTCAGACAAGAAGAAGGGAACATACGACTTTCAGAATATGGCAAGCTCAACGGTAATGGTATCTTTACCCTGGTGTTACGCCAAGGGGAACTGTATCTATACAGTGGCGCAGAGTCAGATTTCATTATCAAACCGTCATTAATCCAGAACAAGACATTTCTGCTTAAGTCGTTGACCGGAAGCTTGTATCAATACCCTACAACCGGTGTAGGACTAATAAGTTACTTACATGGTAGTTTTGAAACATCAGGTCTGTCAGCCAAGCTATTGCAGGAATTTGAAGCAGATGGGATGGTAATTAATAACGCATACATGAACTCCCAAACCGGGGAACTGGTATTGGATGTAACAGAAAAAGAAAATGGGTAACTATACAATTACTACCGGACAAAATCTATATGATATAGCAATGCATATTCATGGCTCTATCGAAGGAATAGTAGACCTGATGATTAATAATCCGGAATTATCACTGGATGACAAGTTACAGGCAGGTGCTCAACTGATATACACAGATGAGTATGTTATCAATGGGGATATAGTAGCCTACAATACGTCACATATGATTATTCCGGCATCCGGCGAGCAACACGTTTATTATAAAAGCTCCGACTATCCTCAGATACTGGAGTTTGTTTTGGATAATAAGAAAACCTCTGCAGGTATTGCCTTCTCCGGTACTGGAAAAATAGAGATAGATTGGGGAGACAATACATCCATGGAGGTTTTGATTCTGGAAAATGTACAAAAGGCGGTTTTCCACTCTTTCGATAGCAATATCTCTGACAAACGTAGGATACGGATATATAGTGAGGATGTACACTTCCGGAAACTGGATATCAGTGCGATGCAAGCTTTATCAGCCTATTGCAACCGTCCGGTTAGTGTAGAAAAATTCATTCTTTCACAAGCTGCTATGAATATAAGCTGGCTCTCTCTTATAGAGAACGCTTATGAAATTAATCTAACCGGCCTGACAACCTCTGATTTGTTGCCTCTTCTACGACATAAAAAACTGATGAATTTGGATTTACGCAAAATCTCAATCAAGCAACAAAAGCTGGATGAATACCTGATTGCATTGGTAAGACATTATGAAGAACGAAGGAATTGTAATATTATTCTCACCATGCAACCATCTGGGAGCTATGAAGAACCCAGAAAAGATGAGAATGGCAGGTACATCATAACATCCGGAATGGAGGCTGTCTGGATAATTACTCACGAAGAGGCATGGAATTCGGCAGGATTTTGGAAATTTCAGATTAAAGACCAGATTTACACAACAGAACCATGAGCAGAACGATAAAAGACATTTATACGGAGGCTATTGCAGAAAGAAACAAACGCATGGAACTGACCGAATTCAACAGTGACTCAAAATTGTCGATTATGAACGGTCTGACTTGGGTAGTAGCTGCTATAATTCATAGTTTTGAAACATTACTCGATATCTTTGCCGTGGACATTTCAAACACAATAAATAACAGGATAAACGGCACTCCGGTTTACTATACCAATGCATTGTTGCAATACCAAAAGGGGGACACATTATCCGTACGCGAAGACGGATTAGCATTTGGATATAGCAATATAGATGAAACTAAACGGATGATCACCCAGGTTTCTTACACCGAAAGCGTGGATGACCATAATCTGGACAGCAAACTGGTTCTTAAAATCGCAACAGGTGAAAAAGGTAACCTGACAGCGATATCCAAAGAAGAACTTGTTCCTATCAATTCATATATAAACAAGATAAAGTTTGCAGGCACACGAGTGGAGGTTGTCAGTTATGAAGGCGATGTACTTGTACCTATGGTTACCGTGTTTTATGATGGAGCGATTCCCGAAGCAGAAATATATACCAAGATAGAAGACAAACTCAAGCTGTATATTATGAATACACCATTCGATTCATCTGTATATGTTTCACGTATAATTGAAGCGATTCGCAGTACAGAACATGTGACGGATGTGTATATTGACGAAAAGGCCGTTCCCGAACAGGGTATTTTTATTGCGACCTATGATAGCGACGGACATATAGGGGAATTGAAGAAGATTTACCGGATGGTAAAGACCTCTTCAGGATTTTTGAAGGAATCTAGTGGGAATGGGGAAGAAAGTGCCTTACCAACCTTTAGACAAGCAATCAAACTACTTGTAGAATGAAGCGTTATATACTACCCACAGACCGACTAGTGAATCAGCTGGTTCCGCATTTCCTGACAGGAAGAAGATATATATTATTTATCCAAAGTCTTGTGTATCCGTTAAAAACATTGAATGAGCAATTTATAGAATATGCAAAGGAAAAACATATAGAAGCCCGTATGACAAGTCAAATAATGTATTTCGAATGGTATCTAAACTACAAATTCGGGAAATATATAGCAGCTAAAGATGAAAGGATTACTATTCAGGAAAGCCATTCTATCGGTGTAGATATATATCATGAGAACTCATTAACTGGACGTCCATTCACAGTCTGGTACAGTATGGAAGAGATAGCCTCTTATACCCCTGATATAGAACACCCCAGAGAATTTTACTATCTAACGGAAGAAAAAACAATAAACAAAGTTAGTTTCATGATCGTCGTTCCGCCAATTCATATAGAACAACAAGAGTTTGTTTATATGCTTTCCTATGTAGTAAATACCTATAAGACGGCTGGTAAAACTTATCTTATAAAGATTGATGACCAAGAAATAAGACCTAATAAACCTTTAGAATGAAAGAATACATAGCAGAAACGGGTGGTAGATATACATACGCCGATGACATACTTAATCTTCAAGAACTGGCCTTGTCCATGACAAGTATCTTTTCAGAATGCACTGATTTCATTATTTCAGGCTGTATAGTGTCAGGAAACGCTATTGCACCCGGTTATATATGGCTCAATGGAAAAGTAAGATACTTTGAAGGTTGCCCCACCACCTCATTTCCTTATTATATCTATGAACGGAATCTAAGTGACACAGTAACTTACGCTAACGAAATGAACAAGAAAGGCAGAAACAACTTTCTATGCCTGGGTGGAACTATTATCCCGGACACTCCTGATACACTAACAGGTAAATTGCCTCATTTCATTGAGATACAGAAAGAGTATGCTCCCCGGTTTATAGACAAGTTCATCGGAAAATACGCAGTGCTGGTTGACACCCCGTTTTCCAAGCAAACAATACGAAAGGACCTTGTTATCACAGGAAAGCTGAACATTGATAAGACAGTAGAATCCCAAACGGCACTGACTGTAGTAAATCCAGCAAATAGTCATTCATTCAAGGGTATTGTTAAGGTGAATGGTGATGCTTCCTGGGGAGTCTATTACAACGGTTTGCTGGTTAATGAAATACTACTTCAGACAGACGGCTCAATCCATTTTATGAAACAGGGAACAGAACTTGCCTGTATCGATACTGCGGGTATATTTGTTCCGTCAGTTTCATGTACATCACTTAAGACGGATTCTCTGTTCATCAATCAAAACTCCATTGCTAATTATGATGATGAAAAAGATACCGGCTCAGTGAATATAAATGTTGCAGGTTACAAAAATGGTAATACCAAGTTTCGGGATTTTAATGTTTATGATGGAAAAAAAAACACCTTACCACTTATCCAGACAGTTGGTAAAGAGAGGAAGGTCAATATCGCCGGATACTTTTCAATAAAAGCAGCAGACAACCAATTAGCGCTGATATCATCTTCACACCTGAAGGGGGACTCTGAACTTACCAGTTCAGTCCGGTTTAAAGATAGTTCAGAGGAAAACATTGCGGAAGTAGGATATATTGGAACGGATAACTTTGATTTCTCTATCAGTAACATGATCGGAAATCTGGTTCTCAAAAGTAAGGATTCTGTCAATGTACAGTCTGATTTGCAGATAAAGGGAATTAGCCTTACAAAGCTTTATGTTTCTGCCAGTACTTTCAAAGATGCACTGGCCAAGAAAGTAGACATAGTGCTCGGTAAAGGACTCTCAAGTGAGAATTTTACTACTGAATACAAAAAAAAGCTGGATGCAATCACATCAGGTAACATTGATTCCGGTGAGGAAGGATATGTCACAACCGCCAATATTACAGAAGCACTAAAAAAGAAACTGAATATCTCCGATAATCTGAGTGATCTGAATGACAAATCTCTTGCAAGGACAAACCTTCAAGTCTTTTCCAAAACAGAATCAAATAACCGCTTTCTTAAGATAGAAGGAAAACTATTGGAATTGGTGTCATTAACCGCTGACGAAATAAATGGGCTTTCAGCAGAGCAAGCTGCGCAGTTGAAAGCTGAGAAACAAGCACAAATCCGGTTAAATATCGATGCGGAAAAAAAGGTACCGGAGAGCTAAAACTCTCCAAATCCTCCAATCTTTCTGATTTGTCGGATAAAGGCGTAGCCCGTAAAAACATAAGTGTTTATTCTGTTACCGAGATAGACAAACTTCTCACCGGAAAGCTGAATACTGACGCAGCATATACCGGTGAAAATTTCACAAATGAAATGAAGCAAAAACTGGAAAATATAAAAGGGGGCTCTTTTGCTTACGTCGATAATGAAGGCACATCTCATGCAGAAGTAGAAGGTTTCGTCATGACAAGCCAGGTAAAGAAGGAACTTGCTAAAAAAGCCGAACGTTTACTCACAGGTTACAATGACTCCGAGAAAAATAGCATAGCTTCAAACATAAATGTGTACTCAAAAACTGAAGCAGATAAGAAATATGCTTCGGTAAATTCCTTGTTTCAGGATTACATCACCTTTTTAGTCAGTCAAGGGAAAAGTTCTTCGGACGCACAAAAAGTTCTCAGGGATAAACTGAATGTTCTGTCAAAAGAGGATGTCACAGGACACTATTTGAAAAAGGATGGCAAGCTGTCTGACCTTTCTTTACCAAATGCTGACGCAAAGAAAAGTGCCTGCCAGAATATTGGTGCAGCCTATGCCCCAGAGTATCAAACCAAAATTGCAGATACCGGCTGGAAACAAATGGCAAACTCCGGTTCGGGAACGGACACCCGTAGGCTTTTCGTACGGCAAATAGGCAACATTGTATGCATCCAAGGGGTGATTAACACAGCCCACCGGGATGGCAGCAACATGGGAGGAACAGTAGCAATCCTACCAAATGGCATTTCAACCCCTCCATATGGCATGAGAACTACTCTTTGTGATTGGAATAATGACACCAAGTATAATAGAGGTACATCCTTTATATTACGTGGAGGTACCCGCAATATCGTGATTTATGAAAGTGGGTGGTATAACGTCGATACAGACATGAACTTTACATATATGGTTTAAAATAAATATAAATGAAGAAAGTTAATATTCAAAATGACCTGGACAGCAGGAAAGAAATATCCCGGACAAGGGATACTAGCTTATTTACAGTAAGAGAAAAAAACAATGTGGAATCTTCTAATTTGGAACAGCATGCCGAAAGCAAAGACTTACAGAAATGTGAGAATCACCCATCCGGGGTGTCCGAACCTGCGCAAAAGACAAAAAAAAGACGGTCGGCCTAAGGGTACTTTGAAACGTTTCCAGTTTGAAGAAACCCGATTAGGATTTATGATTAAACAAGAAGCACCAGTCGTTTTCAATATTATCATGAATCTTACTCCCTATGGCATATTTCAAGCACCCTCATGTGATCTAATCCGGCTCGTTTGCAAGGCCTCACATGACCCTTCCTTTAAAAAGGCTAAGTTTCGTCGTTATCTATCCGAATACGAATCCACTGGCTTATACTGCAAACGAGGAAAAAAGCTAACACCAAACAGACGATTATACTATGAGAAGCTACGTAAAAGAAAGATGGAACAATATATTCGGAAGAATAAGAAAAGAATTAAAACGACAAATTGGACAAACAAATAATTTTGTCGGGAATTATTTTTTATACGAGCGAAAATTATTATATTTATTAACATGGCAAAATGAAATAAAATTGTATATTTGCAAAATATTAATAAAACATTAGCAAAACAATCAATAAAGCATAGTTTTATGAAGAAGACCCTATGGTGTGGGCTAGTATTAGCCACTGTTTTATCTTCGTGTATGAAAGATAAAAATTTATACGACGAAGATCGTGTATCCTCCAAAAAGCAAGAGGAGTATAATAAGAACTTTCCTGTAAAGGATCTTGACCCTAACCAAGATTGGTCTACTTTCGGGGCAATAAAGGCCAATGTCACAGTGAATGAAGATGCGCTTGAAACCTACACGATCAAACTATACACGGCTAACCCGATGGATGAAGAGGCAAATCCGCTACTATTGCTTAAAGCTGATGTAAAAAATGGAGAGACTTTCTCCTCCACAATTGAAATCCCTAAAGATTTAAAATCGATATGGGCCGTCCGTTTGGACAAGCACAATCGTTGCCTTTTTAAACAGGGCACAGTGGTTGGTGGAGTTGTAGACGTTGTTTTTGGTGACAGTAACTCTAATAAACGTACAGTGACCAGCCGTGCTATTGCCACTCGCGCTATTACAGCTCCGGTGTTGCCGTATACAGATGCAGAGGTGAATAGCTTGATATCTAAAGCAACTCTTGTAACCAGCGGAAACATTAGTACTCCGGGAACATATCTGGTGAGTAGCGGTACAAACCTCAGTAATTTAACCGTCTCAGGAAGTGACGTAATTGTTATTGTCCAAGGTGAAGTGCAAAGTGCCAATGTAACTAATAATGCCCAACTGATTCTTAATGGGAACCAGTTGTCCGCAGGTAAATTGTCCGGTACTATAGAAATATCCAACTCATTATTATATGTTATGCCGGGAAGTACCTTTATTCTTGATCGGTTGACAGTTCAGAACAATTCGAAGGTATATCTTAAAGGGCAGGATAATAAGCAATCTCACATAACTACTTTATCTGCCGATGCCACTTCGACATTCATAAACTACTATGGTCGTCTTGTTATGGAAACTGTCACAGCTACCAATCTGGAGAATTATTGCTATATGCAACTTACTTCCAATAATATGTCTACCATTAATAATTTAAAGATGGGACAGCATTCTTATCTGGTGGCAAAACAATTACAAACGACTAATGCTTCCAATAGTTCTGGAAGTGACCTAAAAGGAGAATGGTATCTGGATAATTTTTCAGTAGTTGATGTAGAAACAAACTTTAGGGCTATCCGTACTAATATTTTCGGTCCTGAAGGGCATGAATATGCTTTATTACGAATCAGAAAGAATTATGAATATAATGTTGAAGGGAGTTCTACCAATGGAATAAATATTGGCTATCTTATTAATAACATTTACGTGGAACTTGAAACGATTTCTGCAGGTAAGAATACATCAATTTATAAACTTACCCAAGGATTAAACGGAGCTGGTGAGATACCCGGACAGGTCACACATGGAAATGGTAATGCGACATTGACACTTTTGTTCAACGCACCTGTATATATAGAACCAAGTGAATGTTCAGGTGACGGCAACAAACCCAATGACGGAGGGGACGATATGCCCGAAGATAAAAAAATATCCTATACTTTTGCGTTTGAAGATTTGGGAAGTATTGGAGATTATGATTTTAATGATGTGGTTCTTAAAGTAACAGATGGTGAAGACAACTATCACTTTAATGTTTATCTGGCTGCAGCCGGAGGGACTCTTCCGGTCAAGGTCGAATTATGGAATAATCTCAATCAGAAATATATCACATTATGGGAAGAGATTCACAGTGCTTTCGGTGTATCCCAATCAACGATGGTAAATACAGGAGGTGCATCCCAAATCACATTGCCTAAAAAAGAGAAGCTTTATAAGGATTACTTCGAAGGAATGCTTTACAGTAATGCGAAGTTTAGAATAACAGTTGGTAACGAAGATAAAAGAATATCTGAAATAATCAGTGCCCCGAAAAAAGGTGTAGCTCCACAATGTCTGCGTATTGCCGGTGACTGGAAGTGGCCTATAGAAAGAGCCAATATAACGGAGGCTTATCCAGATTTTGCGAGTTGGGCTCAAGGAAATACAGGAACAGGATGGGTTAATAACCCGAATACCGAGATGATTTACAGCAAGTAGCCTGATAACGTAAGAATCTAATATAGCGTATTGAAAACAGGTATAGGATATTTCTTATACCTGTTTTTTTAATAGCAACATTAACACACGCACCGGTACATTGTTGATATACAACAATGTACCATGCAAAAAAGAAAACAATTTTATCCAGATTTGGTACATTCAAAAATAGCGTTTATATTTGTTCCCATGCTCGAAAAATCCAATCGAGAGCATGCTCCCTTCAATTGAGATACCTGTTCAACAGGTACATTTCGGTAGTTATCTGCTTGTAAGGGCATTTGCCCCATCAATCTTCAAACTTCCACAGATAGTTAATTGAGTTCTGCGGTGAAACCGAACCCGCTGACATTTTGGATAAGATTGTTTCGGCAAATTAACTACCGTATTTATCATTATGCAAGACGAAAATTTGCAAGAAAAAGACATGCTTACCGGTATGTCCGTTGAAGACCTGTTCCTTAAATCACAGGAGTCGTACGAAACTGCCCAGGCCAGAGCAGCTGAAGAAAACAAAGGTTTTGCCAAGACTGAATTTTTCCGGATGGAAAAATTGGGAACTTACCGTTTGCGGGTGTTGCCTATTGCCCCCAATCCGGATGGCACTACAGACCGTAACGGATATGAATATCCCATTCATCAAATGCTACTGGAACTAGAAAAACCCTCAAAGAGCAACAAAGCACAATATGCCTATGTAACCGTGCCACGAACAACTGATGCCGGTTATTCTGTAGATTTAATTGATACATACCGAAAAATGGCCGTTAGTGAAGCCAAAGATAACGGGAATGAGAAAATGGCTGAAAAGATAGCCGGTGGCAGCTTCGGTGGCGGCCTTAAATTCTCATATGGCCATGCCACTTATATCCTTGACCTTGACGAACGTGCCAAAGGCGTACAGTTACTCACACTCAGTCATTCACAGTTCAAGGATCTGGATGAAAGGAAATTCAAACTCTGGCAAAAAAAATTAGCAAAAAATCCGTCTTATCCTTGTCCAATATCTTCTATCGCAAACGCTTACCCGGTAGAAATAGAGAAAAAGAAGAATAACTCAAAGACTGAATATGCGATCAGTATTGACAATGAAGCAGACACGGATACACTGAGCAAAGAAGAACTGACAGCTTTATTAAACACTCCTCGAATTCCGGAGATTATTTTCCGATATTCACGTTATCAGTTCGGTGCTACAGTCGAATTTCTTAAACAATGCGACAACAAGTACAACCTGAACATCATGGATAGCGAAGAGATGAAAGAAGCCATCGAGAAACTGTCCTCTGAATTAAGTAAAGAAGACACTAGCGAGTTCACATTTGACAAACGTTCTAAGGATGCCAAGGAAAATGCAGAGAATAGTACAGTTTCTATTGACAGTCTGTTTGATAAATTCGAAGACCTGCAAGAACAAGGGCTTGGGGATAAAACAGAAGAAGGACAAGAATTACGGGGACTCATTCGGGTATTCATAGAGCAGGAGCACCTTTCGGTTCGCATCACCCGCTCCACTTCCAATCAAGAGCTATTAGATATGATTGAAGAAGCCATGCAAGGGGGTGATAAAACATCTAAAGATACTCAAACTCAAGCTGTACAAGAAACAGGTCCCGAAGAACAAGGCTCTGAAGAAACAAGCAGTGAAGAGGAAGACAAGCCCAGAACAGCCAGAGACAGGCGTAGAAGGGAATAAATATTCATTCTTTTTTTGGTTTTAATTGATTGATTCTGAAGGAATATACCTTTTAAGGGTATATTCCTTCCAGATGAATTATATGGAAAATTAATGTAATTCGTTCCCCCCTTGAACATGGAAGAAAACAATCAAACAAGTAATAATTCGATCCCTATAGCTCTTCTTATAACTGACTGCCATTGTGGCAAAGAAACGGTCGGCGATTTTTTAATCAATTGGGACGAAGCTATTGAACTTTGTCTTTCACAGAAAATCAAGACTATTTTATTCTTGGGTGATTTGGTACTCAGCAGATCAGCCCAAAGCCTGGATATCCTGCTGGCAATTCATGATGTGCTTGAAAAAT
>OGXO01001754.1_pt1 | contig 11563 bp, 15 predicted proteins | sample 1576321 | NCBI WGS metagenome assembly OGXO01 (sample SAMEA3541568, study PRJEB24748) | human gut metagenome | biome: human gut; feature: human-associated habitat; material: faeces | place: China | collected 2012 | reverse complement strand
CCCCGGAATTCATCGATCAGAAGTGCCGCTGCCTTGCTGTAATCTAATTCGTTTCCTCTGGAAATACATTTGCGGTTCTCTGCGATCTGCTCTAAAATCTTCACCGGAGTTTGTGTCTCATCTACACCATAGCGGTCTGTTAAAATTCCGGCATAATCTCTTGCCAGAACTTTGATCAGCTCCAGTGACAATTCATCAATATTCAAAATCTCATCTTTGATTGCCCCGATCAGTGCAAGACGCAGTCCAACCATCTGATCTTCAAATTTCGGCCACAAAATTCCCGGTGTATCCAGTAATTCCAGATTTTTGTTCAGTCTGATCCACTGTTTTCCTTTTGTCACACCCGGTTTATTTCCAGTTTTGGCACATGCCTTTCCCGCATAGGAATTGATAAACGTCGATTTTCCAACATTTGGAATTCCGACTACCATCGCACGGACAGGACGATTTAAGATTCCTCTTCTTCTGTCACGCTCAATCTTTTCCTTACAGGCTTCCATTACTACATTTGTAACTGTTTTCATGCCTGTCTTGGTTCTCGCATCCAGACCGACAACATAGTAGCCGGCAGACCTTGAAAGGCAAAACACCGTTTCGGTATTTTCCATGTTTTCAGCTCTGCGCCAAAGCACCTCTTGGTTTTCCTCAAGGCAAGCAATGCAGTCAAGCGGCAGTTCAATATCAGCCTGTGTGTTAAACGGAACGGTAACATACACTGCGGGAATAGCTGTTCGCTGTTTGCCGGATTATAATCATAAAGGGTCATGATGATCAGTCGCGCTTTATTTTTTCCCAACTCATCAATATCCGGGTTCCGACTGCTTAATGGAATTCTCGCATCCACAAGCTCGATCACCAGATCAATTAATTTTATGTCTTCCTGCATCTGACGTTTTGCTTTCGTCATATGTCCCGGATACCACTGAAACTGCATACTTTTTCCTCACTTTTCTTATATAAATCCAAATTTTTTCCACGGAGATACACGGAACCATGCTTTTCCAATAATGTAGTCTTTTTTCACATTTCCAATATTGGCATAGCGGCTGTCCTCACTGTTATTGCGGTTATCTCCAAGGACAAAATATTCATCATCCTCGAGTTTTAGTTCCTCCGATGCAAGCCCTGCCTCCTCGATGGCAGACACATCAACTTTCTCATCAAAAAGTTCCCCATTCACATAAACAGCACCATTTTGAATCAATACCGTGTCTCCCGGCACTGCAATCACGCGCTTTACATAGTAATGTGATTTTTCATTTCCGTTTGGGAGAAACACAATAATGTCATTAGGCTTTGGATCGGACACCTTATAAATGAACCGATTTACCAGAATTTCGTCTCCACTTTCCAATGTTTCTGACATGGACTGCCCCACCACGCTGGTCCGCAATCCGATAAAATATACAAATGTAAAAGCAATGACCAGAGTAATCAAAATCTCAACTGTCCAGCTTAAGATTTCCTTTACAATGGTCATGTTTACTTTTTTCTTTCTTCTTCCGAAATTTAGTCCACTCCGTCTTCTTCTCACTTTTGCTTTCCTCTGCCCTATCGTCTGTATACAAATACACGTTATAGATTACCACAAAGCACGTTTGTGTGCAATTCGAGAATCGGATTTTCCAGATTTTATAAATATATTATTCCGCCCCTTTACCGGTAAAGCGCCGTCTCAACAAGTACCCCGATCACCAGATAACGATGATTTCGCTCACCGCTTACACAGGTGGAAAGTGTGATAAGTCTGTCATCCTCTCCGATTTCCATATCCTCCCGGACGTGTAATTTATTGTCAGAAACTTTTTCTCTGACATCCGCCAAAAACTGATCTCTGTCGTCCTTACTGCTGATCACATACTCTGACGGAATGTACACATCTGTAAACTTCGCCGCCTCGTAGATTTCATAAGTCAGACGTTCATTTTCCGTATACACATAAATATACGGATGCCCGTCAAAAAACGTTTCATCCTCAAAGCTGTGAATACTTCCAAACATGGAACCATTTTTCATGTTATGTCCATATAGTACCGTATTATAATCCGAGAAATCTTTCCGGTTACATTGATTGGTGTAAATGCAGCCCGGATATCCCTTGCTGTGGTCTAAGTTATAATCCAGATAATAATTATCTGTCCCGGACTGTAACAGCGGATAGTCTACCTGCGTTCCCGGCACAACGATCCATGCATAAATATCTTCATTCTGTTCATGCAGCTGTCCGAAATCATAGACCGGATCACAGTAGATCACTGTTTCTTCTGTGCTCTCCTCTGTCTCCGGCTCTGCGATAACCGTCTCTGTTGCAGCACTTAACGTCTCTTCCTGCCGGAGTTTTTCGTACTCCAGTTCCCGCTGTTTCACACTCCAGTGATGATAGATCAGATAGCCTCCACAACACACGGCAATGGCACAGAGTATCAGCACAACTGTCCAATCAGCTGTTTTTCTCCGCCTTAATGCTCTCCGTTCTTTTTTCCTCTTTTCCCGCAATGTACTCATTTATTCCTGCTCCTCGTAAAATAAATCAATGATCGTCTGCTGTACTGAATAAGAAAAGCCATAGAAAAAGCTGCTGCTCTCTCTATGGCTCACGCATGCATTGAACTATTTTACTAATTCTTTTACTTTAGCTTTCTTACCAACACGGTCTCTTAAGTAGAATAATTTAGCTCTTCTTACTTTACCAGCACGAACAACTTCTACTTTCTCAACGTTTGGAGAATGTAATGGCCAGGTTTTCTCAACGCCACATCCGTTAGAAATCTTTCTAACTGTGAATGTTTCACGGTTGCTTCCACCCTGTCTCTTAATTACAACACCTTCGAAAACCTGGATTCTTTCACGGTTTCCTTCTTTGATTTTACCGTAAACTTTTACAGTATCACCAACACGGAATTCAGGTACTTCAGCTTTTAACTGTTCTGCTTCAATGCTTTTAATAATTTCACTTGCGTTCATTTTGTGACCTCCTATTATTTGGATGTTCTTAATACGCCTATTCGTAACAGAGGACCATCTCCTTTATTCACAACTCATTAACATTACCATGCTTTCACGGAAAAGTCAAGTGTTTTTCACATTTTACAACAGATACTCCTGATATTTCATCTGCTCTTTTTTCGTGAGTTCCGCTTTTTTCAGCAGATCCGGTCTGCGCTCGATCGTCCGCAAAATTGCCTGTTCTCTCCGCCATTCATCCACCTTTTTATGATCTCCAGACAGGAGGATCGGAGGAACTTTTTTTCCCATCCATTCTTCCGGGCGGCTGTACTGCGGATATTCCAGCAGATTACCCTCAAAGGATTCCGTGGAACCTGATTCATCATTCGTAAGAACCCCGGGTACCATGCGCGAGATCGCATCCACCATGACCATCGCAGGAAGTTCTCCTCCCGTCAACACATAATCGCCAATGGAAACGTAATCTGTCACAATTTCCTCTAACACGCGCTCGTCGATTCCTTCATAATGACCGCATAAAAGAATCAGATCCTTTTCCAGAGCAAAATTTTTTGCCATTGGCTGGGTAAATGTTGGTCCCTGCGGAGTCAGGTACACCGTTCTAGGTTTATACCCGATCCGGTTCACAACAGACATCCATGCATCATACACCGGCTGTGCCTGCATGAGCATACCTGCGCCGCCTCCATATGGATAATCGTCCACTTTTTTATGACGTTCCAGCGTATAATCCCTGATATTCACCGCCTCAATGGAAAGCAGTCCTCTGTCTTTCGCTCTTCCGATAATGCTTGTGGACAATCCCTGCATGACCATATCCGGAAATAATGTTAATATATGAAAATTCATGTTTTATGAACTCCTGTCTCTCTGCTCGTTCCTTTTATTTTTCATTCAGCTCACGAAGTCCCGGAAGTAAATGAACAATGATTTTTCCATTTTCCAGATCCACTTCCTTGACGCACTCTCGGATCGCCGGAAGCAAAATATCATCCGTTCCCTCTTTGCTTAATACATATACATCATTCGCACCTGTCTGGAGAACATCGCTCAATTCACCTAAGTATTCTCCCTCATCAGACTCAGCCTGCAAGCCGATCAGATCTGCGATAAAGTACTCGTTTTTCTTTAATTTTACCGCATTCTCACGGGTAACATACAGACTCTTTTTTCGATATTTTTCCACGTCATTGATATTGTCAATTCCCTTGAACTTGACAATGACCATGTTTTTGAAAAACTTCACACCGGCAACTTCAAGATCGATCATTTCTTTCCCGGTATCCAAAACAACATTTTTCAGTTTTTTAAACCTTGCCGGATCATCTGTTGTTGGAAATACTTTAACTTCTCCTCTGACACCATGCGTGGTTGTTATGACACCTACCTGCAATAAATCTTCCATGTGATCCTCCTTACTGAACTTTCTTCTGTCATCCGAATCATAAACGGATAGCTGCATTTTATATTAAAACAATACAGATTTTCTGTAAAATATTTTATAAGGAAAAAGCTATCCCAGACAACTGGGATAGCCCATCATGTTACTGCATAATCTCAACAATAACTTTTTTTTCTTCTTTTGAGGCTGCTGCCTTCACAACGGCTCGGATCGCTTTTGCAATTCTACCCTGTTTGCCGATTACCTTACCCATGTCAGACTGTGCAACGCGCAGCTCCAACACGATGGCTTTCTCATTCTCGGTCTCTGTCACAACAACTTCGTCCGGGTAATCAACTAGTGATTTGGCAATTACTTCAACTAATTCTTTCATTAGACCACCTCACTAATCTTATTTTTCGATTCCAGCATTTTTGAAGATTCTAGCTACTGTATCTGTTGGCTGAGCTCCGTTAGCTAACCATTTCTTTGCTAACTCTTCATTTACATGATATTCGCTTGGATCTTTTGTTGGATCATAAGTTCCGATCTCTTCGATACATCTTCCGTCTCTTGGGGATCTGGAATCTGCAACTACGATTCTATAGAAAGGAGCTTTCTTCTGTCCCATTCTTCTTAATCTGATCTTTACTGCCATGTTATTTCACCTCCTACGTGATTGCTAAAAATTTATTAAAAAGGAAGCCCTTTGAACATTCCTCTTTTACCTTTTTTCATCATGCCTGGCATCTGTTTCATCATCTTTTTCATCTGCTCAAACTGTTTTACCAGACGGTTTACTTCCGCAATATCAACTCCTGCACCTCTTGCAATGCGGTTCTTGCGGCTTGGATTCATAAGCGACGGATTACGTCTCTCTTCCGGTGTCATGGAATAAATGATTGCCTCTGTGCGCGCCATGTTCTTCTCGGCTGCCTCCTGATCGATCTCAGGCATCTTTCCTTTGCCCATTCCAAGACCTGGCATCATTCCAAGGATGCTGGATAATCCGCCCATTTTCTTCATCTGACTCATGGATTCCAGATACATCTCGAAATCAAATTCATTTTTGCGCATCTTCTGCTCAATACGCTTTGCCTGCTCCTCATCGATATCTGCCTGTGCCTTCTCGATCAGTGTCAGCACATCACCCATACCAAGGATTCTTGAAGCCATTCTGTCAGGATAAAACTGCTCCAGATCGGAAAGTTTTTCTCCCATACCTACATATAAAATAGGTCTTCCGGTAACAGCACGGATGGAAAGTGCCGCACCACCTCTGGTGTCACCATCTAACTTCGTTAAGATCACACCATCTATGCCAACCTTTTCATCAAACATCTTGGCTACATTCACTGCATCCTGTCCAGTCATGGCATCCACAACCAAAACGGTCTGATGAACGGTAACATTCTCTTTGATTTCCTGCAACTCAGCCATCATGTCATCATCAATATGAAGACGTCCTGCTGTATCCAGGATTACAATATTAAATTCATTCTTTGCCGCATGCTCAATCGCTGCTTTGGCAATATTCACAGGCTTGATCTTATCTCCCATGGAAAATACTTCCACGCCCTGCTTCTCACCATTGATCTGCAGCTGTTCGATCGCACCCGGTCGGTAAATATCACAGGCAGTCAGTAAAACTTTCTTTCCTTTCAGCTTAAACTTTCCTGCAAGCTTTGCTGCGGTGGTTGTTTTACCTGCACCCTGTAAACCTTCCATCATAATGACTGTCAATGCTTTTCCCGGCTGAAGCTTAATCTCTGTTGTCTCAGAGCCCATCAGCTTCACCATCTCTTCATTTACAATCTTAATGACCATCTGTCCAGGATTCAGTCCGTTCATCACGTCCTGCCCGATTGCACGTTCCTGCACATCTTTTACAAACTGCTTTACGACTTTGAAGTTAACATCCGCTTCTAAAAGAGCCATCTTAACTTCCTTCAAAGCTGCCTTGACATCATCCTCTGTCAAACGGCCTTTGCTTCGCAGGTTTTTGAATACATTTTGAAGTTTTTCAGATAAACTGTCAAATGCCATCTTATAGCTCCTCTAAAATCTGATTGGAAATCTGCTCGATCTCCTCCATAATCGCTTCATTGTGACTGGAATGAAACTCCTTCGCCAGTGCATCAATCTGTGCTACTTTCTGCTTTGCTGACTGAAACTTTGCAATCAGATGAAGTTTTTCTTCATATCCCTCCAGAGACTTGGTACACCGCTTAATCATATCATGTACCCCCTGGCGGCTGATTCCCTCTTCATTTGCAATCTCTCCAAGAGAAAGATCATTGAACACGAAGTCCTCATAGATTCTTCTCTGGTGTTCGTTCAGCAGTTCTCCGTAGAAGTCATAGAGATAAGCCTGTTCGATTTTTTCTTCCATTCTTCACACCATGCCTTTATTCTACTATTCATACATCGGCACCTTTGCTAAGATAACATAAAAAGGAATGGGTGTCAAGCATTTTTTCTTTACAGTAAAGGAATTTTGCTTGACACCTGTAATTTTGCTTTTGACTATTTTTTCAGTGTCTCATAGATTGCTGCCTCATCATAATCCGGTGCAGCTTTGAGCGCTGCTTCATAAACCGGTGTGATCGTCTCGACTGTCTCCTCAAGTTCATCCGCAATCTCTGCAACATTCTTGCCTCGTTTTATTTTCTTCACGACCTTTGAAATCAGGGTTTGTTCTGTCACTCGTTCTGTAACCTCTTCTGTCACTCGTTCTGTCACTCGTTCTGTAACCCTTTCCGTTACCTGTTCTTCAAAAAGATCACTTATATTACACATATCATCCACACATCCTTCCATCTCTGTCGACATCACAAAATCATAGTCTTCTTCCAGTTTCTTTTTCTTGGTTTCTCTGGGTGTCTGTGAAAAAAGAAGCTCTAGCATTGCAATCAATTTGTTTTTGGATACCTCTGCATCTGCATTTTCACGGATTCTGATAATAGCTCCGTTTATCAGTGAAAAATCAGGTTTCCATATGCTTTCACCATATATCATATTCGCTTCCAGTCCTAATTTAATAATGGAATCTTCTTCCTTTCCCGTATCCATACAGATCCAGATGCTGTATACAGGTTTTAAATCATCATAGGAAGAATTGATAAACTCTACATTTTTCTGGGATGAGATCATCCGGGAAATATAATAGGTCATACGGTTCTCTATATGATATTTGAGTTTCGAAACCTTTGTACTTTTCTGAGCTTCAATATTGATCAAAAACTTCATCGTCTTTTCTTTATGATACAACGGAAATCGAATATCGTAAACTATTTTTCCGTTTTCTTCTTCAATATCTTCTGTTCCGATGCTTAAATTTTTCACACTGAGAAGTTCCGGCACGCTCAATGTAACTGTCGGCTCCCCAATACAGGGAATAATTTCTTCCACGGACATTTGCTCAAATTCTGTCACCACATTTTTTACAATTCTCGCAAGTACCTGTGGATCTGCCAGAATACACTTGGCATAGTCATCCCTCTTTGCTTTCTGCAGTCCGATCTCATCTAAAGTCTCCGAAAGATTCGTATTCACTTTTCTATAAATCATAGGCATTTTCTCCTTCTTAAGTAACCTGATTTTTCAGTAGAAAAACAAATAGTTTCAATAACCACTCTGCTTTTCATTATCAAATTAAAATCATTGGGATATACGACCGATATGGTCTGTGTTGATAATCCTGTTTGTTCCTAAATATATGACTGTACCAGCAGCCTTTCGCACTCAGACTTGTGCCTGTTCGATTTCTGATTAACGCTACTGTACCATATTTGAATAATAGAAACAATACTTTCGAAAATTTTCAGCAAAATAAACAAAGAACCGGGTGCCCAACTTTTTATCGGGTATCCGGTTCTCTGCCTTTATCTCTTAAAACACAATCGCCGCCTGCACAATCGCACACGCAATGCTCACGATCGAAAGTGCTCCATATATTTTTTCTGTTTTCTTATCTGTGATAAAATACCCTGCGCTTGTGAAAAGAAACACGATCACGCAGATCATAAAGGGAACATATTTCATCCGGTTCACGCTCTTTTATAAGAAGATATACTTACATACAAACAATACTGCAAGCACATACATTAACGGTGTGATTTTCTTTGCCTTACCGCAGATCACATTGATCACAACGTAAGAGATAACACCGATTGCGATACCTTCTGAAATGCTGTACATCAGTGGCATTGCGAGCATACATAAGTAAGCTGGAATTGCCTCTGTCATATCCGTAAAGTCAATAGAGATCACTGTTGTTACCATTAAAAATCCTACGAAAATCAATGCCGGAGCTGTTGCAAATCCCGGGATTGCACAGAAAATTGGTGAGAAGAAAATAGCAAGCAGGAATAAGAAACCTGTCACTACAGAGGCAAGTCCTGTTCTCGCACCTTCTGCCACACCGGAAGAACTCTCAACAAATGTTGTTGTTGTGGACGTACCAAGAACTGCACCTGCACTTGTTGCGATTGCATCTGCGAGCAGTGCCTGTTTGATCCTTGGAAGTTTATCATTCTCATCTAACATCTGTGCTTTGTTTGCCACACCAATCAAAGTTCCTAATGTATCAAACATATCAACGAATAAGAAGGATAAAATAATAACCACAAAATCAAATACTCTTACCGTAGAAAAATCTGCTTTAAAGCACTGTCCGAATGTCTCTCCTAAAGAAGTGAAATCTGTCAGTCCCCAGACCGGATATAAAGAATAAAATCCTGCTTCTGCATCCGGGATATAAAGACCAGCTGCCTGAGCGATCATTCCTAAGATCCATGTGGCAGCAATACCGATGAGGATTGCTCCTTTTACACCTCTGATATATAAAATAGAGATGATAAAAAGACCGATCAGTGCAAGGATCGCTCCGATTCCAAGTGTATGGAAATCTCCTGTAAAGTCAACGATCGTAACAAGTGTGGAATCGTTATTTACAACAATGTGGCCATCCTGTAAACCTAAAAATGCGATAAAGAAACCGATACCGACACTCACACCTTTTTTCAAAGTGGTAGGAATTGCATTGAAGATCGCCTCACGCACATTAGTAAGGGAGAGCACGATAAAAATCAGACCTTCTGCAAAAACTGCCATCAGGGCGATTTTCCAGTCGTATCCCATTGCGCCACATACCGTGTATGCAAAATAAGCATTTAATCCCATACCCGGGGCAAGTGCAAATGGATAATTTGCAAGCATTGCCATTGCCAGTGTTCCAATAAAGGAAGCGATACAGGTCGCCATCAAAACTGCCGTCTTATCCATTCCTGCTGCTGCGAGCATGGATGGATTGACTGCAAGGATATACGCCATTGTCATAAATGTGGTGATACCCGCTAACACTTCTGTTTTCACAGTCGTGTTGTTCTCTTTTAATTTAAACATTTTCTCTAACATTTCTAATCTCCAACTTTGTCTTACATCATTTTACAGTCACGGTCTCTCCTGACGTGACTACATAACATCTTCATATTTTATAAGGTTATTTTCCTTCGTATGTGATCACAGAGGCTACATCATATTTTGCCAGTTTTTCACGTCCTTTTAACCCTGCTAACTCCATTAAGAAAAGGATTTTTACAACTTCGCCGCCAAGCTGCTCTACTAATTTACAGCTTGCTTCCATGGTTCCTCCGGTTGCGATCAGGTCATCCACTAATACAACCTTCTGTCCCGGTCTGACCGCATCTTTATGAATCTCAATCTCTGCTTTTCCATATTCAAGATCATATTCTGCTGAGACTGTCTCACAAGGAAGTTTTCCTTTTTTACGAACCGGAATAAAAGCTTTTCCAAGTGCATAGGCAATTGGCATTCCAAAGATAAATCCTCTGGACTCCGCACCTGCAATAATGTCAAAATCTACTCCATCTAACAGTTTGATCATGGAATCGATTGCCAGTTTTAATCCATCCGGATCCTGTAATACGCTTGTTACATCACGGAACATAATGCCCGGTTCCGGAAAATCCGGTATGGTTCTTACATACTCCTCTATTTTTTTCATTGATAATACCCCTTTCACTAAAAAGTCACAAATACACAACCATCATATATGATTATCTGCCAAGATTCAATTTAGCATTACTTATAAATCTTATAAGCTGGTGCGGACAACCTTTGGTTTGTAGCCTTCTTTTTCCAGCGCCTTGATGATCTGTTTTTTATGATCCGTGCCAAAACACTCTAAGGTAATACGGAGTTCCACGGCTGCGCTTCGGTTTGTTGTAACAAACTGATTATGTTCCAATTTGATGACATTTCCCTGCTGTGCCGCAATAATACCGGAAACTTTGCAGAGTTCGCCCGGCTTATCCGGAAGCAGAACTGACACTGTGAAGATTCTGTCTCTTAAGATCAGTCCCTGCTGTACGACAGAGGACATGGTGATGACATCCATATTACCGCCACTTAAAATGGATACAATTCGTTTGTCAGTTACATCCAGATGTTTTAATGCTGCTACGGTTAAAAGTCCTGAATTTTCCACGATCATCTTATGGTTTTCCACCATGTCAAGGAAAGCCGCTACCAGCTCATCATCCTCCACTGTGATGATATCATCCAGATTTTGCCGGATATAAGGGAAAATCTTACTGCCCGGTGTCTTAACGGCTGTTCCGTCTGCAATCGTGCTGACAGTCGGAAGGGTTGTCACTTTTCCTGCTGCAAAAGACGCCTGCATACAGTTTGCCCCTGCCGGTTCTACACCGATCACTTTGATCTTTGGATTTAACAGTTTGTCGGCGTGCTTGGCCTTGCTTTTCAGTTCCTTGATGAGCTTTTCCTTGCCTTTGATGCTGATGTACTGGGGCGTATAGCCGTGCTCCACATCAATGCCCAGCTGGGAAGCCGGCAGGTCCCGGATATGGCCCATGCTGGCGGTGACCTCGTAGTCATCGCCCAGATATTTGCCAATGGTCTTCGCCTTTGCAGGCGACTCCACGATCACTAGTTTCGCCATTCGTGTTTTTCTCCCGTTCTCTTTCTATCAAAACGCACCGCACAGCGTCTGCACGGCACGGATCCTTGTTCTTATGATTGTACCACAGCTGTTGTGTGCTTTGCCAGCAAAAATTATACTACCGCAGTACATAGCGCTTGCCCGGCAGGCAGGTCACCCGGCCGGTGAGCTGGTGCAGATAAATTAATTGAAGAGGTCGGCGGTGATGCAAATGCTATGACTTTCGA
>OGXO01001749.1_pt1 | contig 11595 bp, 10 predicted proteins | sample 1576321 | NCBI WGS metagenome assembly OGXO01 (sample SAMEA3541568, study PRJEB24748) | human gut metagenome | biome: human gut; feature: human-associated habitat; material: faeces | place: China | collected 2012 | reverse complement strand
TACTGCAATCCTTTCACGTCCAGCCGGAAACGCTGCTACTTCCGGAAATTCCGGCGGGCAGCTTTGAAAAGAAGCTCTATTCCACCTATCTTTCCTATCTGCCGCCGGAAAGGACGGCGTTCCCGCTCAAGATGAATGTCGATGCCCGCGGCAGCTTCACGGAGCTGCTGAAAACGCAGAGTTGCGGGCAGTTTTCCGTGAATATCACGAAACCCGGCGTCACCAAGGGCCAACACTGGCACCACAGCAAGTGGGAATTTTTCATTGTTGTGGCAGGGCACGGACTGATCCGCGAGCGGCGGCTGGACGCGGACGAGGTTCTGGAGTTTGCGGTCAGCGGCGAGCGGATCGAAGCCGTCCACATGCTGCCGGGCTATACCCACAGCATCACGAATCTCAGCAAGACTGATGATCTGGTGACGCTGATGTGGGCCAACGAGTGCTTCGACCCGCAGCACCCGGACACGTTCTATGAGGAGGTCTGAAATGGAAAAACTCAAGCTGATGACGATCCTCGGCACGCGGCCGGAGATCATCCGTCTTTCTGCTACCATCCAGTGCTGCGACCGCTATTTCCAGCAGATTCTCGTCCACACGGGGCAGAATTACGACTACGAGCTGAATCAGGTGTTCTTTGAGGATCTGGGGCTTCGTGCGCCGGACTATTACCTGAATGCCGCCGGTGCAAACCTCGGCGAGACGATCGGCACGATTATCGCCAAAAGCTACGCTCTCATGCAGAAGGTCAGGCCGGACGCCGTGCTGGTGCTGGGGGATACCAACTCCTGCCTGTCCGTCATCGCCGCCAAACGGCTGCACATTCCGATCTTCCACATGGAGGCCGGGAACCGCTGCTTTGACGAGTGCCTGCCGGAGGAGACGAACCGCCGCATTGTGGATGTAACCTCCGACGTAAACCTCTGCTACTCCGAGCACGCAAGGCGCTATCTGAACGCCGCAGGGGTTCCCAAGGAGCGTACCTTCGTGGTGGGCAGCCCCATGGCGGAGGTGCTGCATCAGAATCTTCCGCAGATCGGGGCCAGCGACATTCACGCCCGGCTCGGCCTTGAAAAGGGAAAATACATCTTGCTCTCCGCCCACCGGGAGGAAAACATCGACACGGAGGAGAATTTCTGTTCGCTCTTCACGGCGGTAAACGCCATGGCGGCGCAATATGACATGCCGGTGCTGTACTCCTGCCACCCGAGAAGCCGGAAACGATTAGAGGAAAGCGGATTCCAACTGGACAGGCGCGTCATTGCGCACAAGCCGCTGGGCTTTCACGATTATAACTGCCTGCAGATGAACGCCTTCTGCGTCGTGTCCGACAGTGGCACGCTGCCGGAGGAGTCGAGCTTTTATCTGTCCGTGGGCAAGCCTTTCCCGGCGGTGTGCATCCGCACCTCCACCGAGCGGCCGGAGGCGCTGGACAAGGGCTGCTTTGTTCTGTCTGGCATCCATACGGAGCAGCTGCTGCAGTCCATTGATTTGGCAGTGCAGATGCAGCAAAACGGCGAATTCGGCACCCCAGTGCCCGACTATACCGCGGAAAACGTCTCCGTGAAGGTCGCAAGGATCATCCAGAGCTATACCGGCATTGTGGATCGTTTTGTTTGGAGAAAATAGTATTTCTGTCTGGCAGTCCGTTCGAGTATCCATCTCGGGCGGGCTGTTTTTTCTTTTTCCGCGCTGCAGCGATGTTTCTGGGGTATCCACGCAAAAATTTTTTTGGCTGGGTAAGTTGAAATGTATCGGAAATGTATTGTTCCTGTACCTGCAAATGTATCTTTTTTGGTATCGGGAGGGGCAGGCCGGGGCTATCGAAATGCTGCATAATTACCCCCGGATTCTGCGCCGGAATGTGACAACTTCAGGACAGATTTGTATATATTTTCACAGCAATGAATTGTGCTCTCCATGGTATCATGGAAATGTATCTATTTTCAATATTCAATCGTCTCATTCTTGATTTGTTGAAATGCATATATTTGTTTTAATTTTACCTTCAATTTTGTTGAAATCGCAAAAAATTGTGCTTGAAAAATCGAATTTTTAGTGGTATGATACAAAACGTAAGCACAACACATCCCTTTTCCCACTTTCAATCCTCTCAAGTCACAGGATGGATAAATATGAGTATCTCTTCTAAAAAACCGCTTTACTATCAGTTAAAGCAGACATTACTGAAATGGATCGAGGGCGGCGACTATCCGCCCGGTTCGATCCTGCCGTCCGAAAAGCAGCTGCAGGACTCCTTCGGCATCAGCCGCACGACCGTGCGCATGGCGCTCAAGGAGCTGGAGCAAGAGGGCTTCCTCGTCCGCAGTCCCGGCAAGGGAACATTCGTCGCCAGCATGAAGATCGAAAGCGGCCCGCGGCGCATTCTCAGCTTCACACAGGAGATGCTGAACATGGGCCTTCAGGTCAGCAATCAGGTCGTCTCCCTCGAGAAGGAGCTGCCGGTGATCCGCACGGCGAACAAGCTGCAGATCCCGCAGGACCAGCCCGTCTGGCGGCTCGAGCGCATCCGCATGGCGGACTCCGTCCCCATCGCCACGGAGGTCAACTATATCCCGGCTGCGCTTGTGCCCAACATGGAGGCGCGGCTTGCGCAGAACCAGTCGTTTTATTCCTGCCTTGAGGAGGAATACGGCATCATCATCGTCTATGCACGCGAGCGCGTGGAGTGCCGCCTTGCCAACATGCGGGAGAGCCGTCATCTCGGCATTCCGAAGGGGTCTGCGATCCTGTACGTCGAGCGCCAGACCTTCGGCTACCGCAAGAGCAGGCCGATGGAGCCGTTCCCAGTCGAGTTCGTCAAGATGTCCTACAACGCAGAGAAGTATACATTCCACCAGATCATCCGCAAGGAGTAACATCGTTGTCTGCTGCGGCCGCAGTACACATAGAGAGTTTCAGACCCACAATATCAGGAGGTAACCATGAAAACCACAAAGTGCATCGCCCTGCTTCTCGCCATCGTGATGACGCTGGCACTGTTTGCCGGCTGTTCCAACAGCCCCGCAAATGACCCCGCCACAGACGCTCCCGCGACCGACGCCCCCAGCACCGCCCCCGACAACAGCGATAATACCGATGGAAACGACATTCCTGCCGAAGGCCTGACCTTCCCGAACCCGGTCGAAGCCCCCGAGACCATCACCACCGTCGGCCCGGACGGCAGCCCCGCTGCCTGGTATACCGAGCTGGAGCTGACGCCGGAGGAGCTGGCGCAGGTCCGCTCCATGAACCTCACCGCCTGCTTTGAGCTCATCAACGCCAGCGAGTGGGACAACGCAAACCTCATCGGCTTCCAGGATGCCTGCGAGGCCATGAACATCAAGATCGTCGGCCAGGGCTGCTGCGATCTCGACCCTATCCAGCAGAAGACGAACATGGAATCCTTCGCCGCGCTGAACCCGGACATCGTGACCTGCCAGCCGCAGGACCTCGACCTCTGCGCGCCGACGTTTGACCCGCTGTGGCAGGCAGGCGTCAAGCTGACGTTCATGAGCAACGTTCCCACGGGCTACACGGCAGGCAAGGAATATGTCGGCGCTATCACGGACTCCATCGTCGACATGGGCATCGACAGCGCCGAGATGATGGCTGATGCCATCGGCGGCGAGCGCGAGATCCTCGCCATCACGGTCGCCGACGTCAACTACGTCTGCAACACCCGCGACGACGCCTTCCTCAAGACCATCGCCGAGCAGTATCCGAACATCACCGTCGCCGAAGTCGGCGGCTTCTCCTCCCCGAACGAAGCAGCGCAGATCACCTCCGCTCTGCTGACGAAGTATCCGAATGTCAAGGGCATCTTCGTCTCCTACTCCACCCCGTGCATCGACGTTCTGCAGACCGTGAAGGCCCTCGGCCGCACCGACATCAAGATCGTCACCATGGACCTCGACACCACCTGTGCGCTCGATATGGCGCAGGGCGGCAACATCGTCGGCATCGCCTGCGATATGCCGTATGCCATGGGATACGGCCGCGCGCTGATGGCCGCCTATGCCTGCATCGGCAAGGAGTGCCCGGGCTATGTCACGTCCCCGTCTTTCAAGGTCACCCGCGAGAATCTGCTTGAGGGCTACCGCACCTCCCTCGGTATCGAGGCTCCCGCTGACGTTCAGGCCGCTCTGAACGGCTGATAACCAACGCCGGGCGGTGTTTTCCCGCCCGGCGTTTTTTTTGATTCCAATCCGCTGTATGGCACAGCGACCCGAAATGAGGTAACGCAAATGTCCGAAACACAAACCGCCGTCAACGCGATCGAAATGCACGGCATCGTGATGGAATTCTCCGGCGTCCGCGCGCTGGACGGCGTCGATTTTTCCCTGCGGCAGGGGCAGGTCATGGGCCTTGTCGGCAAAAACGGTGCGGGCAAGAGCACGCTGATGAAGATTATCAACGGCGTCTATACCCAGACGGCAGGCACCGTCCAGTTCTTTGGCAAGAACATTGATAAATCCGTTTCCGTCCGGGAACGTGAGCAGACCGTCGCCATGATCTACCAGGACTACAGTCTGGTCGGCGAAATGACGGTCGCAGAAAATATATTTCTGAACGCAGAACCGATCCGCGGCGCGCTGATCTCCGACCGCGACTGCATTCGGAAGGCCGCGGAATTCTTCCGCGATATGGGCATCCGCATCGATCCGCGGCAGAAGGTCAAGTCGCTCTCCACCGGCGATATGCAGATGGTCGAGATCGCAAAGGCCATCATGAAGCAGACGAAGATCATCCTCATGGACGAGCCGACCGCCGCGCTCGACGCCGAGGCCACGACGAAGTTCTTTGAGATCATCGAACGTCTGAAACAGCAGGGCTACTCCATCGTCATCAGCACCCACCACTTGCAGCACATTCTCGATATCTGCGACGCCGTGACGATCATCCGCGACGGCAGGGCCTGCATGGCAAAGGAGATCCGTGACACAATGCTCGAGGAGATCATCGCCCAGATGCTCGGCGAGAGCGGCTTTCAGGCCGTGAAGAGCCGCAAGCCGCAGGATTTTGACGGTCTGACACCGCTGCTCGAGGTGAAGGACGTGACCTCGAAGGTCATACCGGAGCCTCTGAGCTTCACCGTCCGCCCGGGCGAGGTCGTCGGTCTGGCCGGTCTGAAGGGCGCCGGGCGCACGGAGATCTTCAATGTGCTGTTCGGCATCGACCCGGCGCGCAGCGGTGAGATCCGGCTGGACAGGAAAAAGCTCCGCGTCCGCCAGCCGTGCGACGCCATCCGCGGCGGCATTTTTCTTGTCCCGGAGAACCGCCACACACAGGGCCTATCCCTGATGCACAGCGTCTATGACAATTCCCTGCTCCCGCTGCTCCCCACGCTGAGCAAAAAGCGCTTTTTCATCGATGACAGGCAGGGCGCGCAGATCGTGCAGGAGATCATTGAAACCATGCAGGTCAAAACGCCGGGCAGCGACATCGCCATCAGTAAGCTCTCCGGAGGCAACCAGCAGAAAATCGTCGTCGGCAAGGCACTCGAGAGCCATCCGAAGATCCTGCTGCTCGACGACCCGACCTACGGCGTGGACATCCATGCCAAGGGCGACATCACCGCTGCGATCACCCGCTTCACGGACGCGGGCGGCGGCGTGGTCTTCGTCTCCTCCGAACTGACGGAGATGATCGAAAACTGCGACCGCATCCTGCTCATCAAATACAACCGCATCGTCGGAGAGCTTCGTGACGTTCCCCGGCTCGGATTAACGGAAGACAGCCTGATGGCTGCGATTCAATAGGAGGACCACCATGAAAACGAAGATCTCCGCGCGCAAATTTCTTTCGAAGTACATGATCTATCTCGCCTTTGTCGCCCTGCTGATCGTCTTTTCCCTGACACTCCGCAATGTCGGCAACGGCTTTCTGGATATGGGCAACGTCTGGAACATCATCCGGCAGACGGCGCTCATCGCCATTCTCGGCGTCGGCATGACCTATGCCCTCGGCGCAGGCCAGATCGACCTGTCCGTCGGCTCCGTCGTCGGCCTGACGTCCCTTGTCACGGCCTGGACTGTGCAGGCTGCGGGCCTCATCCCCGGCGTGCTGGCCGGTCTGGCCGTCGGTGCCGTCGTTGGCGCGCTCAATGGTGCGCTCATCGCATGGGTAAAAATCCCGCCCTTTATCGCTACGCTCGGCACGCAGATCCTCTTTGCCGGTGTTTCACGCACGGTCTCCGGCCTGAAATCCGTCCCCATCACAAACATGACGTTCAACTTTGTGTTCGGCGGCGGCGACTTCGGCGGCGTCCCCGTGCTGCTTCTCTGGATGGTCGTGATCGTGGTCGTTGGCCAGCTCTTCCTGCGCAAGCGCCCGTTCGGACGTCAGGTCATCTCCGTGGGCGGCAACCCCAAGGCCGCGCTCTATTCCGGCGTGCGCGTCAAGCTGACGATCTTCAAGGTCATGCTGCTCTCTGGCGTACTTGCGTCGCTGGCCGGTATTCTCTGGGCCGGACGCTTCGGCGGCGGCCGCTACTCGCTGGGTGAGGCGGAGGAGACCTCCGCGATCGCAGCGACCGTTCTGGGCGGCACGAGCATCAACGGCGGCAAGGCCTCCGTGGCGGGCGCCTGCGTCGGCGCCGTCATGCTCGGCATGATCAACAACGCGCTCGTCATGTATGGTCTGGATGTCTATCAGCAGATGGTCGTCCGCGGCCTCATCATCCTCGCCGCCGTTGCCTTCACCGTCAACGCGGAGAAGGACGCCTGAGCGGGAGGAGCCTATGCTGGATATCATTGGAGTCGGCGATACAAACGTCGACGTGATGATCCGCGTTCCGCACATTGCTTCGCATGACGAGAAGGTGCGCGGGCAGCTGCTCGGGAATTTCCCCGGCGGGATCATCGGAAACTTCTGCTGCGCCGCAGCCGCCTTCGGAGCGAAGGCCGGTGCCGTCTGCAAGGTCGGGATGGACGGCTACGGCGAGCTGGCAAAAAGCGACCTGCAGCGCCGCGGTGTCGATATCAGCCATATGGTCGTCGATCCTGCCTGTGAGACCTATTTCTGCATGGTCCTGCTGGACGACACCGGCGAAAAGGCGCTGACCATTGTGGAGACGTCCGGCTTTCTGCCGAAGCCGAGGAGGTCGACCTTGCCTATCTGAAAACCGCAAAGCGCGTTCACATGACCTCTCTGGACATGACCCTTGCCGCCCATGTGGCGCAGGCGCTGGACGGTACGCAGACGCTGCTGTCCATGGACATCGAGGCAACGGCGGGAAATGCGCCCGCCGCCGTGTGGGACAGCGTCCTGCAGCGCGTGGACACGGCCTTCCCGAATGAAGCCGGCCTGGCTGCTCTGACGGGCTGCACCAATCTGGAAGCAGGTGCGCAGCAGCTGCTGGCGCGCGGCGTGCAGACCGTTGTCGTCACCTGCGGAGAAAACGGAGCATGGGTCTTCCGAAAGGGATACTCCCACCACTGCCCGGCATTTTCCGTCCCGGTGCAGGACACGACCGGCGCGGGCGACTGCTTCAACGCGGTCTTCCTCTCCGGACTTGTGGAGGGCTGGACCATGGAGCGCTGCGCCCAGTATGCCTCTGCAGCAGCTGCCATCGCTATTGGTGCGGTTGGCTCGCGTACAAAGCTCCCGTCCCGCGCAGAAACGGAGCAGTTCATTCTGAAAAAGGGGGAAGCACTATGCAGCTGAGAGCCGGTATTTACCCCAGCCGTCATCCGGAGCAGACGGACGGCTGGCGCATCCTGTGCGAGCAGGAAAAGACCCCGCATTTTCTGACGACGGAAAGGCCGGACTGCCCGATCCTGCTGTGCGAGGGCGAAACGCCCGTCTGGCTTCCCGACTATCTGCAGGAGGGCGGCATCGCCGTGCTCTCCGGCATGCATCCGGAGGAGCTTCCCTTCCCCACGGACTATATTGGCACAGCGGCGCTCGAATTTGCCGACCTGACGGAGCTTGGCTGCGGCACGCCGCGCATTGCGAGCCTCGTTCCCGTCTATGCGGGCAGCGGTCTCGGCCTGCTTCGCCTGCATGAGAGCCGCAAGATCAAATGCGGCCTGCACCCGGACGAATATCCCGCCATTGTCTGGCAGAGTGTCGGAAAGGGCGGCTGCTGGTATACGGGGATCCCGTTCTCGGAGCTCATCTGCGCACTGGGCGACACCCTGCGCCGGACAACGCCGGATTCCGACTTTACCGAGCGCATCACATCGGTGGACAAGCACCTGCTGCTGCGCGCCATGCGGGAGCTGCTCATCCGCTCCTATGGCAAATGCGGCCTGCCGTATGTCTACCTGCACTATTACCCAGGAAACTATCAGTCCGTCTTCGTGTTCCGCGTGGACATCGACGGCATTTACGGCGACCATCTCCGCCGCATCAGCGATGCCGCGAAAAAGGCCGGCATCCGCGTGACGTTCTATACAAACAAATCGCTCTGCGAGCCGGAGGCCGAGCGTCTGCGGGACATTGACCCGAGCCACGACATCGGCTGCCACGCCGATATCCACAATCTGTTCACCACGCAGGAGGAGAACTTCCGCAACGTGCACGACTGCCGCGCGTGGATGAAGGAGCTGGGCATCGACTATACGACCGGCTTTGTCGCACCGCGCGGCATGTGGAACTTTGCTCTGAACCGGGCGCTGGAGGAAGACGGCGTCACCTATACCTCGGACTTCGGCTATGCCGTTTTCGGGCTCCCCTTCTATCCCTATGACTACGGCACGCGCATGGCGGTCAAGCAGCTGCCGGTCGACCCGTTCTCCACGGAGCGCGCCGCTGCCAGGGCAGAGGAAGAGGGAACGACGCTGCCGGAGGGTTCTGTGGCGGACTATTTCTGCCGGTCCGTGCGCCGTCAGGCAGAGGCAGGACTTCCCGTCATCCTCTACAGCCATCCGCAGCACTTCGGCCTGCTGGCCGAGGAGACATTCCCGCAGCTGGCCGAGGCCGTCCGTGCTCTGCCGCTCTGGCATGCGACGATGGGCGAGCTGGACGCATGGTGGCAGAAGCGCGACGGTGCGGACTACGCTGCCTTCTGGGAGGACAGCCTCACCGTGACCGGAGACCTGCCGGAGGACGTCAGCATCCGTGTGATCGAGCCGAAAGGAGAATAATCATGTTTGTTGTCCCCTGCAAATGGCGGGAGCTGCTCTCGCCGGAGGCGCAGGAGCGCTTTGACGACGTCAACGAACAGCGCGTCCTCGGCGCAAGCAGCCATATCCGCATCATCGGAGACATTTTCCTCAGCATTGCCGAAAACGGCGCGGACGATTCCCTCCCCCTGCTCCGCGGCATCGCTGACCACTTTATCGCAACGCGCGGCGAGTCCAGTCAGGCCATCACGAATGCCATTGGCCTCATGCTGCGCAATGTGCACGGCAGCAGCTGGGCAGAGCTTGCACAGAGCATCCGGGAGGGCGTAGAGCGCTACAGAGCGGAGGCCGCAAAGGATCTGGAAAAGATCCGTTCCCTGCTCTGGACCGTTCTGGAGGGCAAAAGGACGCTGCTGCTCTATGACTATTCCAGTACCGTGGCGGCAATTTCCGCTCTGGGGCAGGAGCATGGCGTTTCGTTCCGCTGCATCGTGCCCGAGAGCCGCGCGCTCGACGGCGGCAGGCCCTATGTCGCACCGCTGCTCCGCGCTGGGCACAGCGTCCATGTCATTCCGGACTGCGCGCTGTATCAATATATTCCGGCGTGCGATGCCGCCTTCATCGGCTCCGAGACGTACTATCCGGACGGAACATGCTTTAACACGGTCGGCTCGGAGCTGACGGCCCTGCTGTGCAGCCGGTTCCATGTGCCGTTCTATGTGCCGACGCCCCTGCTGAAGCTCGACCTGCGCGCGTTGGACGGCTATCGAAAGAAGCCGATCCTCGACGATCACCGCCAGCGCATCGGCGGCAGCTGGACGGCCGACGAAACGGCAGGCGTGGACTTCGTCTGCCCGGAGCTTGTGGCCATTGCAGCGGAGTTCATCACCGCTTATATCACAGAGGCAGGCATTCTTCCGCCGACGGCCATGTATACCGCCGGGCTGAACTATGCTGCAAAACTGGGAGGTGCGAACGCATGAAGGGCAGAGTCATCGGCATGGTGCAGACCCGTCCCCTGCCCGGCAGCTACCGTAACCGGGGCGAACGCATCAGCTTCATCACGGAGCAGGCGCTGGAGGAGACGCGCATACTGGCCGAATGCGGCGTGCAGAGCGTGATCCTGCAGAATATGGGCGACATGCCGGTCCGGCAGCAGTCCGCGCCGGAGGCTATCGCCTATCTCAGCGTTGTGGCGCAGGCCATCCGGCGGAGCTTCCCCGCGCTGTGCCTTGGCGTGCTCGTCAACTGGGACGGCGTGGCCGCGCTGGCTGTGGCGGATGCCGCCGGAGCGGACTTTGTGCGCGTGGAGCATCTGTACACCGGTGCAGAGGTCACAAGCGCCGGACTGCTGCAGGGCCAGTGCTGCGAGATCACCGCACTGAAACGGAAGCTGGGGACGGACATTCCCGTCTATGCCGACGTCTGGGAGCGCCACGGCATCCCGCTGTGCCCGCAGTCGCTGGACGAAGCGGCATGGCAGTGCGTCCACGAGGCATTTGCAGACGGCCTGTTCCTCTGCGGGAAGAACGCGCAGGAGAGTCTGTCCATGGCCCGGCAGGTACGGCAGCGCGTTCCCGGCGTCCCGCTGTTCCTCGGCGGAGGCGCAACGGGAGACAACGTTCGCGAGCTGCTGCAGGCATATGACGCCGTCTGCGTAGCGACCTGGATCAAAAACGGCGATATGCGCAATCCGGTCGACCTGGATCGCACACGTTATTTTATGGAGCAGGCCGCTCTGGCAGAGGTAGGCACATGAAGATCATCGCGGTTCCGAATTATGAGGCTCTGAGCTGCTGCGCCGCGGACATCGTTGAGGCGCAGATCAGGCAAAAGCCGGACACCTGCCTCGGCACCGTGACCGGCAGCTCGCCGGAGGGCATGTATCGGGAGCTGGTCCGCCGCCACCGGGAGGAGGGGCTGGAGCTTTCCCGCATCCGCACGGTCAACACGGATGAATATGCCGGTCTCTCCGGCACGCATCCGCAGTCCTATCGTTACTATCTGGAGGAGCATTTCTTCCGCCCCTGCGGCATCCCGTTGGAGCACACGGCGGTCCCGCAGGGCGATGCAGCCGACCCGGAGGCCGAGTGCCGCCGCTATGAAGCACTCTGCCGCTCCCACCCGGCCGATCTGCAGATCCTCGGCGTCGGCCACACCGGCCACATCGGCTTCAACGAGCCTGCAGATGATTTTCCGGAGCTGACGCACCTTGTGGACCTTGCAGCGCAGACGCTTGCCGCGAATGCTCACTACTTTGACGAGCCGGACACCATGCTGCGGCAGGCTATTACGGTCGGTCTCGGTGTGCTGATGCGGGCGAAGCGCATCCTGCTGCTCCTCAGCGGCAGCGGAAAGGCGGAGATCACAGAGCGCCTGCTGTGCGGCAGGATCGTGCCGCAGGTCCCGGCATCCATTCTGCGGCTGCATCCCGATGTGACGGCCGTCATCGATGAGGACGCCCTGCAGCTCGTGCGCGCGCACGCGCCGAACCTGATTCCATAACGAAGCGGCCCGGACATTTGTC
>OGXO01001743.1_pt1 | contig 11624 bp, 10 predicted proteins | sample 1576321 | NCBI WGS metagenome assembly OGXO01 (sample SAMEA3541568, study PRJEB24748) | human gut metagenome | biome: human gut; feature: human-associated habitat; material: faeces | place: China | collected 2012 | reverse complement strand
AGAGCGGCCACGGCCTCGAAGTCCGGTTCCGTCTGCCAATCCGGCGTAGAGGAAGAAAACCAGCAGCGAGATATTCTCGTGTCGAGTTATCGGTTAGATAAGGTAATTGCTGAGACCTTCAAGCTTTCGCGCTCACAAGCTAGTCAGTTGATTAGTTCTGGTCTAGTGAAAGTTAACTATGCGACTACTTCCAATGTTAGCTATACTGTAGGTCTGAATGATTTAGTCAGTGTCCGACGCTTTGGGCGTCTTAAAATTGTTTCTGAAAATGGTATTTCAAAGAGTGGAAAATATAAAGTAACTGTTGAAGTACTCTTAAGTAAAAAATGAGGACTTGGAGGACACCTCAAGCAGACGAACGGAATCTTGCAATGAAGCAAGATTATGCTCATCCACCTTAGTTACAAAAATATTACTACTCCACTCGCGAATGTCAGCAGGCGCTTCATCTGTATCCAAAGCTGTACGCCCTGACAACAACTGCCGGTTATATCGCATATAATCAGCATATTCACGAGCGAGCAAAGAGTGCAATATAGCTTTACTTACCGGATTTTGTTCCGATTTTGCCCAGTTTTCCAAATTTCTCAAATTGACATACAAGCTATCCGGCGTAAGTCTTTCCTGATAGGCTTCCCGGCAAATATATGCCTTCAGCATTTGCGGAACATTCTTTTCCTGTTCGGCTTTACGGTAGATTTGCCCCGTCAATTTCACTACTGTTTGCGGCAAACTTTTCTTTTGGGCTTGCTCTACCTGTTTCCACAGGCTGTTATATGACTGGGCTTGTAAGGTAGACAAGCACAACCCTATCATCAGCAGCAACAATGTAAAAAAACTTCGAATTTTATTCATAGCTATTCTATTTGTTATTAGTTTTTGTTTTTTATGCGAATCAAGAATCAAATCATAAAAAAATTCTCTGTATGATTACCTTCATTCATATCCCAACCTGACAGTTCATACGCCTTATATCCATTCCCTCGCCGAACCTGTCCGTCTCTTGCCTATGATGAATTACTATTAAAAGGCTTATAATTGCATATTAAAAGCCTTTTAATATATTATTATAAGCCTTTTAATGGCAATTCAACCGTAAAGCTATATCGGCTCATCTATACAAACATCTCATATCTTTACTATATGAATGTGCATTGTAAAAATAACAAATTAATAGTCACATTGTACCGTTTTTTAGAAAAAATAAAAAAACAAAGCATATACTGACATAAATACCTGCAATAATAAAAAAAAGCGGGGGATACATTCTCAGAACATATCCCCCGCTATCTTATCTGCTACTACACTCATCTCGGGTAGTTATAATACTTCATTGCTTCAATCCAGTTCTCGCCGACTTTAGCAAGAACGTTTCTAAAAGAGCTTACAATCTTTTTTCCCATAATCTTAAAAATTAAACTAATACCCTGAAAACTTTGTTTTTTTACTTTTTGATGGTATATCCCATCATTAACATCTCATTACGACCTACCTCTGCGAGAATACGTCTGAATGAACTCATAATCTTTTTTTTCATAACCTTAAAAAATTAAACTAACACCTTGAAAACTGAAAACTAAATTCTCTCTTTAAAAAGGGGATGAATACTTAAAGCATTACATAACCCCAAATGTTCTTATCGGCCTCGCCGAAATGTCTGAACAATTTTCTTAACTTTTTCATTTTGTTATCCTCCTAAAATCAATCTTGTTATTCTTAAAAATAACCTGTTATCCTATTATTTCTATGTTTTACAACACAAAAATAAAGCCTTTGTTCAAGATAACAAGTGATTTTACATAGAAAACTATGTTTTACAACATATTTATTGACCTAAATCAATTTTCTTCAAAGTGACGGTACAAGAAAAAGACAAGTTGACAGTAAGGCAAAGAAATTCTGACAGTCTAGAGACAAGATGACAGCAATAAAAAAAAGCAGGGCACATCAATACCCTGCTTTCTCCTTATTATATATAAGAAAAATTACTTTTCCGGAGTCTGCTCCAGTGTTGCAACCAGAAAATCGTAGAATTTTGTAACAGAAGGAATATATGCACGTTCATCCGGTGAATGTGGTGAGCGCAATGTAGGACCGAAAGAAATCATATCGAGTCCCGGACAATTAGCACCGATAATGCCACACTCCAAACCTGCATGGATCACTTTCACTGCCGGCTCTACACCAAATTGCTGCTTGTAAGACAAGGTCATGGCATGCAAAATCGGAGAATCGACATTAGGTTGCCAGCCAGAATAAGCACCACTCAGTTCCACTTTCATACCTGCCATCGAGAAACATGCCGTCAAACTGTCTGCCAAGAAATCCTTCATTGTATCGCAAGAGCTGCGAGCGAGAATACGGACATCGGCTTTACCGCCCCCAATCGTTACAATGGCCAGATTGGAAGAAGTCTCCACTGTGTCAGGAACAGTAGGAATCATACGCATCACCCCGTTCTGGCAAGCCATCAGCACACTAATCATATTATCCTGAATCTCTTCAGGAACAATGAAAGCAGGCAAGTCCACATTCTCCAATTTCAAAGTTATGCCTTCTTCAATCGGAGCATACTCAGTATTCAGCAATGCTTCATATTCCTTTATGTAATCTTCCAACCCTTCAACATCTTCGGGATTGAAAACCAAGACAGCATGCGCCTCGCGCGGAATAGCATTACGCATATTGCCGCCCTCAAAACTCGACAGACGGCAATCGAATTCAATCAACAAGTCATGCACTATACGGGCAAGCAACTTATTGGCATTGCCTCGTCCCTGATTGATCTCCAATCCGGAATGTCCACCGCGCAAGCCTTTCAAGATTATCTGACGGGCCACGAAATCGGCAGCGGGCTCTTCCTCTTTATATTCCAATGTAGCTGTGATATCAATTCCTCCTGCACAACCGATATAAAGTTCTCCTTCGTCTTCCGAATCGAGGTTCAGCAGAATCTCGCCTTTCAGTGTACCCGGTTTCAAGCCGAATGCACCATACATACCCGTTTCCTCATCCTTAGTAATCAATGCCTCCAGCGGACCATGCTTCAGGTCTTTTGCTTCAAGTACAGCCATAATGGCGGCCACACCCATGCCGTTATCGGCACCCAACGTAGTGCCTTTGGCCTTTACCCAATCGCCGTCAATGTATGTTTCAATGGGATCTTTGGTAAAGTCGTGAACAGTATCGTTGTTCTTCTGCGGCACCATATCCATATGCGCCTGAAGAATAACTCCTTTACGGTTTTCCATACCCGGAGTGGCAGGCTTACGGATAATGACATTGCCCACCTCATCGACAAATGACTCCAAACCTAAACTCTTACCGAAACTTATTAAAAACTCAGTTATTTGCTCCATATGTCCAGACGGACGGGGTATCTGAGTCAGCGAATAGAAATGCTTCCACACATTTTGTGGAGCCAACTGCAAAATTGTACTCATAATTATAAAAGTTGTTTTCGCAAATATAAGAGTTATTTTCCAATATACCTCTAATCGGAATTGTAAAAGTCAACATGATCTTCCTTCCATATATCGCAATACTCCCATACACACATACGACATCATATAGAAAGTTCTGCACCAATACGGGATTTTGCGGAAAAGGAGATTTTCTTACCTCGAACGGTTTGCCATTGAAACGTGCAACGCCCCATAGATGCCGAGTATTATGACCAGCAATGTCTGGATGCCATGTACAATCAACGCAAATATACCTGCATCAGTAGCACTCACGCCATAAAGCATCATCATGGTGATTACTGCAAAGTGCCAAGGTCCCGCCCCATTAGGCGTCGGAACGATTACGGCAAAGGTTCCGCCTACAAACATCACCATTGCCGCCTGAAAACTAAGATGTTCTGTAAAAGAGAAACAATAGAAAGTCAAGTAGAAATGATAAAAATAACACCCCCATATAGACAATGTATAGAAAACAAATAACGGGATGTTCTTCACATTGCGAAGTGACATCACCCCTTCACATACATTCAACACCACCCCCTTCACTTTCTCAAAGAAAGAAAGCATCCGCATCAGATAGTAGGCAAGTACCAGTACTCCAATAACAGAGAACAAAGAAACATAGAACCAAGGGGAAGTAAGCAGATGCATCAGCGAGGGAATTTTCGTACCCGTTTCCTGAAAAAAACGGAGAAACACAGGCATCTGGGCCATAAAAGTAAGCCCCGTAATCAAAAGAATACACAAGGTATCCACCAAACGCTCCGTTACCACAGTACCCAAAGACTTGGAAAACGAGACATCATCGTACTTGACCAGTACACCGCAACGCGACACCTCTCCCACACGAGGAAGCATTAAATTGGCAGCATAAGAAATGAAAATGGCATCCACACAATCACTCCTCTTAGGATAAGCCCCCAGCGGCTCCAGCGTCTGCCGCCAGCGCCATCCGCGCAGCACATGGCTCATCACTCCAAAAAGCAGAGAAAGCAACATCCAGCCCCAGTCCGTCCCATGCAGAAGCACTTCTTTTGCGCGTTCAAAATCAAAATCACGATACACCCAATACAGGATAAATCCGCCCAAAAGAATGGGCAATACGATTTTCAATGTCTTTTTTATAATCTTATTCATCGTTTTCCTTTAAAATTCATCCGGCACACATCGTAATTTGTGATTTGTAACTCATTATTCGCCGAAAAGGATTACCTTTGAACCGCAAAAGTAACGATTTAGTTGATACATGAGATTAGTTAAACCTAAAAAGTTTCTCGGCCAGCACTTTCTGAAAGATCTGAAAGTGGCACAAGACATTGCCAATACCGTAGATGCCTGCCCCGAACTCCCAGTACTGGAAGTGGGACCGGGTATGGGGGTACTGACGCAATTTCTTTTACCCAAAGGACGCACAGTGAAAGTTGTGGAAGTAGATTACGAATCAGTGGCCTATCTACGGGAAGCTTATCCGCAATTGGAGGACCACATCATAGAAGATGACTTTCTGAAAATGAACCTTCAGCGCCTATTCGACGGGCAGCCTTTCGTACTGACGGGCAACTATCCCTATAACATATCCAGTCAAATATTCTTCAAGATGCTGGACAATAAGGATCTGATCCCATGCTGTACGGGCATGATACAGAAAGAAGTAGCCGAACGCATAGCAGCCGGTCCGGGCAGTAAGACGTACGGCATTCTGAGCGTACTGATACAGGCGTGGTACCGCGTGGAATATCTCTTTACTGTACATGAACACGTATTCAACCCGCCTCCGAAAGTAAAAAGCGCTGTCATCCGCATGACGCGCAATGATACGCAACAACTGGGATGTGACGAAAAATTATTCAAACAGGTTGTAAAAACAACGTTCAACCAGCGCCGGAAAACCCTGCGCAATTCCATAAAACCGATACTCGGCAAAGATTGCCCGCTAACCGAAGACGTTCTTTTCAATAAACGTCCCGAACAGCTGTCCGTACAAGAGTTCATCGAGCTGACCAACCGAGTGGAACAGGCATTACGCGAATAATGCACAGCCAATCAGCAAGATTGGCACATTAATGACATTAGCACATCATTAAAAATATGGAAATAGACGAAGAATACATAGATAAAGTCAAAAGCTTTATAGAGCAGAAAGACGCAGACAATGTCAAGGCGCTCCTCATCGACCTGCATCCGGCAGATATTGCCGAACTGTGTAATGACCTCGCGCCCGAAGAAGCACGCTTCGTTTATCGTCTCCTCGACAACGAAACAGCCGCCGACGTACTGGTAGAAATGGATGAAGACGTCCGAAGAGACTTTTTGGAGCTCCTGCCTTCGGAAACCATTGCCAAACGCTTTGTAGACTACATGGATACGGACGATGCCGTAGACCTGATGCGCGACCTCGACGAGGACAAACAAGAGGAAGTCCTCTCCCATATTGAAGACATCGAACAAGCTGGAGACATCGTCGACCTGCTGAAATATGACGAAGATACCGCCGGCGGTTTAATGGGTACGGAGATGGTTACCGTCAATGAAAACTGGAGTATGCCGGAATGTCTGAAGGAGATGCGCTTGCAGGCTGAGCAACTGGATGAAATCTACTATGTCTACGTCATTGATGACGACGAACGCCTACAAGGTGTTTTTCCGCTAAAAAAGATGATCACCTCCCCTTCCGTCTCCAAAGTGAAACATGTAATGAGGAAAGACCCTATTTCCGTTCATGTAGACACCCCCACAGACGAAGTGGTACAGATTATCGAGAAATACGACTTGGTGGCAGTCCCCGTCATCGACAGCATAGGCCGTTTGGTAGGACAAATCACCGTAGACGACGTTATGGACGAGGTTCGCGAACAATCGGAACGCGACTACCAGTTAGCATCCGGTTTGTCACAAGACGTAGAGACGGACGACAACGTCATGCGCCAAACCTCCGCACGCCTTCCCTGGTTGCTTATCGGCATGCTGGGCGGCATCGGCAACTCCATGATATTAGGAAACTTTGACGCAACCTTTGCCGCACATCCCGAAATGGCACTGTATATCCCTCTGATTGGCGGTACGGGCGGAAACGTGGGAACCCAATCCTCCGCAATTATCGTGCAGGGCCTTGCCAACAGTTCCCTGGATGCCAAAGATACATTCAAGCAGATAGCCAAAGAATCCATAGTGGCCCTGATCAATGCGACTATCATATCGCTATTGGTATACATATACAACTTTGTACGGTTCGGAGGTACGGCCACTGTGACCTATTCAGTATCCATCAGCCTGTTTGCCGTTGTTATGTTCGCCTCCATATTCGGGACACTGGTACCGATGACACTCGAAAAGCTGAAAGTAGATCCGGCTATCGCCACAGGCCCGTTTATCTCCATCACCAATGACATTATCGGTATGATGATGTATATGGGCATCACCGTATTATTGGCCTGAAACGGTAAAATCGAAAAAAAACAATGAAAAAAGTATGAAGTAATCATTTTATTTCATTAATTTGTAACCTAATGTAACCCGAACGGGGCATCCCGTTTCTAAAAAGTAAATACAAATGACGGACACTCATGACACTAATCTCCCCGACAAAGCGGTGGAATTAGAAGAAGACAAGAAAACAGCAGAGGTTTCTGAGCCGGCAACAACAGAAACTTCAGCTGAAGCAACCTTGACAGACAAGCCGGCCGAATCTGTTCAAAAGCTCACAAAAGAAGAAATCCTGAATAAGCTTAAAGGAATTGCGACGGATGTAGAAAACGCAGCCAAATCGGAAATAGACAGCTTGAAACAGGCTTTCTACAAACTACATAACTCCGAGCAGGAAGCTGCAAAGAAGCTATTCGTTGAGAATGGAGGAATTATTGAAGAGTTTGTTCCACAAGCCGATGCTTTGGAAGAGGAATTCAAGAATACCATGTCCGTCATCAAAGAAAAAAGAAGTGCGCTCAATGCAGAGCAAGAGAAACAAAAAGAACTCAACCTGCAAATCAAGCTTTCTATCATTGAGGAACTAAAGGAATTGGTAGAGTCTCCCGAAAATGCCAACAAGAACTATACAGAGTTCAAGAAATTGCAACAGCAATGGAATGAAGTGAAAGTTGTGCCCCAGGCCAAAGTAAATGAGTTGTGGAAGAATTATCAACTGTATGTCGAAAAATTCTACGACCTCTTAAAGCTGAACAATGAGTTTCGTGAATATGATTTCAAGAAGAACCTTGAAATAAAGAACCATCTTTGCGAAGCCGCTGAAAAATTGGCCGACGAACCGGATGTGGTCTCCGCTTTCCACCAATTGCAGAAGCTGCATCAGGAATTCCGCGATACAGGCCCGGTGGCAAAAGAATTACGCGATGAAATATGGGCGCGTTTCAAGGCAGCCTCCACGACTGTAAACCGTCGCCACCAACAACACTTTGAAGCCCTGAAAGAGACTGAGCAACACAATCTCGATCAAAAGACCGTAATTTGTGAAATCATCGAAGCCATTGATTACAACGAGCTCACCAACTTCTCTTCTTGGGAAAACAAGACACAGGAAATCATTGCCTTGCAAAATAAATGGAAAACCATCGGTTTTGCCCCGCAAAAGATGAACGTGAAGATATTTGAACGCTTCCGCAAAGCATGCGATGAGTTCTTCCAAAAGAAAGGCGAATTCTTCAAGTCCCTGAAAGAAGGCATGAACGAAAATCTGGAGAAGAAACGCATCTTATGCGAAAAAGCAGAAGCCTTGAAAGACAGTACCGATTGGAAAACAACGGCAGAAGAGCTGACCAAACTGCAAAAGGAATGGAAAACAGTAGGTCCCGTTGCCAAGAAATACTCAGACGCTATATGGAAACGGTTCATTTCTGCCTGTGACTATTTCTTTGAACAAAAGAACAAAGCAACCTCTTCGCAACGTTCTGTTGAACAAGAGAACCTGGAAAAAAAGAAAGTCATTATCGAAAAGCTAACTGCCATTGATGAAACAATGGATGTAGAAGAGGCTACGCTATTGGTTCGTGAACTTATGAAAGAATGGAACAGCGTAGGACATGTACCTTTCAAAGAAAAGGATAAGATATACAAACAATACCATGGACAGATAGACAAATTGTTTGAACGTTTCAACATCAGCGCTTCCAACAAGAAGCTGAGTAACTTCAAATCGTCTATCAGCAATATCCAGGAAGGTAGCCCGCAAGCCCTCTACCGCGAACGGGAAAAGCTGGTACGTGCCTGCGAAAATATGAAAAATGAATTGCAGACCTACGAAAACAATCTGGGCTTCCTGACAACATCTTCCAAGAAAGGCAGCAACTTGCTGACAGAGCTTAACCGTAAAGTGGAAAAGTTAAAGAGTGACATCGAATTGGTGAAGCAGAAAATTAAAGTGATTGACAACTCAATCAGCGAAGCAGAATAGTTTTTGAGCCTATGATATGAGGTTATAAAAAATGACAGTATTTAATATTTCACCACAGATTATCATCACGTGTAATCTGTGGTGATTTTTTATGCAATCATTTTTAATGATGGAACAGACGGACACCGGTAAATGCCATTGCTATGCCATATTTATCACAAGTCTCTATAACATGATCATCGCGTACCGAACCTCCTGCCTGCGCTATAAACTCCACACCACTCCTGTGCGCACGTTCAATATTGTCACCGAATGGAAAAAACGCATCAGAACCCAGCGCAACACCTTTCAAAGTATCCAACCACGCACGTTTCTCCTCACGAGTCAGAACCTCCGGCTTTTCAGTAAAGAACTGCTGCCAAACACCGTCGGCCAATACATCTTCGTAATCATCACTGATATAGACGTCAATTGTATTGTCGCGGTCAGCACGTCGTATTTTCTCCACCCAAGGCAAATTCAGCACTTTCGGATGTTGGCGCAAGTACCATATATCAGCCTTATTTCCCGCCAAGCGGGTACAATGGATACGGCTCTGCTGTCCGGCACCAATACCGATGGCCTGCCCTTCCTTTACATAACAAACAGAATTAGACTGAGTATACTTCAATGTAATAAGTGCTATCATCAAATCACGCTTGGCGGCTTCGGGAAAATTCTTATTCCTGGTAGGGATATTTGCAAACAACTCCTCCCCATTCAACTTAATCTCATTACGACCTTGCTCAAAAGTAACCCCGAAAACATCTTTATGCTCAATCGGAGCCGGTTTATAAGCCGGATCAATCTTGATTACATTATAAGTACCCTTACGCTTATTCTTCAATATCTCAAACGCCTCATCGGTATATCCCGGCGCAATTACTCCGTCAGACACTTCACGATTTATGAAACGGGCAGTAGCCTCATCACACACATCACTTAAGGCAATAAAATCACCATAAGAAGACATACGATCGGCACCACGAGCACGCACATAAGCATTGGCAAGCGGTGAAAGCTGCAAGCCATCAACAAAATAGATTTTTTTCATTGTTTCGTCCAGCTCCAACCCGATAGCGGCTCCTGCCGGACTTACGTGTTTAAATGAAGCGGCAGCCGGCATCCCGGTAGCCTCTTTCAGTTCTTTTACCAACTGCCAACCGTTCAGGGCATCCATAAAGTTGATATACCCCGGACGTCCGTTCAAGACTTCGATAGGCAACTCTCCCTCCTGCATAAAGATGCGGGCCGGCTTTTGATTAGGGTTACAGCCGTATTTCAAAGATAGTTCTTTTGCCATAATTATTATTGTTTGGATAACTGCAAATACGTTTTATAGTAATAAAAAAACCTCCTAAAATCACAATTTAGGAGGTTTCATTTTACGATAAATATGGTTGGGCTATCTGGACTCGAACCAGAAATGACAGGACCAGAATCTGTAGTGTTACCATTACACCATAGCCCAATTGAGCATCACTTTTCTGTTTTGCGGTGCAAAGATACAAAGATTTCGATAAACCAAAACATTTTCTGCGATTTTTTTCATTAAAAACTGATAAGATACCATTACACAAAGAATTATATACCTAAAAAAAAACAAAAAATGAAAGACTTTTTCCCTTTTGCGTGTTTGATATAATAAATCAACGTATATTTGTCACCTGTTTAATATTAATAATGTGTAATGAACGAAGCTAAGAAACTAATTCAACAAATAACAGAAGGTATTCAAGATAAAAAAGGAAAGAAAATCGTCATAGCAGACCTTACCCAAATAAGCGATACGATTTGTAACTATTTCGTCATCTGTCAAGGAAATTCTCCAAGTCAAGTAAGCGCCATCGTAGATTCCATAAGAGACTTCACCCGTAAAGGAGCAAACAGCAAACCTTTTGCGGTAGACGGACTGCGCAATGCCGAATGGGTAGCCATGGATTATTCCGATGTACTGGTTCATGTCTTTCTGCCGGAAGTGCGTGAATTCTATAATCTGGAGCATCTATGGGCAGATGCCAAATTAACTCAAGTTCCCGACCTCGATTAATTTAGACTTATGGACAATAACACCAATAAAAAACCTACTAAAACCAATATGCCTAAGTTCAATTTGAACTGGTTGTATATGATTATAGCTATGATGTTACTGGGGCTGTACCTCACCAATGAAAGTGGTACATCCAGCAAAAACATCCCCTACGATGAATTCCAGGAATACGTCCGCAACGGTTATATAAGCAAAGTAACCGGTTATGACGACAACTCAGTGGAAGCATACGTCAAACCGCAATATGTGCCCAATGTATTCAAGGCGGATTCAAGTCGCGTAGGCAAGAATCCGTTGATTACAACAGAAGCTCCCTCACGCGAAAGCCTGGGTGATTTCCTGCAAAAAGAAAAAGACGAAACACGCTTCGACGGCTCTATCAGCTACGAAAAGAAGCGTAATTATTTCGGTGCAATCCTCTGGCAGATATTACCGTTTGCATTCCTTATCGGTTTCTGGATATTCCTCTCCCGCCGCTGGAGTGGTGGCGGCGGCATGGGCGGCGGCAGTGGCATTTTCAGTGTCGGCAAATCCAAAGCACAGTTATTCGAGAAAAACTCTCCGGTGAAAGTAACATTTAAGGATGTTGCCGGTCTTGCAGAAGCCAAACAGGAAGTAGAGGAGATCGTAGAATTTCTGAAGCAACCGCAGAAATATACAGACCTGGGTGGTAAAATTCCTAAGGGAGCATTGCTCGTGGGGCCTCCGGGAACAGGTAAGACCTTAG
>OGXO01001736.1_pt1 | contig 11647 bp, 8 predicted proteins | sample 1576321 | NCBI WGS metagenome assembly OGXO01 (sample SAMEA3541568, study PRJEB24748) | human gut metagenome | biome: human gut; feature: human-associated habitat; material: faeces | place: China | collected 2012 | reverse complement strand
TAGGCGTTCAGCGCTTCGATGGCACGGTCGACCATTTCGTCGACGCTGCCTTCGATGGAGATTTCCACGCCGTTCTCTTCGGGGGCAAGCGGCTCAAGAATGGCGAACTGGCTTGGTAGTAGCGCGGGCGGCATGAAATGGCCCTTGCGTTCGCTGAGCCTCTGCTGAATGAGCTCGTGGCTGCCGTTGAGGTGAATGAAGAATGTGGGCACGTTTTTGGCGAGTACCTCGCGGTAGCTGCGCTTCAACGCGGAGCTGGACACCACGGTGTTTTCGCCGAGCGCCTCGCGTGCCACCATCCAGGAGTTGATGACGTTCAGCCATGGCCAGCGGTCCTCATCGGTGAGTGGAATGCCGGCTGACATTTTGTCGATATTTGCCTGCGGGTGGAAGTCGTCGCCTTCCGCGTACACGTATCCGAGTCGTTCATGGATGGCTTCTGCGACGGTGGATTTGCCGCATCCTGCAACGCCCATCACCACTACGTGAATGCTCATGTTGCTCTCCTTGCTATTGACGATCCTGTGCCGCTCCGCACCAGGAATAAGACTACTATAAACCGTAAAAGTAGTATCAGTCAAATAAAAAGTACTACGAATTGGAAAAATCGTGTGACTTGCTATGCTGAAGATAGTGCAAAATGGCGGTAAATCACGCAATCGCAGATACGCAATCATCTGCGATTGGTGATTGCCGTGCGTGTCGCAGAATACGTGAAACATACCGTGAAACAAAGCAGGCATGGTGTGAAGTGGACAAGGGAGGAGCGATCGATGGCTGAAGGCACGGTAATCGCAGAAAATACCGTCGGTGAGCTGATGCAGGATTCGGTGAGTCGAACGCTCGCCATCGAAATGCTTGACGGCGTGTGGAAGGCTGGCGAAAGCCTTACGTTGGAAGCCTTGCAAAGTCGTTTCGGTATTTCCAGAACCGTGGCGCGAGAAGTCGCGAAAACACTGGAATCCATGAATGCGGTACTCGTCAAACGTCGCATCGGACTTGTTGCACGTCCATTCGGCGAATGGCAGGCGCTCAACCATCAGGTGATCGAATGGCGTCTCCACTCCACGCAACGCGAACGGCAGCTGTCATCCCTCACTGAGCTGCGACTGGCCGTCGAACCGGCTGCAGCAGCTTCCGCCGCACGTCTTGCCCCCCTCGACGTCAAGGCGAAATTCCCCGTGTATGCGGCGCGAATGCGGCAGATCGCCGAAGCCAACGAGGAAGGCGAAGCCGGGCTTGCGCAATTCCATGATCTTGACGTGGAATTCCATACGCTGATTCTGCATGAAAGCGGCAATGAGCTGTTCGCCGCGCTTTCCGACACCATCGCCACCGTGCTGCGCGGGCGTGTGGAACTCGGCAAATACCCGATGAAGCCGAAGTCCGACGCGCTCGACGCGCATGATGCCGTAGCCGACGCGATCGCCAAGGGGGAGCCTGAACGTGCACGCAGCGCCATGCTCGACATCGTCGACGAAGTGGCGCGCGCCCTCAATTTCTTCTGATTTTCGCGCCAAACTTGCTTTCTTCAGTGAAAAATCGCAATTGCGATTACTATGCGGCCGACTCTTGCCATGCGCGACTTTTCAGACGTAAGGCGACATCGGAAATACGGCATGAAGGCAGCTCTGCCAACGTTTCTTTCGGTGAATATGAAGATGCCAGAGGGTTCCCTTTGACGGCTTGGAGTCTTCCTTGTTACCGGGAGAAAGCTTCGCCATGATGACAAAATGCGCATGCAGAATCAATCGGTTGCGGTGATTGAATCTACATGCGCATTCAGTAGACAAGTACTACTTGCGGGTGGGGTCTTTTTGCAGGAGAAGGAAGATGAGGGCGACGATCAGCAGGATTGCGATCGAAAGCACGCCCACCGAAGCGTTGCCGGTCAGCGACGTGGTGGTCGCAACGAGGAAGGTGCCGATAATCGAAGCGGTCTTGCCGAAAATATCATAGAAACCGTAATATTCGTTGGCACGATTCTTTGGAATGATCTTGCCGTAATACGAGCGCGACAACGCCTGAATACCGCCTTGGAACAGGCCTACGAGAATCGCAAGAATCCAGAATTCCGTTGCGGAACGCAAGAAGAACGCGGCAAACAACACAATGCAGATATAGGCGACCACAGCCGTGGCGATCATGGTTTTCGCGCCGAAACGACCGGCAAGCTTGCCGTACGCGATCGCGCTCGGGAATGCCACGAACTGCGTGACCAGCAGCGCCATTACCAGATGCGTGGAGTCGATGCCCAGCTGCGTGCCGTATGAGGTGCTCATGGAAATCACCGTGTTCACCGCGTCTATATAGAAGAAGAACGCAATCATGAACATCCACAGCGGCTTGTTCTTGCGGATTGCACGAAAAGTGGAGCCGAGCTCTGCGAATGTGCCGCGGATGGCCTCACCGGTCTGACCCGCGGTAGCGCGGTAGTGCACCTGCTTATAGCTGGTGAGCAGCGGAATGGTGAACGCCACCCACCACAATGCGGTGATTACGAACGAAGCGCGCGTGCATGCCACCGTGGACCATCCAAGCAACGACGGACCGCCGAAAATCAGCGCGATACAGGCGATAAACGGAATCGTGGAGCCAATATAGCCCCATGCGAAACCATGCGAGGACACGCGGTCCATACGTTCATTCGACGTGATATCGACCAGCATGGAATCGTAGAACGTGAGCGAACCGTTCAGGCCGACCGTGGCGAGAATGCACACCACCAAGAAAACGAGCCAGCTGAGCGGCAACGCCATCGCACAGCAGGCGACCACGCCCGTCAGGAAGAATCCGGTAAAGAACTTCACCTTCATGCCCTGCACGTCGGCCATGGATCCAAGCACAGGCATCATCACCGCGATGATCAGCGACGCGATGGTCTGCGCGTACCCCCATGTCGACACGATATTCGATTGGCCGGCGGACTGCAGCAGCGAGTTTGCGTAGATTGGCACGACTGCGGTCGACAGCATCACGAATGCGGAATTGCCGACATCGTAGACGATCCACTTCTTTTCGCGGGTGGTAAGTTTTGCGTTGGGGTCCGGCATATGCTCTGGGGCAGTCTCTGTGGCCATGTCGGACGTAGGTGCGGATGCGGGCGCTGTTGCGCGTTCGGACATGATTGTTGACTCTTTCGAATAAACCGTCAATTCACTATTGTATATATTACAGTTCATCTTAAGCGGCTGTAAGGGGAGCGCTCTGCCGTTACGCATGAACATTGCATGAACATTGCGACTGATGTGTGATCGACATAAAAAATCTGAAATATCGAAATGCTGCAAATAATACTGGGAATACTGAAATGACGGAGATGAACATGTGCAGATTGTAGATTGCACCATCTGTATGTTGATGTCGTATGTTGATGTCGTGAAAAACGTTCGCAGAACGGTATATTGGAACGTGTCAAAATACTGGGAAAACACGAACTAAGTTTGCTGTGTGTGACTGCCGCCGCGCTGTTGCGTCGGCATATTTCTGCGAAGAGTCGAGGAGTCTGTATGAGTGGGGAAGTTCCGGACATGCTTGGTGCGAACGCTGAAATATTGCGCTCGATATTGAGCCAGCCATTGCCTGACACGCTCGACATGATCATCTGGCGTGGCGTCACGAACTCCGCGCAAGCGTCGCCATTCGAACGATTCGCGGCACGACTTTTGGTGGAAGCCGGTGCTGCGGGCATCCGAGACATTGCTGCCGAAAACGATTTTGATGTGATCCGACTGAGCACGACGAAACGATTCTGGCTGCGCTGCAACGGCAACGATCTTTCCAATGAACAATTCAATGTTGTGCAGGCGGTCGAATCGGCGCTTAACCGCATCGACTATGCCGACGACGAAGCGCGCAGGGCGGTGCACGGAGGTATGCCGGAAGCGTGCATCGACGAAAACTTCTATATTGCGAAATCGCAACAGTATCTGCGAAACGTGTCGGGTGCGATCGTGGCAATCGACGGTCTGCAGGAAGGTGAAAACAACTTCCGTAGAATGAGGGGTACGGAAGGGGCGCGCGGCGGAAATTGGGATATCAGCACCAGATTCGCCAATGTTTGCGAAAATCTCGAATTGCCTTTCCGCTTGCATTACCGATTTGACGTCGATGCGTCCAGCGGCGTGATGGTGGTGCGTTTCAGCATACCGAACACGGCGATCATGCCGGTTGCGTCGCAATATCGCGACGGATTCGCCTCCGCGTATGCCGTGCGATTGGCGGGCATGCTTGCGTGGGCGGCGTTCTCGTCAAGCGTACGACTGACGCAAGTCGATCTGACCGGTTGCGTGGGGGATGCTGACGGCATTCCCGTGATTTCCATGGGATTCGATCGCGTGCCATTCATGATGGGTGCGCTGCCTGCCATGAAAAACGGACAATGCGACGTGGTTCCGTTGGATGTCGATCCGCTGGCGCTGCTCAATTTGCTGCGCCCGGTGCGTTATGTGGGTTTCTTTGATGGGAACCGTGCCCTGACGCCAATCACACCGCTGGCAACGCCAGCCGTATTCTTGGAGAAACGTGTTTCCGAATGGCAGGATCAACGTGCGCTGCCTGAAGGATTGCGGGGATTCCTACGTGCCGACCGTGCCTGCGAACTTGACGTGATGCATGACGAATCGCCGGTTTCCACCGATGATGTGAACGCGATTATGGAAGAAAACGAAGGATCCCCCATGGTCGCCGAACTCCAATTGGAAGCCGCGTTGGCGCAACTTGGCGAAAGCGGTGAAGCAGGTGGGGTGTGCGAAGCGGGCGGAACTGACGAGACAGGCGTAGCGAAAATTGGCGAAAATGGCGAAATTCCGCTCTACTGCAGCCGTCCAGGCGTGCGACTCATCATCTCCCTGCTAGACGGCGACGAACACACGCGCTACTGGAAACTGCCGGATGCTGTAGTCGACGTACACCAGAATCTTGGGGAACTCGCCAAAAACAATGGCGACTATGAGCGCGCGGAACGTGAGCTGCGCGCCTGCATCAAACTTGCCCCAACCAGCGTACGTTTCTACGAGGAACTATCGCAGGTATACGCAAGAACCGACGAATACGGCAAAGCGGCCGACGTGCTCATCGGCGCGTTGAAAATCGCAGTGCTGCCTGTCGATTGCGAAGTACTCTACTATCGACTTGGCTACGCATTGTGGCAGTTGGGACGTCTGCCGGAAGCGCTCGCCTGCTATGCGATGATGGTCAACGGCGGCACGCCATTCCGTACGGCCGCGCGCGATGAGGCCGAAGAAGTGAGTAGGCAGATGGGATTGCCTTCGCCGGATATGAAATATGGGGATGCGTGCGATGCGCTGCGATCCGGCGGCGTGCCGGTTGCGCCGGAAGACAAGGTGTTAGATACGATTGCCCGCGCCGCGATTTGCCTGACGGATGCTGGTTTCCCGCTACTGGCTCAGGATGCGGCTTGGATGCTTGGAATGCGCGATGGCGGTGATGTGATCGGCGCGGTTGCGATGAGCCTGCGTTTTGGAGCCGAAGGGCGTTCGAAGAACTAGCGCGACGACGCCGGGTGGGGTGTGCTGGGCGGTTTGACTGGCTGGCGGCTCGGGCTATGACTGGCTGGCGGCGTCTATGCGCGGGCAAATGGTGGTTTGGATGCGCTGTCTGCCGACCTGACGCATGTTGACCAGACAGCGGCATTCCGGGGAATTTAAGGCGATTGCTATCCACAAATTTGCGATTGGCTGGGGCTGGTTGTATAGTTGAGAAGTTGTGTGTTCTGCCTTGCATTCAGTTGTGGGGCATCGAACGCGCAGACTTGCAAGTCAATAGTAATTATAGGGAGTCCATTATGGCAGCTCGTTGCGCAGTGTGCGGCAAGGGACCGCAGACCGGTTTCACCGTTTCGCACTCACATATTCGCAATAAGCGCACCTTCCGCCCGAACCTGCAGCCGGTTCGCACCACCATCGACGGCGAGAACGTTCGCGTTCGCGTTTGCGTCAAGTGCATCAAGGCTGGCAAGGTTCAGCGCGTTGAAGCGTGAATCGCGAAATAACAGCTTGAAACCCCGGTAGACCAATGGTCACCGGGGTTTTGCTTTATCTTGATCCCGCCAGGGCTTTAAGCGTTCGGATTTCTCCACTCGATGGAGAAATCTTCCCGCTTACAGTGGCGTTTGCGTCCGTATTCCTCCAGTAGGTGGAGGAATACTCCCATTGGTTGGCTGGTTTGCGTCCTGATTTCTCCAGCGACTGGAGCTTTTTGCCCGCTAAGGGGCTTGTGGACGGGGTGATTTCTCCAGTGGGTGGAGGTTTTTGCCCGCTGAGGGGCTGGTTTGCGTCCGTATTCCTCCAGCGAGTGGGGAATTTGGGCGGTTTGAGTCGTACCCAGTGGTAGAAGCCGCATCTGTCGGCATAACTGGGGAGAATGGTGCGTTATGAGCACCACACTGGAAACACCGATTTCATCAATCGAGAGCAACCGCCGCAGAGTCGGCGCGCTGAAATCGCTTGGTGTGGTGTCAGTTGGCGACGCCCTGACCTATTATCCGTTCCGCGTAACCGATCCGGTTCCCGCGCGCTCACTGCATGAAGCGAAAATCGGGGAGAAAATGGCGTTCGCCGCGCATGTGCTCGAAACGCGCGTTTTCCCCATGGCACGTCGAGGCTTCCGCCTGATCGCAACAGTCACGGACGACGATTTCGCAGCGCGTCGCAACACCCCAAAATCGTTGGCGTCGCTGGTCTTCTTTTCGTATCGCAAATCGTATGTTGACTGGGTGCAGCGCAAACTGCACGCGGGAGCGCTGCTCGTCGTCGCAGGCGAGCCAAGCGTGTACGACAATCGTCTGCAATTCACGCATCCCGACCTGCTCACCATCAATCCCGTGCAATCGCAGTCGGAAAACGGGGAATGGAACGACGGTTTCGGCGATCCTGCGAATCCGCCTCTCGGCAATCTGAAATACGATGCGCAAACGATCGACGAAGCGCTGAAACGAGTTTGCCGTCCACGACCGGTATATCATGCAACTTCGCGAATTTCCAGCGAACATATTCATGAATCGGTATTGAAATATATGGATGCGTTGCGCGGAGCCGAATATTTGACAACGCAAAATGCAGGGAATTTCTTAGATAATCCTACGCAAGAAGGGGATTTTGATATTCCCCAAATTGATCGAGAAATACAGATTAAAGTACTCGGTAATGCTATTCCCGATATTATTCCGGAAGATTTTCGTGAGGAATATGGGCTTATGCATCGTGCTGAGGCATTCATGGCGATTCATGATCCGGTTGATCGCAAGAATTTCGATAACGCCTTGCAAACGTTGCGATATGAGGAAGCGCTGATCTGCCAGACCGCGCTCGTCAAATCACGCGATGCATCGCGCAAATCCAAGGCTACCGCATGCCCTGAAACGCGGTTGAAAGACGATTTCATCGCGTCGCTGCCATTCGCCCTTACGAACGGCCAACAGCAGGTCATCGCCGATATTTCCGCCGATATGGCGCATGATTACCCCATGCAACGATTGCTGCAAGGCGAGGTCGGTTCCGGTAAGACCGTGGTCGCGGTTGCTGCCATGATGCAGGCCGTCGGATCAGGCGGCCAGGCCGTGCTTGTAGCGCCAACGCAGGTTCTTGCCGAACAGCATTATGCGAGCATTTCCACAATGGTATCCAAACTGGGAAAAAGCGACGCAAATTCGAGTGATAATCAAAAAAATCTAGATGATGCCAATGCGCGGCGAAGCAATAAACGGTCCGCGCAAAGTTCGAAAGATGGGGAATTCGACGCAAAAACAATTCACAATAATGCTGTGGATAAAGGTGTACAACTTGCAGACCTTCTTGATTTGGCCGCATCTGATGATGTGGAAACCGGATTTTCCGGCAAAGGAAACGATATATTTGGCACAAAAGATGGGGAGATTCCTGTATTTCTTCTCACGGGAAGTATGCGACTTGCCGAACGTCGTCGCGTGCTCGCAGCAGCCGCATCGGGCATGCCCTGTATCGTCGTGGCGACGCACGCCGCATTTTCCAAGAGTTTCCAGGCGCCGAACCTCACCTTGGCGGTGATCGACGAACAGCACCGCTTCGGTGTGGAACAGCGCGAATCGTTGAATTCCAAGGGTTCTACGGCGCCTCATCTGTTGGTCATGACGGCCACGCCGATTCCGCGCACCGCAGCCATGACCTGGTTCGGCGATCTCGACATTTCCTCGCTGACCGAACTTCCCGGCGGCCGCAAGCCGATTCGCACATTCGTGGTGCCGGAAGACAATGCGTCGTTGATGGGCGAAATGTTTGCCCTGATTCGCAAGCGCATCGACGCGGGGGAACGTGCCTACGTGGTCTGCCCGCGCATTGACGCCGATGCCGAAGATGCGGACGGCGCGCTGGCGGCGTCAGCGGCTTCAGGCTCGAAAACCGCAGGTTCGTCGGCCGCGGCTTTTGACGACGCCTACGATCTTGGCGAAGACGACGAACAGCGCGCACAACGCCCCCCGTTGCATTCCGTGGCGGAAATCGTGGAGCGTCTGCAATCGCTGCCGCAGTTCAAAGGCATTCGATTCGCCACATTGACCGGGCGTGACGATGACACCACAAAATCGCGGGTCATGGCCGATTTTGAATCCGGCATAACGCCGATTCTGGTGGCGACCACGGTGATCGAGGTCGGCGTGGACGTGGCGAAAGCCAGCTGCATCGTGATTTTCGATGCGGACCGGTATGGGCTTTCGCAATTGCACCAGTTGCGTGGGCGCGTCGGCCGAGGCGGCACCGATTCGGGGGCTTTCCTGATTTCGCGTGCGCCCGCGGACAGTGATGCCGCCCGCCGTCTTGACGTGATTCAGGGCACGTTGGATGGTGCCGAAATAGCGCAGGCCGATTTGGAATTCCGCGGCGCCGGCGACGTGCTCGGCGACGCGCAATCTGGCGGAAAGTCAGGTTTGAAGCTGCTTCGTGTGGTTAAGGATGTGAAGATTATTGAGCATGCGCGGGTTGAGGCTACGAGGCTTGTCGCTCAGGATCCTGATTTACTCGAACATGTGCAGTTGGCCGGGGCGGTGCTTGATTTCACGCGCGGCAATGAAACGTTCCTGACCAGTAATTAGTTTGGTGCGATTAATTAATCGCCTGGCACGCTAGAGTGGTGCGTATGCGCGTAATTTCAGGACGATTCAAAGGCGTTGCATTGACCACGCCGAAAGCGGGCACTCGACCGACCACCGATCGCACCAAAGAGGCGATTTTCTCGCATCTCGATTCATGGGGAGTGTTGGACGATGCCCGCGTGCTCGATTTGTTTGCAGGAACCGGCGCTTTGGGCATTGAAGCATTGAGCCGTGGCGCACGAGAGCTGGTGGCGGTGGAATCATCCGCTCCGGCGGCCGCATTGATCGCGCAGACGCTGACCGCGTTGAAACATAACCGTTCGTGGGAACATGGCATGAGCGCGCGCGTGATCAAGGCGCGCGCGGAAAAGTACGCGGCCTGCGCCTCCGCGGTGGCCCCGTTCGATGTGATCTTCATCGATCCGCCATACGCGTTCGAAACCGAGGCATGCAACCAGCTGCTGACCGATCTGGCGGGCCGCGAGCTGACCGGCGATGATACGGTGATCATGCTGGAACGCTCCACACGATCCGCCGAACCGGCCGCGCCGGAAGGCTGGACCATCTCCGACCACCGCGATTACGGCGAAACCGCCGTGTACTACATCGAACTAAGCAAGCCAATCGCTGAATCGTAAATTCGGCGCTATGATGTCAGCATGTTTACCAGTGCCGCATCGTCGCGAATGTTTTATGTCGACAGCGAACTCGATTACAGTTCGGTGATCAACTCCGATCACCGCGAATCTTGGGGCAGTAATCAGCTGTATCCAGCAATTGTGCGTGTGCATACGGAAATGCCTGCGCAGAATGTGCCATTGCATTGGCATCTTGGCTCGGAACTGGTATATGCGCGTCATGGTGACGTTCGTTTGTTCATCGACGGCATGGACGTTACTCTGCGCAGCGGGCAGTTGTGCTTGATTAGTCCCAAAGCCCTGCATTCCATTCATCCAATGCCGCATGATGATTCACAGAACGTGTTATCCATATCCTTCGATGGTGAATACTTGTCTCGCATGTGTCCGGAATTAGCGAATATACGGCTGAATCAAGGGGTTGTCTACGGAGTAGATGGCATTGTGGACGGTCAACTCCTTGGCTTGTGCGAGCAGATTGTCGGTTGTGTGGAAAATGATGGCTCGGCGCTGCAGATGCTGCAACTCAATGCGTTGCTGTATGAGCTGCTTTATCATGTGTGTACCCAGTGTACGGTGATGGATTGCTATACTACTGATGGTGAGGCAAAACATATCAGTAGTAACGCAGTCTGCAGTACTGCACATGCTTTCAATGCTGGCGATGTTGCGACTGTCAGCGAAGGCTCGGGTGTTGGCGTGCGTCGTATCACTGAATATATGGAACGGCATTACGCGCAGGATCTGTCTATCGGGCAGCTCGCATCACAGTTCGGCTATTCACGTGAGCACTTCTCTCGACTATTCAAACGCGGCACAGGAGTTACGCCCGACCGATATCTGACGGAAATCCGGTTGCAATCGGCTCTTGATGATTTGCTCAATACTGGCGATACCGTTGCGCAAATTGCGCAGCATAATGGATTTCCCAACGTGCGATCGTTTACAACAGCATTTGCAGCACGTTTTTCCGCTACTCCTGCAGTATATCGACGTGCTCACAACGCATAAAATATGTAGTGCGGGCGCTTGCGTAACGTTATGCTTAACTCTTGCGTAACGTTATGCTTGACTTGAGTGTTTTTTCGCAAAATCAAGTATTCTCAGCGTATCACAAAACCGACTTTTTCTGTCAAAAAGTCACCTAAATAGTTGATATGTGCTCTCGTAAGCTGAAATCACAGCCGCATGTCGTAGCAGACAGGCGGCACAGTGCACGTGAACAGTGTGCATAAAGAGAAATAGCGAAGGAGCGAACTATGAGTGATACCACCGTGACAGCTAAAGCTGCCCCAATGTCGCAGCTGCCGCAATCCGGACCGAAACGAGTCATGCTTAAAGGTGCAATCTTGTCTCTGGCTCTGCTGCTACAAAGCATTTCCGTTACTGCAGCAGTCGTGTCCAGTCTTAAACAAGACTTTCCCAACGCTTCTGCCATGGAACTGCAATGCTTTGTGACAGTGCCTGTGCTGGGTAACATCATTGCCACGCTGATTGGAGGACGCTTCGCCACAAAAATCGGTAAGAAAAACCTGTGTATCATCGGTACGTTGTTGTGCTTCATCGGTGGTTTTCTGCCAATGTTCGTGCCGATACTTGATGGACAAACCGCGCTTCGTGTGTTCGCAGGTTTTGGTTTGGGTTTGATCCAGCCGTTGTCTGCATCGTTGATTGTCGATTGCTTCAAAGGTAAGGAAGCGGACACACTGATGGGTTTCCAATCCTCTGCGGTTGGTTTGGGCGCCACTATTATTTCTTCCACCATTGCAGGCATCATGTCGTTCGACTGGCACTACTTCTACTACGTGTATTTCTTCGCACTGGTGGTTATGGTGATTGTGTTGTTCTTCATTCCGAACGCAGTAAACGACTTGGGTCGTGTCCGATAGTCCCCGCCACAACGCCGTTGTCACCGAACTTATCA
>OGXO01001729.1_pt1 | contig 11665 bp, 15 predicted proteins | sample 1576321 | NCBI WGS metagenome assembly OGXO01 (sample SAMEA3541568, study PRJEB24748) | human gut metagenome | biome: human gut; feature: human-associated habitat; material: faeces | place: China | collected 2012 | reverse complement strand
GGAGATCCTCCTGCTAAAAGAAACAATAAAAAAGCTCCTGCTTTTCGCAGGAGCTTTTTTGTGCTTTGATTGAATCCCTCCTCTTATTGAGGCATTGGGATCACTTGGATGATATAGCGCAGCAGGAACAAAATGCTGATAACATACATTACCGGATGCACTTTGGCGGCCTGTCCGCGGACGATTTTGATCACAGTGTAAGAGATACAGCCGAAAGCGATACCGTCAGCAATGCTGTAGCCGAAGGGCATCATCACCAGGGTGAAGAAAGCGGGAATTGCGATCTCGATGTCAGCCCAGTCGATTTCCTTCAGGGAACCACACATCATAACACCTACGATGATCAGGATCGGAGCGGTTGTCGATGAGATTACGGAGTCCTGTTTGCGTGGCCGCGGCGGCGATGTTATTTTTGTTGTCGATGAGGGATTGAATACGCTGACAGACTTTCGTCACAGACGTAAATTTGCTGCTGAAAACGGTGAAGAAGGCGGCAAAAAGAAATGTCATGGGAAAGATGGCGCTGATCTGATCTTAAAAGTTCCGGCAGGAACTGTCATCAAAGATGCGGAATCAGACAAGGTCATTGCCGATATGTCCGGTGACAACAAACGTCAGGTGATCTTAAAGGGTGGTCGCGGCGGACAGGGAAATTCCCACTATGCAACAGCCACCATGCAGGCACCGAAATACGCCCAGCCAGGTGGTGAGGGAATTGAGATAGAAGTAAAATTAGAGTTAAAGGTGATTGCTGATGTAGGGCTTGTGGGTTTTCCAAATGTCGGAAAATCAACGCTTTTATCCCGCGTGACCAATGCACAGCCTAAAATCGCCAATTATCATTTTACAACATTACAGCCAAATCTTGGTGTTGTTGACTTAGATGGTGCCAAAGGTTTTGTTATTGCCGATATTCCGGGGCTGATTGAGGGAGCTTCCGAGGGTGTTGGACTTGGACTTGAGTTTTTACGTCATATCGAGCGTACCAGAGTCATGATTCATGTTGTGGATGCCGCCGGAACCGAAGGGCGTGATCCGATTGCCGACATCAAAGCAATTGACAAAGAACTTGCCGCTTATGATCCGGAACTTCTAAAAAAACCACAGGTCATTGCAGCAAATAAAATTGATTCCATCTACGGTGATGAAAATGAAATCATCAAAGCATTAAAAGACGAGTTTGAGAAAGACGGCATTAAAGTATTCGCGATTTCCGCAGTCAGCGGTCAGGGACTGAAGGAACTTTTATACCATGTGAGCCAGCTTTTGGAAACATGTGGCAGAGAACCTGTCATTTACGAGCAGGAATACGATCCGGCATTGCGTTTCTTCCGGGATGACCCTTACACGATCACAATGGAGGATGATGAGACTTTCGTTGTGGAAGGCCCTAAGATTGAAAAAATGCTCGGTTACACGAATATCGAATCTGAGAAAGGTTTCCTGTTCTTCCAGCGTTTCTTAAAAGAACAGGGCATTTTAGACGATCTCGAAGAACATGGAATCCAGGAAGGCGACACCGTGAAGATGTACGGACATGCCTTTGAATATTACAAATAAAAGAAAGGAATTGGCAATATGAATCTTACAAGCAAACAGCGCGCTTATTTAGGAAGCGAAGCAAGCACAATGAACGCTATATTTCAGATTGGAAAGGCAAGTCTGACCCCAGAGCTTATCAATGGTTTAGATGAGGCATTGGAAAAACGCGAGCTCATCAAGATTTCTGTATTAAAAAACTGTGCAGATGACCCTCGTGAAATTGCTGAGATCATCGCAGAACGTACACATTCTGTCGTTGTGAAAGTGATTGGTAAAAAAATCATTCTTTTCCGTCAGGCAAAAAAGAATTCAAAATACGAATTACCTGTAAAATAAATTTCAAAACACTATAAAGGACAGCGATCATGAATCATTTATCAGGCAGGAAAATCGGTATTTTAGGCGGCTCCTTTGATCCGATACACAATGGACATCTCGCCATTGCCAGGGCAGCCTACACAGATTTTGATCTGGACGAAGTCTGGTTTATTCCAGCCGGACATTCTCCGAACAAAAACGAAAGCGGTATGACTCTTCCGGAATACCGCGCCGAGATGGTTGCTCTTGCAGTAAAACCATACCCGTATTTTAAAATGTCTACGGTAGAGATAGAAGCAGAAGAGACAAGTTACACTTATCTGACACTCACAAAATTAAAGAACCGTTACCCGGATACGATATTTTATTTTATCATGGGTGCAGATTCTCTCGACTACTTTGAGGAATGGAAACATCCGGAGATCATCTGTGAAAAGGCAGTTGTATTAGTAGCAGTGCGCGACCACTGGAATATGGAGGATGTCAAAAAGAAAATTCATGCAATTGAACAGTTATTTCATGCAAAGATCTATCCGCTTTCCTGTGACCGTTTTGATGCAGCCTCAAGAAACATCCGCCAGATGATAAAAAAAGGGGAAGATACCGGGCAGCTGCTTCCGTATGCAGTGAGCCAATTTATAAAAGAACATCATCTTTACGAAAATGAGAAATGATTTTTTTAAACATTTCCGATCAGATTTTTGACAGAGGATAACGATATGGAACTGATAGAAATACGAAAAAAATTAAAAAAAGTACAGGACAAAGACCGCTACGAGCACACCAAAGGTGTGATGTACACTGCAGGCTGCCTCGCTATGGCGTACGGCTATGATATGCAGAAAGCCATGCTTGCCGGTCTGCTCCATGACTGTGCAAAATGCATTCCAAACGATGAAAAATTAAGACTATGTGAAGAGAACGACATTCTTATTTCATCCGTAGAACGTGAAAATCCCTTTTTGCTTCATGCAAAACTTGGTGCATTGCTTGCCAAAACAGAATATGATGTAACAGATCCATTGATTTTACATGCGATTAAAGTGCACACAACAGGTGAGCCGGATATGAATATTTTAGACATGATCATTTATATTGCCGATTACATCGAACCAAACCGCAATAAAGCGGCTAATTTAGATCGCGTGAGGGAATTAGCCTTTCATGATTTAGATGTCTGTATGGCCGAAATATTGCACGACACACTGGTTTATCTGAAAAAGCGTGGCGGAAATATTGATCCGACAACACAGATGACCTATGAATTTTATAAACATTACAAAGAAACGCTCTAAAACAATACGTTATGTGACAATTCTATGCACACCAATGTACACAGCTTTAACTTACATAATTAAACAGAAAGGAACATCGTTTATGACATCAAAAGAACTTACAAAACTTGCAGTAGCTGCTTTGGAAGACAGAAAAGCAGAAGATGTAACTGTTATTGATATCAGCGAAATTTCTCCGATTGCAGATTATTTTATCATTGCAAACGGAACAAACCAGAATCAGCTCCAGGCAATGCGTGACGCTGCCGATGAAGCCTTATACAAAGCCGGCGTAAAAGTCCAGCAGATTGAAGGAAACCAGAGTTCTACCTGGATCTTAATGGATTATGGTGATATTATTATCCATATTTTTTCAAAAGAAGACCGTCTTTTCTATGATCTCGAGAGAACCTGGAGAGATGGAAAAGTTGTGGATGTAAGTGATTTATAATAAAAATACATGAAATTTCTAATTATCTTTTCATAAGTTAGCAAATGCCGATATATCCTGTATTTTAAGGATCATCGGCATTTTCTTTTTGGAAGAGTCCCTGCATAAGCTGGCATTTTACCAGTTAATCAGCTCATTTCTTTTCTTCCAAAGTATTTAATAGAAACACATATTGCAAAGACCGATATAATTACAGCACATGGTATAAACGGAAATAATGATAGTGTACTATCTGTGTCTGTCGCTGTTACTGTATGTAATGCGTTTGACACAACATAACCACTATAACAATAAGGATATACTATCCATAAAGGTGTATTAGCAACCAAAACCCCCGGAATTATCAGAAGTAAGTTTAATCCCATAGATAGCATCGGTTTTTCAAACAGTATTGTAATTGCCCACATACACGAAATAGCTGGAATCATAGTCGTAAATAATTTTAATGTCCACGTTAATAAATAAAGGACAGGAATAGATTCTGTTACATTCATTATTTTAGTAGCAATAAAGCCTGCAATGACGAATGAGAGAGAAAAGATAAGTAACTGGATTGCTAAAAAGCTCAATAGCACAAAGAATTTTGTTAAGGCAAATTTTCCTTTGCTGATGGGTAAAGCAAGCATTTTTAATATACCATTATTCTTTGTTTCTCTGTTAGCAATCATAACGCATACAACTACCATTGAAAACGGAAGTAAATAATAACCAAAAAGCAATGCACTTTGAATAAACATTGCCGACCAAGCATTTGTATATTCTGGTGTCATATACATACTGATACTGAAAACACCAGAAACCACAACTAAAATAGGTGGGATTAAAAGCAAAGGTAAAATCATAGACCTTTTCACTTTCATAAATTCTATTTTTAACAATTCAATAATTGACATACGATTGTCTCCTTTATTCATAATGCTTTATTTTGCCTAAATACCAGCCAACCATGAAGAATATGATTGTTTCAACAAAGCCTAAAATTAAAACTTTCATATCAATACTAGCAGTAGAAGCTACCGCTGGTTTCATCATTAGTACAAATGGGTTAATAAGAAATATAGCTATATCTGAAAGCGACATTGCCATACCGCTAAAAAATCCTGCTACGCCAATACCTAATGTAAACCATATATTTTCACATCGTGATGATAACAAGAGCATAAATGCTAATACTGGTAAAGTTGAAACAAAGCAATATCCTGTATATTTAACAAGTGTTAATAAATCAAAAGTTCCACTGGGCAAAAATATATTTCCAATAATACACAAAGCTCCGTTCTGCAAGACGATACAAACAGCGAGCAAAACAAACAATATATAAAATTTATTTTTGAAAATAGATGATGTCTTGAAAGGAAGCATATACATCTTTTTAATTGCACTTCCTTGAAATTCGATATTATATGTTAAAGTTGTCGCTACGATAATGCCAAACATATTAAGAACCATAATCATTCCGTAAAGCTGTGTCAGCAAAACATCCATAGGTGGAAGCGGTAAGTTTAACAAAACATCTTTGCGAACTGTAAAATTTGCAAAAGCGTATAATGCACCAAGAAGTCCAAGAATTGGTAAAACTTCTAATATTCCGGTGTGTTTACATTTTTTCAATTCTATGGTCAAATTTCTCATAATTTTAACCTCTGCTTTCTGTTTTTGTTATCCTCATCAATCATGGATAAAAACATTTCTTCTAAATTATCATTTTCAAATCCAGATTCATGTGCTGTAAATTTCAAATCTTCAAGACTTCCCTCAAATAGTAATCTTCCATGATTCAAAATACCAATATCATCAGCTAACAGTTCAATTTCTGACAGCATGTGTGATGAGATCAGAATTGTACAATCATACCTTTTCGGTAGTGATTTAACGAGATTGCGAATTTCGTGAATACCTGCTGGGTCTAATCCATTTGTTGGTTCATCTAAAATTAAAATGGGTGGTTCTCCAAGCAAAGCGGAAGCAAGCCCTAAACGTTGTTTCATTCCTAAAGAATATTTTTTCGCCAAGCGATTACCAAATTCAGATAATCCTACTAATTCTAACGCTTCATCAACACTTGACGCAGGAAGATCTAAAATTCTACGAATAATATCAAGATTTTCTTTACCTGTTAAGTTTTGATAAAATGACGGGGATTCAATAAAAGAACCGATTTTTTTCAAAATTTGAACACGATCATTCGGAAAAGTCAAGTTATCTATTTGGAACTCTCCATCGGTAGGTGCAGTTAATCCCAAAAGCATTTTCATAGTTGTAGATTTTCCAGCACCATTTGGACCGAGAAATCCGTAAATACTACCTTTCTTAATGTGCAAAGATACATGGTCTACGGCGGTAAACGCTTTGTATGTTTTTGTTAAATTTTTAGTTTCAATCATGTTTTTCATAATTTTTGCTCCTTTCTTCATACTCACAATATAAAACATCTACATTACAGCCACATTCTCTCTACCTTACATTTACCTTACAAATGAGAAAATGACTGTTTAACTTTTTTTTAAATGTTATAATGGGATAAATAAACTGCAAAAAGGGCGTGACAAATAAATGAATGATACATACTTAAAATCAAAAAAAATATTGATAGTTGATGATGAAGAATGTTTAAGAAGTATGCTTATAACCATATTAGAAGATGAAAATTTTTTAAATATTATTACCGCTGATTGTGTAAAAACAGCTTTTGAAATCTGTCAACAGGAAAAACCAGATATAGCTATATTAGATGTCATGCTTCCAGATGGAAACGGTTTTGAACTTATGGAAACACTAAGAAGTTTCACTAATATTCCAGTGATATTTTTGACCGCAAAAGATGATATACAGGATAAATATTCTGGATTTGGGTTGGGAGCTGACGATTATATAACAAAACCCTTTATGCCAAAAGAACTTATATTTCGTCTAAATGCTGTATTACGCAGATGTTATAAGGAAGATAGCTCACTTATAGAATTACATGATTGTAAAATTGATTTAGCTAATGCACAGGTTATATGGAAAGATAAGATTTTACCTCTTACTGCAAAAGAACATGATATTTTAGAAGTGCTTGTACGAAATGCTAACCATATCGTAACAATAGACGCTCTTTGTGAAGCTGTATGGGGCGACAATCCATTTGGATATGGAAATTCGCTACTTGCTCATATTCGACGCATAAGAGAAAAAATTGAAATTACCCCCTCAAAACCAAAATCACTAATAACTGTTAAAGGATTGGGATATAAAATAAATGTGGAGAGCAGGTTATAATCATGCGGAATTTTGGGAAATTTATTAGTAAACATTTATTCATATACTTGTCAGTAATAATCCTTATAGTGGGTTTTGATTTACTGCTTTTCTTCCTAACTTTTAATGGTACTGTCAACAGTATAAGCGAAAATAATCCTGTCCAAACATTAGAAAAAGTATCTAATAATCTTACTATCCAAGATGGAAAATATATATTAAATAATAGGTGTCAAAAAGATTTAATTACAAACAACGTCTGGGGAATTGTAATAGATAATAGCGGTAATGTAATCTGGCAATACAATCTACCAGAAGAAATACCACTTAAATATTCATTACAAGACGTTGTCGCCTTTTCTAAGGGGTATATCAAAAATTATCCCGTGTTCATATGGAAACAAGAAAATGATTTATTGGTATTAGGTTATCCAAAGAACAGTTATTCAAAATTTATGACTAACTATCTTCCTTTATCAGCAATGCAGAAAACTCCCTTTATTCTTTTTATTATGCTAGTATCAAATCTAACTATTCTGTTTATTGTATATTATTTATCAAAACGAAATGTAATGCTGAAAGTTGCTCCTATTCTCAATGGATTAGATAAGCTATCTCATGGCGAAACGGTTGTCCTTAATATAAATGGGGAATTGGAAGATGTTGGAAAACGTATTAACGAAACATCATTGCAATTAGACAAACAAAATAAAGCGAGAGCAAACTGGATAAGTGGCGTTTCACATGATATACGAACACCTCTTTCCATGATTATGGGGTATGCAGATAGAATAACTTCTTCATTAGATGTTGGGGAAAACACCAGAAAACAAGCAAATATTATCAAAATCCAAAGTGTTAAAATTAAAAATTTGGTTCAGGATTTGAACCTTGTGAGTCAATTAAATTATAATGTTCAGCCAGTTAAACAAACGCCTGTTCATTTATGTAAAATGATACGAAAAATTGTCGTTGAGTATCTAAATAACAATCTAAATAATAAATTTGATTTTGAATTAAATTTAGACTGTAATACAGAACAAATCTCTATTATAGGAGATGAAAGATTGTTATATCGAGCAATACAAAATATTATTTCTAACAGTATCAATCATAATGAAAATGGTTGTACAATCTCAGTTAGTTTAGCTGTAAATGGAAACAATTTAATATTGGTAATCAGTGATAACGGAAAAGGAATATCAGAAGAAAAATTACAAAAAATACAGTCAACACCTCATTATCTGCAAAGTACAGATGAAAGATTAGATTTACGACATGGTTTAGGACTTCTGCTTGTGAAAGAAATCATTTCTATTCATAATGGAACAGTATCTATTTCAAGTGCATTAAATAACGGATTTTCCACGACTATTTCCTTACCCATAAAAAAACAATAATAAAGCCCTGGCTTGTAACATAAAAATAAATGATAAATTTTTGTATATATCAATACAAGCAAAAGGATGAAAATCAGCTGACTGGTTGTCTGTAAAACAACCAGTCAGCTGATTTTCATTTTCTGTTAAAATTATAGAAAACGGAATACGCCAAACACTTTTCCTAAAATCGAACATTCTTTTACAATGATCGGATCCATCGTATCATTCTCAGGCTGCAGGCGGTAATAACCGTCTTCTTTGTAAAAAGTCTTAACCGTTGCGGAATCATCCACCAATGCCACTACAATATCGCCATTCTCGGCGTTTGTCTGTTTCTTGACAAGAACATTATCGCCGTTGAAAATACCGGCGTTGATCATACTTTCTCCTTTTACTTTTAACATAAAAGTCTCTTCATTCGGCATATATTCAACCGGGATTGGAAAGTAATTCTCAATATTCTCCGTTGCAAGGATCGGCTCTCCGGCTGCGACATGTCCGACAATAGGTCCGTTCACAACCTCACGCCTGGTAAGGTTAAAATCGTCATCAAGAATCTCGATTGCTCTTGGCTTGGTCGGGTCTCTCCGGATATAACCATTCTTCTCCAACGTTTCAAGGTGAGAGTGGACAGAAGAAGTAGACTTTAAATCTACCGCTTCACAGATCTCACGGACTGCAGGCGGATAACCTTTGTTTAAAATCTCACCCTTGATATATTCTAAAATTTCTTTTTGCTTTGCACTAATCTTACCTGGCATAAACTGTCTCCTTATATATGGGATTTCTGTAATGATCCAGCAGCTTCTTAACCACTGCTTCTTTATCTATTAATCATGATAACATACCATATATCGAAATGCAAACATATATTCCGAAAATTTGTTCGATTTTTCTATTGACAAACAGATGTTCGAATAGTAAGATACAGTTACACAAACAAATGTTCGCAACAAGTGTTCGGGGTATTTATAACACAGATTTACAATTGATGATCCAGGGAGGTACCGTTATGAGAAATGAGAGCAATACAATCACAGGCAGAACCCGTCAGATATCTGGCAATACATCCAGCCGGATACATTCTGGTGATGTATCCAGAAACAGACGTATCGTTGTCCGCAGGCAGAAGATAGCTTTAGTTTCGGTCGCATTCATTGCATTGGCAATTATCATCTGTACATTTTTATCTGGTGCGGTCCGTACTCAGGCAGCGCCATCTGAGATTTCCTGCAAATATTATACAAGTATTGAAGTACAGAGCGGTGATACTTTATGGTCGATCGCATCCGATCATATTACAGAGGAATACCGTGATATGAATGCCTATATTGACGAAGTCTGCTCTATCAATAAGATTTCTCAGAATGAGATCCATGCGGGACAATATCTTACCATCCCATATTACAGCAGTATTGCCATTGCAGGGCAATAAAATGGGGCTGCGAATTATTACTGGAACAAGGTGTGAGTGAAAAGCAATGTTTTTTCTTCCTGTGCCGACAAGTTGTCAATTTGCCTGAAATAAGGTATAATAGTCATTGTTTCAACTGTAAAGTATGTTCCATATATGCTATAGGATGAAACAGTAATTATTTGGAGAGAGATTTAGTTCTATGTTACGATTTATATATGTTATTTTACTGAACCTGTTCCGTGCCCCTTACATGATTCCAAAGATGCGGAGGGAAGCTGACCATCCGGAGAAGTATTCAGCAGAAGAACGCTATGAGCTGGCAAGACATTGCATCCGTCTGATGAAAGTTACCGGTGGAATCCATACGAAAGCATATGGACAGGAGAATCTTCCGAAAGAGGGCGGTTACATGATGTACCCGAATCATCAGGGCAAGTATGATGCGCTTGGAATTGTTTACACACACCGTAAACCGTGTTCCATCGTTATGGATAAGGCAAAATCCAATACCATTCTTGTAAAAGAGTTTATTGATCTGTTGGAAGGAAAGCGACTGGATAAAAAAGATGTACGTCAGGCGCTGACCATTATCAATGAAGTATCGGAAGATGTTAAGAATGGAAAATGTTATATCCTGTTCCCGGAGGGTGGGTATGATTTTAATAACCGCAATCATGTCTGTGACTTTAAAGCCGGCAGTTTTAAAATTGCATTGAAAACCAAAGCGCCGATTATCCCGGTAGCTTTGATCGATTCTTATTCTTATCTCGGGCAACAACAGCGGCACCGGCATTCTGCAAAATATCATGGACGCCAACGGAACAGGACTCATCTGCGAAACCGAAGCGGACACCATCGCCTCCGCCATCAGTTCCGAATACGGCCATTGGAGCGACACGCTCCGCAAAGCCTTCGACCATGACAGACTGTCCTACAACCGACGTACCGATCAGGAATACCGGGAAGTGAAGAGAATCTTTCTTGCCGTCCTACTTTCGGGGACACCCGCACAGGTGAGAGCCCTCATCCCGTCGGCGGAGAACGGACTTTTCTCCCGCCAACTGTTCTACTACATGCATGGCATCTATACATGGGCTGACCAATTTGCGTGCGGAGAGATAGATCTGGACGAAATCTTCAGGTCCATAGGCAGGGATTGGCAACTAAAGCTGGATATACTGAAAGAACACGGTATCCATACGCTTCGCCTCACCGACGAGCAGAAAAAGGAATTCAACGCTCTCTTCTCCGATTTGTTTTTCCGTTCGGACATTGCCAACGGCAACGAGATGAGAAGTTTCATAGCCCGTCTGGCTGTCAATATCTGCCGCATCATGTCAACGATAGCCATGTTACGGGTGTTGGAAATCCCCCAACCCTATCAGCTTAAGAGTTCTGACAGATACGCTCCTGTTCCGGACAAGGAAATTCCCACAGATAACGTCAAGGACGGCATTATTACCCGTTGGGATATAACTATCACTCCTGAAGACTTTAAAGCTGTTCTTGGGCTTGTAAAGCCTCTCTATCGGCATGCCACGCATATATTATCTTTCCTTCCATCTTCGGAAATCCCACACAGGGCCAATGCCGACCGTGACGCCTTCTTCGATGCGTTGGGTGACGAGTTCACCCGTACACAGTTGACGGAACAGGCTACAGCTATGGGAATCAAACCAAACACCGCACTCTCCTGGCTGAGACGTCTCGTAAAAAAGGGCCTCTTTGTCATGAAAGAAAAAGGGACTTACGTACGCGCACGTGTGTGCGTGTGTTAGAGATGCCCCGTAAAAGTGCATTTTTGCATCGGTTGATAACTTTGCGTCATAGGGAAATAACGTTTTGTAGAAGCTAAAGCACCGCTTTAGATACCGTAAAGCTATGCTTTAGAAGTCGTAAAGCATAGCTTTAGCTAGGGTTCTCCCAGCGCATCCACGATCGCCCTCACCTCCAACGGAGTGTAAGAACGGTGCTGCGGCTGATAACCTAAATCGGACAGGCGTTCCTGAAGACCGGGACAGCGGACAATCCATTTATTCAT